>OIZX01001112.1_pt1 | contig 14867 bp, 17 predicted proteins | sample 1588621 | NCBI WGS metagenome assembly OIZX01 (sample SAMN03283276) | human gut metagenome | biome: human-associated habitat; material: feces | host: Homo sapiens | place: Peru | collected 2012
CTAAAGGACCAAGAGAAAATATCATATTAGAATGTACAGAATGTAAAAATAGAAACTATATGACATCAAAAAATAAAAGAAACAATACAGATAGACTAGAAGTTGCTAAATATTGCAAATATTGCAAAAAGAGAACAACACATAAAGAAACAAAATAAAGAGTGTAAGCATTAACTTGTTTATAAAATAAAAAGAGTAATGCGTCCCCTTACAAAATAGGAGGAATAAAATGGCTAAGGAAACAAAATCAAATAAAGATTTAAAAAATAAAAAACATTTTTTTAAAGATTTTAAAGCTGAACTAAAAAAAGTTATTTGGCCTACACCAAAGCAAGTTGTTAATAATACAATAGCAGTTGTAGTTATTGTGCTAATTACAGCAGCAATTGTTTTTGTATTAGATGTAGTATTTGACTTGTTTAATGAATATGGAATTAACAAATTAAAATCAAACATTAAACAAAAAGTTGTAGTAGAAAATACAATAGATACAAATACAGAAACTAATGCAGAACAAAACAGTGCAGACGGTGAAACAGAAAGCCAAGAAAATTCTGTAACGGAAATAGGAGGCTAAGATAAATGTCTCAAGTAAAAGAAAATTTAGAGCCAAGATGGTATGTTGTACATACCTATTCTGGATATGAAAATAAAGTAAAAACAGACTTGGAAAAGACAATAAAAAATAGAGAGCTAGAAGATTACTTCTTTGATATAGTAGTTCCAATGGAGGAACAAATAGAAATTAAAGACGGTAAAAGAAAAGCAAATCTTAAAAAAGTATTTCCTGGATATGTATTAGTAAAAATGATAGTAACAGAAGAATCATGGTACATAGTTAGAAATACAAGAGGAGTAACAGGATTTGTAGGCTCAGGAACAGATCCAATTCCATTGACTAATGAAGAGATTAGAAATATGGGATTTGAAACTACTATTATAAATGTTGACTATGAAGTTAACGATTCTGTAAAAGTAGTAAATGGACCTTTATCAGGATTTATTGGAACAGTTCAAGAAATAAATAAAGAAAAAAACAAAGTAAAGGTTATGGTTTCTATGTTTGGAAGAGAAACTCCAGTAGAATTAGAGTTCTCACAAGTAGAAAAAATATAAAAAAGGAGATTGAGAAAAATGGCAGAAAAAGAAATTACAAATGTCGTTAAATTGCAAATAGAAGCTGGGAAAGCAACACCAGCACCACCAGTAGGACCAGCATTAGGTTCAACAGGTATCAATATCATGCAATTCACAAAAGAATTCAATGAAAAAACAGCAAATCAACCAGGTATGATAATACCAGTTGTAATAACTGTATACCAAGACAAAACATTTACATTTATTACAAAAGTACCACCAGTTGCAGTTTTAATAAAAAAAGCATTAAAAATCGAAAAAGGTTCAGGAAAACCAAACAAAGATAAAGTTGCTACAATAACAAAAGCACAAGTAGAAGAAATTGCAAAAACAAAAATGGAAGATTTAAATGCAGCTTCTTTAGAAACAGCAATGAGTATGGTTATGGGTACTGCTAGGTCTATGGGCATAGTAGTAGCTGAATAAAAAACAGGTATCAAAAAATTGATATAAATTTAATTGGGAGGATGAAAATCCGTTAATACCAAAGGAGGAAATAAAATGAAAAAAGGAAAAAGATATCAAGAGTGTGAAAAACTTATTGATAGCACAAAAAATTATAGTGCAAAAGAAGCACTAGAAGTATTTGAAAAAATGCCAAAACCAAAATTTGACGAAACAGTTGAATTACACGTAAAATTAGGTGTAGATGGAAAACAAGCTGACCAACAAGTTAGAGGAACAGTTGTACTTCCAAACGGAACAGGTAAAACTCAAAGAGTTTTAGTTTTCGCAAAAGGTGATAAAGCAAAAGAAGCAGAAGCAGCAGGAGCTGACTTTGTAGGAGCTGAAGAATTAGTTCCAAAAATTCAAAATGAAAATTGGTTTGATTATGACGTTATAGTTGCAACACCAGATATGATGGGTGTTATAGGAAGATTAGGTAAAATATTAGGACCTAAAGGATTAATGCCAAACCCAAAATCAGGAACAGTTACAATGGATGTAACAAAAGCAATCAAAGAAATCAAATCAGGTAAAGTGGAATATAGATTAGATAAAACAAATATAATTCACTTAGGATTTGGAAAAGTTTCATTTGGAGCTGAAAAATTAGCAGAAAACTATGATGCTATAATGGGAGCTATTATTAAAGCAAAACCAGCAGCTGCAAAAGGACAATATATCAGAAGTGTTTCTGTATCAACAACAATGGGACCTGGACTTTACATTAACCAAAAATAATATATATAATGCCATAGACAGTAGGCAATAAAATAAGTCCTACCGAGGTATAAGATTCGTGAAACGCAATCTCTATGCCTTGTGGTATAGAGATTGTTTTATAATTTATTTAAAAATTATATTTAATAGATTCTAGGAGGTGAAATTAATGGCAAGTGAAAAAATCATAAACCAAAAGAAAGAAGAAGTTGCAAATTTAGCTGCTAAAATGAAAGAAGCTAAAATAATACTTTTAACAGATTACAGAGGAATTAATGTAGCTGATGTAACAGAATTAAGATCAGAATTAAGAAAATCAGATTCTGAATACAAAGTTATAAAAAATAATATCATAAGAAGAGCTTTAGCTGAAAATGGAATTGAAGGTCTTGATGATTTATTAGAAGGACCAACAGCAGTTATTATGAATAATGAAGATTATTTAGAAGCTGCAAAAGCAATTTACAATTATAGCAAAGACAATGATTTTTATAAAATTAAAGGTGGAGTAATTGAAGGTAAAGTTATGACAGCTGAAGAAATAATAACTTTAGCAAAATTACCATCAAGAGAAACATTATTATCAATGCTTGCTGGTGCATTACTTGGAAATATATCAAAACTTGCAGTTGCACTTGGTGAAGTACAAAAACAAAAAGAAAACGCTTAGTTTTTATAAGTAAATTAAATAAGTTTGGCAAAACTTAAATTGCTAAAAAATAAGATGCGATTAAATCGCAAAAAATTATTAGGAGGATTTTAAAATGAGTAAAGAAGAAATAATAGAAGCAGTTAAAGCTATGACTGTTGTTGAATTATCAGAATTAGTAAAAGCTATAGAAGAAGAATTTGGAGTATCTGCAGTTGCAGCAGCAGCACCAGCAGCAGCTGGAGCAGCAGCAGCTGAAGAAAAAACATCATTCAATGTTGTATTAAAAGAAGCTGGAGATCAAAAAATTAAAGTTATCACAGCTGTTAAAAATGCATTAGGTTTAGGATTAAAAGATGCTAAAGATTTAGTAGATGGAGCACCTAAAACATTAAAAGAAAACGTTTCTAAAGCAGAAGCTGAAGAATTAAAAGCTAAATTAGAAGAAGTTGGAGCAGTTATTGAATTACAATAATTAACATAAAGAGTCTAAGAAGAATCTTAGGCTCTTTTCTTATATGGAAAAATCTTAAGAAATACTTTCTTTTTTTATAAAAGTATGATAGAATGATTAACGAAAATAAAATGGCATAAAATACATTATATATGGATAATTTTTATTAGAAAGGAAGAAAAGAAATGTCAGAAGCAAAATATAAAAGAGTTCTACTAAAATTAAGTGGAGAAGCATTAGCTGGAGAGCAAAAAGTAGGAGTAAATCCAGAAGTTGTAGGAAAAATTTGTGATAAAATAAAAGAAGTAGTTGATATGGGAGTTCAAATTGCCATAGTTGTAGGAGGAGGAAATTTCTGGAGAGGAAGAAATGGCCTAGATATGGAAAGAACAACAGCAGATTATATGGGAATGCTTGCTACATCAATGAATGCATTAGCATTGCAAGATGCACTTGAAGCAAGAGGTGTACATTCTAGAGTTCAAACTGCAATTGAAATGAGAGAAATCGCAGAACCATTTATACAAAGAAAAGCTGAAAAACATTTAAGCAGAGGAAGAGTAGTAATATTTGCCTGTGGATCTGGTCATCCATATTTTACAACAGATACAGCAGCAGTATTAAGAGCAACAGAAATAAAAGCAGATATTATACTTTTAGGAAAAGCAATTGATGCTGTTTATTCTGCAGATCCAAAGATTCAACCAGATGCAATAAAATTTGAAGAAATATCATATTTAGATGTTTTAAATAAAGATTTAAAAGTTATGGATTCAACAGCAACTGCAATGTGTAGAGATAATAATATTCCATTATTAGTATTTGGAATTGCAGATCCTGAAAACATTGTTAGAGCAGTAAAAGGAGAAAAAATTGGTACAATAGTATCATAAAATATATTTTTATAAAAAGAAGGGAAGATTTTATATGGATTATACAAATTTAAAAGAAAGAATGGAAAAATCAATAGGAGCATTTAAGGAGAAATTATCAGAAATTAGAGCTGGAAGAGCTAATCCAGCTATATTAAATAAAGTAAAAATAGATTATTATGGAACACCAACACCAATTAACCAAGTTGCGGGAGTTTCAGTTCCAGAAGCTAGATTAATAGTTATTCAACCATGGGATGTAAGTGTATTAAAAGATATAGAAAAAGCTATATTAGCATCAGATATTGGTTTAAATCCAAATAATGATGGAAAAGTAATAAGATTAGCATTTCCAGAATTAACAGAAGAAAGAAGAAAGGATTTAGCTAAAGAAATAAGAAAAATAGCAGAAGAAGCAAAAGTTGCAATAAGAGCTATAAGAAGAGATGGAATAGATGAAGCAAAAGCAAAACAAAAAAATAGTGAAATAACAGAAGATGAACTAAAATCAGCAGAAACAGAAATTCAAAAAATAACAGATAAATATATAGACGAAATTGATAAAATTTTAGCTGATAAAGAAAAAGAAATTATGAGTGTGTAAAATAAACCAATTTAAAAAGGAAAAATAAAAAATGAAATTTAATAAAGAAAATATGCCAAAATCTATAGCAATAATAATGGATGGAAATAGAAGATGGGCAAAAGCCCAAGGAAAACCTGTTAGTTTTGGACATAAAGAAGGAGCAAAAACTCTTGAAAAAATAGTAAGATATGCAAATAAAATTGGTTTAGAATATATAACTGTATATGCATTTTCAACAGAAAATTGGAAAAGAGCTGAAGATGAAGTAAAAACATTAATGTTACTACTTCAAGCTTATTTAGATGATTATGCTAAAAGAGCAGATTCAGAAAACATCAAAGTAAAAATTTTGGGGGACATAACAGCTCTTTCTAAAGGAATGCAAAAAAGTATAAGAGAATGTATGGAAAGAACCAAAAATAATACAGGTGTAACATTTAATATTGCTTTAAATTATGGTGGAAGAGATGAAATTGTAAAAGCTACAAGAAAAATAGCAGAACAGGTAAAACAAGGGAAAATAGATGTGGATGAAATAAATGAAAAAATGGTATCTGATAATCTTTATACAGCAGGCGAACCAGATCCAGATTTGGTTATAAGAACAAGTGGTGAAATTAGATTGAGTGGGTTTTTACCATGGCAATCTGTATATTCAGAATTATTATTTGTTAACAAAAACTGGCCAGATTTTACTGAGAATGACTTAGATGAAGCAATTATCGAATATCAAAAAAGAACAAGGAAATTTGGGGCGAATTAGTATGGAAAAAATTAAGAAAAAAATAGATATAAAGAGAATTACCTCAGCCTTACTTGGTTTTCCATTGGTTGTATTAGTTCTAACGCTTGGAAATAAATATGTAGTAGATGTATTTTTAGCTATTATTGCAGCAATTGCAATGCAAGAATATTTAAATGCAATATCAAAAGATTCAAAACCTATAAGATGGATTGGATATATTTCATGTATTCTAATTGCTTTAATACATATTGGACCAGAAAAGTTAGATTCATTAGTAATTGAAAATTTTAATATGTTAATAATACCAACTTTATTATTAATCTTATTTACTACAATAATAGTTACAGACATGAAAATCAATTTTAAAGATATTTCATATACTTTATTTGGAATTATATATGTAATAACTTGTATTTCATTTATAGCACAAATTAGAGGAATGGAAAATGGGAGATATTTAGTTTGGTTTGCTATAATAGCTGCATGGGGAACAGATACTTTTGCATATATAATAGGAAAAAGATTTGGAAAACATAAGTTTAGTGAGGTAAGTCCTAAAAAATCAATTGAGGGATGTATTGCTGGAATTGTAGGAGCAGTAATAATTGCTTTAATATATACATATGCTATAAATAGTATAAAAGGATTCGAATATTCATATATTTATATAACCATATTTACAATAATATTAAGTATAATTGGACAGATTGGAGATTTTGCAGCATCTAGTATAAAAAGATATGTTGATGTAAAAGATTATAGTAATTTAATACCAGGACATGGTGGAATGTTAGATAGAATAGATAGCTTAATGTTTTTAGCACCATTTGCATATGTATTTTTAACAATGATTTAATTGGAGGTAAAATTGATTAATTTTATAGTTAATGCATTAAAAATTATATTTTTATTAGGATTTTTGATATTTATTCATGAAGGTGGGCATTTTTGTATTGCAAAATTGTGCAAGATAAAAGTAAAAGAATTTGCTATAGGATTTGGAAAAATAATATGGCAAAAGCAAGGAAATGAAACTAAATATACATTGAGATTAATACCATTAGGTGGTTTTTGCAGTATGGAAGGCGAAGATGAAGAATCAGATGATGATAGAGCATTTTCAAAAGCAAGTGTATGGAAAAGAATGGCAATAGTTTTAGCAGGACCTATTGTAAATATTGTTTTTGGATTAGTTGTATATTATATACTAGTTGCAAGTATTGGAATACAATTTGCAAATCCAGCAGATGATACAGTTATTAATAGATTAACATATAGTGGTAAAGCAACTGGAGAATTTATAATTGCAATTTTAGATAGTGTAAAAACATTATTTACAGGAGGAACATCTGTTGATCAAATGGTCGGAATTGTTGGGATTTCTGAAATAGTTGTTAAAACAGCAGGAATTGCTAATTATATAAATTTAATGGCTTTGATTTCGATATCATTGGGAATAACAAATTTATTACCAATACCAGCTTTAGATGGTGGAAAAATTTTGATATTGATTATAGAAATAATTAGAAGAAAACAAATGAAAATTGAAACAGAAGCAAAAATTCAAATGATAGGTTTTTCAATTTTACTTGCTCTATCATTGATTGTAACATATAATGATATTATAAGAATTCTATAAAAGAAAGAGTGTTGCAAATGAAAAAAAGAAATAGAAAACGAAAACTAACAAGAAGTCAAAAAGGAATATCATTGATTGCTTTAACAACAACAATATTAGTACTTGCAATAGTAACTTCAATTGTTGTATATAATTCTAAAAATAATATAATGATAAAACAATATAAAAAATTAGAAAATGATATAGATGTTTTAAATAATAAAGTTGGAATGTATTATTTGAAAAATGGAGAATTGCCAATATGTATGAGAAGTGATCGAACTTATATAGAATATAATGATAATAGGACAGAAGAAGAACAAAAATACAATAAATTTAAAGAAGATAAACATCAAAATGATAATGATAAGTATTTTATATTAGATTTAAATAAGATAGATGGAATTTCTTTGAATTATGGTGCTGATTTTTATAACATAGATCAAACTTATACAAACTTAGGGTATTGCCCTGATTTATATGTAATAAATCAACAAAGTCATAGGATTTATTATGTTAAAGGAATTGATATGGGCATAGAAAGAGCGGCTGACGGAAGTTTGAGTAATGGAAAAGTTTATTATACAGTTGGAGAAAATGTAGAAATACCTTTATATAAATCAATAAAGTATATAAAAGATCTTACAGATTTGAAAGAAGTAAGAAAAAATGTGAATGAAGGATCTCAAACATACAAAGATTGGATATTAATTCAAACACAAAATATTAAAATGAATGGAGAAGAGTGGAATGAGCCAATTGGAACAGATGCACATCCATTTGAGGGGGAATATAATGGTGCAGGATATGCCATAGAAAATTTTAAAATTAATTCTACTGTTTCTGGAGGTATTTTTGGAGTAAATAAAGGAACAATTCAAAATTTAGGAATTGAATCTGGAAAGATAGTAGCCAATGGAATATCTGGTGCGATTGTTTCTAAAAATGCTGGAGGTTCAATAATAAATTGTTATAATAAAGCAGATGCAGTATATAATATTACTAATATAGAATCTGGTGCATCTGCAGGAATATGTGGACAATCAACAGGAGGAATAATTAGTCAATGTTATAATAGTGGAACGATAACTGCAAATTTTAGTAAAAGATTTTCTGCTGTATGTGGAATAGTAGGGATTGCATCTAATACCAGAATTGAGGAATGTTATAATATAGGAAATATAAGTGGAATAGCACAATATAGTTTGAGTAAAAATAAATGGAGTGACGGAAATAATAGAGCTTGTGGAATTGCAGATGAAATTGATACTCAGTCCAAGATCATTAATTGCTATAATATGGGAAATATAACACTTACAACAAAAATTGCTGAAGATGTTTGCCCTGTTGCAGCAGGAATATTAGGACAAAATCAAGGTGGAAATGTAGAAAATTGTTATAATGTAGGAAATATAACAGTTAATGAAACTAGAACAGATATAAAGACAACTAGAAGAGCTGCTATATGTGGATGTAATTATTTGAATGGAAATGAGAGTAATTATATAAATTGCTATTATGTGTCAGAGACAACAGTAAATAGTTTAACAGCAGTTGGTTCAAATGGATATGATGGAAAAAATGGATATGCTCCAATAGTGGGAAATGCAAAAAAACCATCTGAATTAAGAAATTTAGCAAGTGTTTTAGGTGATGCATATAAAGAAGATAAAAATAGTAGTCTCAATTCGGGATATCCAATATTAACATGGCAACAATAAAAACAAAAATAGCAAGTAAAACTTGCTATTTTCTTTATTTTGTAGTAAAATAGAAACGACATTTTATAAATAATAATAAACTAAATATAACCAATAAAAAGAGAGGTAATTGAAATGTACAGAACACATAATTTAGGAGAACTTAGAATAGAAAATGTAAATCAAGAAGTAGAACTATCTGGATGGGTACAAAAAATACGTAATTTAGGTGGAATGATATTTATAGATTTAAGAGATCAATTTGGAATAACACAAATAGTAATAAATGATGAAAAAATGCAAGAACAAGTAAAAAATGTTCCAACAGAAAGTTGTATTCACATATGTGGTAAAGTTGTTGAAAGAAGTAGCAAAAATCCTAAAATGCCAACAGGAGATATAGAAGTTGTAGCAAATAAATTCGAGATATTAGGAAAATGCAAAAATGTATTGCCATTTGAAATAAATACAGACCAAGAAGTAAGAGAAGATTTAAGACTTGAATATAGATTTTTAGACCTAAGAAATGAAAAATTACACAATATAATTTTATTAAGATCAAAAATCTTAAAAACATTAAGAGATAAAATGGATGAATTAGGGTTTGCAGAAATACAAACACCAATACTTGCAAATTCATCACCAGAAGGAGCAAGAGACTTTTTAGTACCAAGTAGATTACATCCTGGAGAATTTTATGCATTACCACAAGCACCACAACAATTTAAACAATTATTAATGGTAAGTGGCTTTGATAAATATTTTCAAATAGCACCATGTTTTAGAGATGAAGATCCTCGTGCGGATAGAGCACCAGGAGAATTCTATCAATTAGATTTTGAAATGAGTTTTGCAACACAAGAAGATGTATTTAAAGTAGTAGAAGATGTTATACCATATACATTTAAAAAGTTCACAAACTGGAAAGTTGATGAAGGTCCATTTATACGTATTCCATATAGAGAAGCAATGGAAAAATACGGAATAGATAAACCAGATTTAAGAAATCCATTAATTATTCAAGATGTAACAAAAGTATTTGAAAATATAGAATTTAATGCATTTAAAGATAAAACAGTAAAAGCCATAGTTGTACCAGATGGTGCTGAGCAAGGAAGAAAATTCTTTGATAAGATGACAGAATTTGCTACAACAGATGAAGTTGGAGCAAAAGGATTAGCTTGGACTAAATTTGAAAAAGATGGAACAGTACAAGGGGGAATTGCTAAATTTATAACAGATGAAGCAAAAGCTAAATTAGAAAATGAATATGGAGTAAAAGCAGGAGACAGTATATTTTTTATAGCAGATGAATTCCATAAAGCACAAAAAATTGCAGGACTTGTAAGAATTGAGCTTGGAAAGAGATTAAACTTACTAGAAAAAGATACATATAGATTTTGTTTTATAGTAGATTTCCCAATGTATGAATTATCAGATGAAGGAACAATAGATTTCTGCCATAATCCATTCTCAATGCCACAAGGAGGATTAGATGCATTAGAATCAAAAGATCCATTAGATATATTGGCATATCAATTTGATTTAGTATGTAATGGATATGAAACAATGTCAGGAGCAGTAAGAAATCATGATCCAGAAATAATGGTTAAAGCATTTGAAATTGCAGGATATACAGAAGAAGATGTAAAAAATAGATTTGGGGCATTATATAATGCATTCCAATATGGAACACCTCCACATGCTGGAGCTGCACCTGGTGTAGATAGAATGGTAATGCTTATAGCAGATTCAACAAATATAAGAGAAGTTATAGCATTTCCTAAAAATAAAAAAGCGAGAGATTTATTAATGAGAGCACCATCAGTTGTTACAAAACAACAGTTAGATGATGTACATATTTCAATAAAAGAAGATTAAAAAAAGCACTGAACTTTAATTAGTTCAGTGTTATTTTTATTTATTCTTCCCAGAAAGATTTATATGTTCTATAAGCAGAATATATATCAAATTTACTTGTAACTTCATAAGGAGAATGCATTGAAAGTAGAGGAATACCACAATCTATTACATCTACACCTTTATTAGCTAATATATAAGCGATTGTACCACCGCCACCAACATCAACTTTTCCAAGTTCGGCAACTTGATATCTAATATCATTTTTCTCTAAAACATTTCTTACCCATGCAACATATTCAGCATTAGCATCAGAAGCACCAGATTTTCCACGAGCACCAGTATATTTATTTAAACTGATACCTTTTCCTAAATATCCAGCATTATGTCTGTCTGAAACACTAGCATATAATGGGTCAAAACCTGCATCAACATCTGCAGAAAGCATTTTTGAAAAACAGAATACTTTATCTAATAGATTTGTTCTATTTTCACCTGTTTTATTTAATAATTCAGAAATGAAATAATCAAATACATGTGATTCCATACCTGTATTTCCCATACTTCCAATTTCCTCTTTGTCAGATAAAATGCAAATAGCTGTTGTTTTTACATTTTCAAGAGACATCATAGCTTTTAAAGATGTGTAAGCACAAACTTTATCATCTTGACCATAAGCAGCAACCATACTACCATCAAAACCTAATGAACGAGCTTTAAATGCAGGAACAACTTCAAGTTCTGAACTTAATAAATCAGCTTCTGTAATATCATATTTTTGATTTAGGATGTTTAAAATGTTTAATTTTACAGCTTCTGCTTCAGATTTGTTTCCATAAGGAATATTTCCTAATAATAAATTTAAATCTTCACCATCTATTCCATTTTTTAATTTTTTCTCCATTTGATCTTGAGCTAAATGTGGTAATAAATCAGTAATTACAAATATAGGATCACTTTCATCTTCACCAATATTTACTAATATTTTTTCACCATTTGCTTTAGCAATAACACCATGAATACTTAATGGAATTGTTGTCCATTGATATTTTTTTATTCCACCATAATAATGTGTTTTAAAATATGCAAAACCTGTATCTTCATAAAGTGGATTTGGTTTTAAGTCAAGTCTAGGTGAATCAATATGTGCTCCAACAATTTGAAGACCATTTTCTAATTTTTCTGTACCTATTACTGCTAAATACATACTTTTATCTCTATTTATATAATAAACTTTATCACCAGGTTTTAAAAATTCGCATTTTGTAACATCTCTAAAACCATTTTGTTCAGCCATTTCTTTTGCAGAAATAACAAATTCTCTTTCTATTTTTGCTTTGTTTAAGAAATTCATATATCCATTTGAAAAAGTATAAATAGCTTCTTTTTCTCTGTCATTAATTGAATTCCAACCAAGTTCTTTTTTGTTAAATAACTTTTCTTTTAATTCTTTTGAATTTTCTTCCATAATTTTCATCCTTTCTTTTGAGTATTTTTATCAAAGTTAGTATATCACTTTAAAAAATATTTTTCCATAAAACTAGGAAAAATATACAAAAAAATATTTACGAACTATTAATAAAAGGATTAAAAACTATAAAAATATAATAAAAAATGTTTACAAAAAAATCTTGATTTGTTATAATAAATTTGTATAAAAAGAGCAAAAACTGAAGAACAATTAAAAACAAAGGAGACCATGTAATATGGAATATGAAAATACAACTGAATTAGCAAATAGAGAAGAAGCATGCAAAAGAGTTAAACAAATAGCAAAAGTAATAGAAAAAATAAAAATAAATAATTATTTGAAAATTGGTGGAATATCTGAAGAAGACAAACAAAGATTAGAACAATTAGAAAGCAGTATGAATATTGTTGCAAATGAAAATGGATTACAAAAATTAGCATCACAATTAAGCACAAAAATATCTGAAAGATATGATATTGAAAGTGAACAGAGTGAAACTCAACAAGATGAACAAAATTCAATAAAAGATAGACTAGAAGCATATAGAGGAGCAATTGATGCCGAAGTACAAGCATTAAAAATAGGAAAAATTTCTAAAGCAAAGAGATGTCAGAAACGAGCTAATATGTTAATACAACAACTAGAAAAGGATGATATTCAAAGAGCAGTTGAATACAAAAGAGGAGTTCTAGCAGGGCTAAATGTATCATTAGATATATCAACAGAAAAGGTTCAAGTATGGTTAAATAGATTTAAAGGATGTTGGAGAGAAGAAGATTTTAATAAAAGAAAAACTATAACTCAAGAGATAACAAATATAACACAAACCAAAACAGAAGAAAAAAGTACAAAAGAATTATTTGCAGGAGTTGAAATTTAAATTCTTACAAATGATGAAAGGAGAACAAGAGAAGTGGAACAAAATTTATCAAAAGCATTTACAGAAGTTTATGAAATATTAAAAGTTACACCCATTGAATTAACGAGTAAAATTCCAACAAAGTTTAGAAAAATTATAGAAGAAAATAGAGACAAAGAATATAGATTTCAATTAGAAGAACCATTTAATGAAAAAGACTTGAAAGAAGAAACAATTGTTATATTAGGATTAATATATAGAGACTTTTTGGCAGATCCTGAAGAAAGAGAAGATTTACAATTAAAAGACACAGAAGCTATCAAAAAAGTTGAAGAAGAATTGAATCAAAAATATGATATGGAAAATGTATTTAATAAGAGAAAAACAAAGAAAAATGTAAACAATTCTCCAGAAGAAATGGGATTAACAGTATATAAAGAAAGATTTATAAAGAAAATATTTAATTTAATAAAAGGAATATTTAAAAAATAAAGAATCAAAGGAAAAAAGAAAAATGAAAAAAGGAAAATTATTTGTAATAGATGGAACAGATGGAAGTGGAAAACAAACACAATTAGAAAAATTAAGAAAAAGACTTGATGAAGAAAATATAGAATATAAAAATGTAAGTTTTCCTAATTATGAAAGTCCATCATCATCACTAGTAAAAATGTATTTATCAGGAGAATTCGGTCAAAACGCAAAAGAAATAAGTCCATATATTGCATCAACATTTTATGCAGCAGATAGATATGCAACATATAAAAAAGGTATAGAAGAATTTTATAATAATGGTGGAATAATCTTAGCAGATAGATATACAACAAGTAATATGATACATCAAGCTGGAAAGATAAAAGATGATGCAGAAAGAGAAAAATTTTTAGATTGGCTATGGGATTTTGAATTTAACTTATATAAAATACCAATTCCAACAGAAACATTTTTCTTAAATATGCCAACAGAGTATGCTTTGAAATTAATTGCTAATAGAGAAAATAAATTTTCACATACTCAAAAAAAGGATATACATGAAAAAGATGAAACACATTTAAGAGAGAGCTATAATGAAGCACTAAAATTAGTAAAAAAATATAATTGGAAAGAAATAAAATGTGTAAAAGATGAAAAAGTAAGAAGCATTGATGATATACATGGAGATATTTGGAAAGAAATAAAGAAATATTTATAAAGTATTTACAAAAGAAGTGTTACACAAAATGTGTGACACTTTTTCTAAATAAATAATATTATAGAATCTATTTTTTTGAATTAAGATATTTCATTTTTTTGAAATTTGTTCTAAATTTTTTCACGAAAAAGACATACATATAAGTTATAATAAAAACAAATTATGTAACTATATCTATGGGGAAAGAAAGGAAAAATAAATATGGATGGAACATACATATTAGTAGTAGATGATGAATCAAGAATTAGGAAATTGTTAAGAGATTTTTTTACAGCAAAAGGATATCAAATACTTGAAGCAGAAGATGGAGAAAAAGCAATAGAAGTATTTGAAGAAAACAGAAATAAAATAAAATTAATTCTATTAGATGTAATGATGCCAAAGCTTGACGGGTGGTCTGTATTAAGAAAAATAAGACAAGAATCAAATTTACCAGTAATAATGTTAACAGCAAGAGGAGAAGAACAAGATGAATTATTTGGATTTGAACTTGGTGTTGATGAATATATTTCAAAACCATTTAGTCCCAAAATATTAGTAGCAAGAGTTGAAGCAATATT
>OIZX01001114.1_pt1 | contig 14851 bp, 12 predicted proteins | sample 1588621 | NCBI WGS metagenome assembly OIZX01 (sample SAMN03283276) | human gut metagenome | biome: human-associated habitat; material: feces | host: Homo sapiens | place: Peru | collected 2012
TGAAAGAATGGTTTAGAAAACAAGGATACAAATTTCAGCAATTTATGGTTGGCAGGTACGGCATCGACCAACTTATGAATGCGCTCATTATTTTTTATTTTATAATAATTTTGATTGCAAATATTCTTTACAGATTTTCAAAAATTTCCTATTATGCCGTAAGCCTTATGGGAATTGTGCTTCTTGTTTTTGCCGTTTTCCGTGTATTTTCAAAAAACATTGAAGAAAGACGGGCAGAAAACGCAAAGTGGCTCAAATTTTGGCATAAAATTACGGGATACTTCAAATTTCAAAATCAGAAATTTAAACAGAGAAAAACTCATAAATTTGTAAAATGCAAAAAATGCAAAAAAGTTCTCCGCTTGCCAAAAAATAAAGGCAAAATCAGCGTCACCTGCCCTTATTGCAACAATCAATTTGTGATTAACACCGGCAAGAAGAAATAATGGAATTAATAAAGAGAAAACAAAATCGTTTAACCGATTATGATTATGCCCAAAATGGCGCATATTTTATTACAATATGTGTAAATGACAGAAAACCTATCCTTTCTTCAATCACCATAGGGGCGGATATTATCCGCCCCTACGATTGTTGCCGGAATGAAACGGTATGTATCAACAAAAATCGGCAAATCAATTTGGCAAAAATCATTTTATGACCACATCATTTGTGATGATTATGATTATCAAACAAAATGGCAATATATTGATGAAAATCCGGGCAAATGGTTAGAAGATGAACTATATACATCGGATATTATATAAAAAGAGCTTAGAAATCAATCTAAGCTCTTTTTATTATTATATTTACTTTCTTCTTGCGGCTAAATCTGCTGAAATCTTTGCTTTTTTATCGCCGACGATATCGTATTTGAACATTGGGATAATTGAAAGAAGTGCAAGCACACCCGGCAAAGCGGTGTATGCGAAGAAGATAATATCTTTTGTTTTATTTGTAAACGAACCTGCCGAAAGAGAAGCGTAGTAGCCTGACTTTTGAACGAAGATAAGACCCACTGCCGTACCGAGAGCGAGGCAAACCTTAATTGTAAGAGTGAGGATAGAGTAGCAAGCACCCTCCATTCTTTTGCCGGTTTCGTGCTCGTAATAGTCTACCGTGTCGGCTGTCATAATCATCGGCATAAGTGTTACTGCACCGAACTGCAAGCCGATAAGGAAAAGTGAAGCATAGAAAAGAACGGTAAGCACCATATTCTTTGGCGACTGGAACCAGAAATGACCGATAACAAATGAGAAAATCGAAGCCGCAAAGCCGTAAACAGACAAAAGAATGTATGCATTTCTTTCATTAAGCTTTTTGATAAGCAGCGGACAAAGCGCCATACTTATCATTGAACCAACGGCTGTAACGATACCGAGAACGGCAACAAGGTTTTGGCTGCCCAAAATAACTGTAGCTGCCTGAACCTGAATACCCATTGCCATCTGCCTGCCGAAGCCGAGGAAATAAGAAATGATAACAAGCATAAACGGCTTATTATTTTTAAGTGCAAATACCATATCCTTAAATGTGGTTTTTTCATTTGTTGTGTTTGTTACTCTTTCCTTATTAATAATAGGAATAAGAGCGAAAAGAACGCAACCGAAAATTGCTGTTAAAAGAGCTGTAAAGAAATACTCACTGCTAATCATAGGAGTATCGGTTTCGCCGCTTTTAACAAATACCTTTGAACCGTTCGGAATGATAAGGCAAACGATTGGCACGATAACTACGCAAGCGGAAAAACCAACCTGCTTAAATGTGTTTGAAATAGAAACAACATTTGTACGCTCTGTCGGGTTTGGGGTCAATACCGAAGCGATACCCTGCGACGGAACATCGCCCATTGTCATTGCTATGCTCCAAATAAGATATGTAATAAATATCCAAACATAAAGACCTGCACCCTTGAACGGAACTTTAACAAAAACTACCGCAGTAAAAACAAGAAGCGGAGCTATTGAATAAAGAATCATCGACTTAAACTTGCCAAGCTTACTTTTTGAGCGGTCAACAAGATTTCCGACAACAGGGTCGGCAACTGCGGAAACTATCTTTGCTACCAAGATAAGAATTGCGACTACGGTGACATCTGCACCCAAAATTGAACCGTCAAATTCTGCCTGATAAGAATTGAGAAGTCCGACTATTGCCTGAAAGCCGAACAAACCGAGTGAATATGCCGCAATTTCCTTAAACGACATATATTTTTTCTTTGTAATATCTTCCATACTTACCTCCAAAAAAGATATTTAAAGCATAAAAGGGCGGAAGTATCGCCATTGATACTTCTACCCTTTTAAGAATTAAACTTAGTCTTTGAATACTTCGTTGAAAAGGTCAATATCAGCCATCTTCATAATTGCAGAGAAAAGCTCTGAACCTGCAACAGGAAGAAGTCTGTTAAATACTGACATTGCGTGAGCGTCAAGACCGTGAACCATCATAGGTCTCTTATGCTCGATACCGAACATAATCATCTTAACCATAAGGTCGCAATCGGTAGAAATCATATCCATAACCTTTTGACCCTTGCCGCCTGAATTAGACTGGTCACGGAAAATATCGGTCTTAGTAAAGCCCGGGCAAACAAGACCAACATAGCACTTGCCCCTGAACTCAACTCTGAGTGCTTCGGTAAAGCCCTTGAGTGCAGCCTTAGATGAGCTGTACATTGATGTGCCTGCCAAAGTCATAAGAGCGGCAGATGAATCGACATTGATGATACCGGGGTCATCCTGAGTAAGGAGAACAGGTAAAAATGTCTTTACACCGTAAACGCAAGAATAGAAATTGATGTTCATTGCTCTTTCAATTTCTTCATATGAATATCTGTCAAATCTCTTGAACTTAGGAAGAATACCTGCATTGTTAACAAGAACCGAAGGAACAATGCCTTCCTCCTCAAGTTCTTTTGCAAAGTTTTCCCAAGCTTCTCTTGATGATACATCAAAAAGTTTGTAAGAAAACTGGTCTTTATACATAGGACCGAGTTCTTCAATAAATTTAAGCATTTTAGCTTCGTTTCTTGCAACACCTACTACACGGCAGTTATGCTTTTTAATAAGTGTAGCTGCGATACCTGCGCCCATGCCGCCTGATGCGCCTGTTACAATAACAGTTTTGCCGTTGAGCCAATCACCGCAAATTGCGTTAGTACAATTACTCATAATCAGTAATCCCCCTTTTTCTAAATACTTAATTATTATACAATAGTTTTTTAAACTAATCAATAGCTTTTTCTCCTAATTTTTGTAAACAAAAATAATAGAAACGAGTTTATTGTAAACCTATTTTAATATTTTAGTTGACATTGAAGATGTGAAGTGCCATAATCTATAAGAAATTTATTTATGAAAGGTAAAAACTATGGAAGAACAAGTAACAAAAACAGAAACAAACACTAAAAACAGAAACAAGATACTCTCAATAGTTTACATAGGCGTATCGGCGGCACTTATTGCAATTTGCTCTTGGATACAAATTCCGCTCACCGTTCCTATCACGCTTCAAACTATGGGCGTATGCTTAGTTGCAGGTCTTTTAGGACTTAAAAGAGGCACGCTTGCAACACTCGTGTTTATCGTTTTGGGAGCTATCGGCGTTCCGGTATTTGCAGGTTTCACAGGCGGTATGTCCGTCATTTTGGGTTCAACCGGCGGCTACATTATCGGCTTTATTTTCACCGCTCTTATCGTCGGCTTTACATCAGACAAATTTAAGGGCAAGCTTATACCGCTCATCATTTCAATGGTAATCGGCATCCTTGTTTGCTACGCATTCGGCACAGCTTGGTTTGCAGTTGTTTATAACAAAAACAATGACCCTGCTTCACTCGCAACCATTCTCGGTTGGTGCGTAACTCCTTTCCTTATTCCTGACGCAGTTAAAATCGTAATCGCAGCTATCCTTACAAACAGACTTAAAAGATTTGTAAAATAATGGAACTCAGATATCATCACGCATTGTGTCTGCCGAGGTTTGAGGGCAAAGGCTACAGCGATGATTTTTGCACAAATATGCAAAAAATCAAAGACTGTTACAAAAACGAAGAAGTGACTTTTGTTGAGCACTGCGACGAAGTGTGCAGTCACTGCCCAAATAACATAAACGGCAAATGCAAAGACGAAGAAAAAGTAAAAAAATACGACGCAAAAGTTAAAGAACTTATGCAAAGGGGCACGACTTTGAAACCGAGCATTGTTTGTAGTGATTGTAAATGGTATTATATTTGCAAAAATGCCGATTAACTATTGAAATCAAATGCACTATATAGTAAAATTAACCTATTAATTTATAGGAGAGCTATTATGCATTTACTTGAAATAGATAAAGAAAATTATATCGGTCAAGCCGACCCGTTTATTTTTGAAACAAACGGCAAATTTTATATTTACACTACGGGAAGCGACGGAATTTACGCTTACTATGCCGACGACCTTTTCGGAAAGTGGAACTTTTACGGCAGAGTTTTCACTTATGAGGGCAAAGATGTTCACGACTTTTGGGCGCCGAGCGTTATTGAAGTTGACGGTACATATTATATGTACTGCTCATTTGAATTTTTCGACGACGAGCCTGACAAGGGCGGTCATCACCAAGCTATGCATGTTTCAAGCTCAAAAAGTCCGCTCGGCCCTTTTGAAAATGCCAAGCAGCTTCTTCATCCGTTTTCTATTGACTCTCATGTTGTAAAAAACGAGAACGGTATGTTCATTTTCTACTCAACCAACACTTTTGAGGGCGAACGACCGGGCACATATATCGTTTGCGACAGGCTCATAACTCCTACAGAAGTTGAGGGCAAGCCGGTCACTATGCTCACCCCTACCCTTGACGAAGACATTTTTATGCGTGACAGGTACAAAAAAGGTGAGAATTGGCACACGATTGAGGGTGCATTCTACTTTAAAGAGGGCGACTGGCAGTACCTTATGTATTCGGGCAACTGCTACCAGCAGCCGACCTACTACATCGGCTACGCAAGGGCAAAGACAGACGAAACCGACCTTACAAAAATTAAGTTTGAAAAGTACCCGGACGCAAACACTTATCATCCGGTTATGAAAGCGAACGAATTTGAGGAGGGCACGGGTCATCACTCAATGATAAAATATAAAGGTCAGTGGTACGCAATTTACCACGCAAGGGACATTGAGGACGACGGACTTGACGGCGACAGAAGAAACGCCCGTATCTGCAAACTTAATGTAAAAGACGGAATAATCACCGCTGAAACATACAAAGACCATATATAAAACAAATCAAACAATACAAAAAGGACTGTTTCACTCAGATTGTGAAACAGTCCTTTTATTTATGAATTTAATTTTTCATTTTCTTCAATATTTGGTGAAGTATCGGGCAAATCCTTTTTGTTAAACAGTGCTGCAATCATATAAAACAGCCCCACTTCCATAAAGCTCAAAACATATCTCGGGTCTTGAGCCGGGCAACTAATCATAAGCGAAGCCGCATAAATCACAATAGGAACAATAGTGATTATTTCATTTGCTCTCTTCTTTTTAATCATAATTGCAGAAGCTAACAAAGCTGTGAATATCCATATTCCGCCACGCCACATAAATGTGCTCAAGAAAGGATTCCACTCTGTTGAAAGGACAGTTGACCAGCTAACCATATATGCGCCGTTAAACATAACATGCGTATTATTATATGCATTTGAGGTACTCCATTCATAGCCGTCAAGAGGTGTGGATATTTCCCAAACTATAGAAGTGATATTAAACAAACAGGTTATATATTCAACCGGATGGCTTGCCAAAAGTTTAAAATTGCCTTTTAAAATATTTGACAAAAATTCATCATCAAATTGATTAACTCTGTCGCCTACCGAACCCCAAGTTCTTGTTACGGTATCAGCCCAATAAATGTTTGATTCATAATATGAGCACCATTCTTCAACGGGCATTATGCTTTCAAGAGTGTCTACAAGTTCCCCGTCAACATTATCCTTGCCGACTTTATCCGTTACGGCAACTGCCATATAAATCGGAACGGTATATGTTACATAAGACGGGTTTTCCTCAGCCTTGAGCATTTTTATGCCGACTATATTTGTCATAAAACTTGTAAGCACAAACGGAATTAAGCCAAGCGCAACGATTTTAACAGCGTTTTTGAAGTCTTTTTTGTAAGCAAAAAATCTGTATATTCCGACAGCAACAAATGAAACTAAAACCACAACATCTGCCATATGCCTAAACATTGCCGCACCAATTCCAAGCACAACAAGCAAAACATATTCTTTTTTACTTGGCTTTTCCTTAGTAATAAAATTAAAAATACTTACGGCAAAGCCAAACATCATCATACTGAAAAGCGGGTCCTTGATTGCAAACTGAACATAAAAATGAGGAGTTAAAAGGACACTGCTCAAAATCGCATAATATTTGCACGCCTTTTCAGACTTGAAAGTATCAAAAAGTGAATTTAACGCATAGTTGGAAATAAGCACCCAGAAGAATGCCTGAATTGCAATTACACCCGAATAAACAAGCTTTTTAGGCACAACAGACACACAAAGTTTCATAAACATTTCATAATTTACAGTGTGCCAATCGTTATATTCGTTAGCTATAACATCTTTGTAAATTTCAAATGTGTCAGGATACTCATAACCCAAAAGACCGCCCAAAGCACATATAAGAGTTATAACAAAAATAGGAAGAAGATATTTGTTGATTCTTACTTTCTTACCAAAGAATATGCTTGAGTTCGATTTATCATTATTTGATACAAATGACAAATTAAACAAAGTCATACAAGTGATATAAACGCTGAGCAAAATGCCTGCGCAAAATACCACAAGAAGAATTATTGAATCGATTGAACTGTTTGCAATTCCTTTTTTAGCGATTGCTTTGCCAAGCGGTACAAGACTGTTTGCATAAACACTTGTAATTGAAAGCATTGCCAAAAAGAGCACCGATAAAATTGCAGACGAAATAACGCAAAACTTATCCCCTTTTTTTGAAAAAGAGAACTTTTTAAACATAAGCGAAATAACGCCCACAAGCGCAGGAACGCCGGCAAAAACAATACCGTTACTTCTGTAAGCGGCAGGAACAATCATTACTGCGATAAAAAATACAAACAAGAAAATTGCCACAATAATATCTGAATAATTCTTTCTTTTTTTATCGGCTGCAACTGCATTTGCGCCGTCGGCAGTTTCTTTTTTCTTTGATTCTTTTTTTGTAAAAATAATAAATTTACTGAAAATGTAGTTGAGTATAACAACTACAATCTGCATTATAACTTTTGCAACCATATTGCCGTCGATATTGAGTCCGAAAACTTGCCAACCCATTTGACCCATATGGCAAAGTGTAATTGTTACCCACAAACCGAGTTCTTCCACGCCAAGACTGAAAAGCCTTGCGCCGAAAAAGCCGATAAGTTCTTTAATAACAACATCCTTTTTCCAGCTTTTTGATTCAAATACCCAAAGCTTATTTGTAACATAAGCAAAAATTACGGTAATTATCCAACTGATAACATTTGTAATTAAATAAAGCTTAGCGCCTAATATTAAATCAAATATTTTGAAGCTGACTAAGTTAACAATCGTAGCCAACACGCCAAAAAATACATAGTTGATTATTTCTTTGTATTTATTAAATAATTTTTTAATCATTTATTTTGCAAGTCCTTATATCTGTCACTGGATTGATGTAAGCTAAGTTCAAAGTCCTGTCTGTTCTTTTGCTTAATGGTGTCAAGCACAAGACCCGAGAAGAAACTGATAATAGCTGCAAGCATTGTAATGCCGCAAACAATAACAGTAGGAATTTTTTCAACTGTTCCCGTGTGGAAAAAGTTAATAAGCACCGGAATGAAGAAAGCAGCCGAAATTATAAAAAGAAGCAATGCAAGAAGTGAGAAGAATGCAAAAGGCTTGTAGTTTTTAAATAATCTGATAATTGTTTTGATTACCTTAAAACCGTCGGAATAAGTGTTAAGCTTTGATTCGCTTCCCTCAGGACGGTCACGATATTCGATAATAACATTTTCGCAAAACATATTTTTGTCAACAGTGTGAATTGTCATTTCTGTTTCAATTTCAAAACCTTTTGACAAAACAGGAAATGTTTTAACAAAATTGTAGCTGAATGCACGGTAGCCGGTCATAATATCCTTAATGTCCGACTTAAAAATTGTGTTAATGCTTGCTCTAACCAAAGAGTTGCCGAAGTTATGGAAAGGTCTTTTGTTTTCTTCAAAATATGTTGAAGACAAACGGTCGCCTACTACCATATCAACATTTCTTTCAAGAACTTTATCGCACATTTCCCTTGCGAATTCAGCCGGATATGTGTCGTCGCCGTCGGTCATAATGTAACACTCAGCGTCGATTTCCCTAAACATTCTGCGAATAACATTACCCTTGCCCTGCTGATATTCATATTTTACAACAGCACCCTCAGCCTTTGCTATTTCACTTGTTCTGTCTGATGAATTGTTATCGTAAACATAAATTGTTGCTTCAGGCAAAACTTCTTTAAAATCTCTTACAACTTTGCCTATTGTCTTTTCCTCGTTGTAGCAAGGAATTAATACTGCTATTTTATCCATAATTTCCTCCACGATAAATCAATTATTATTCAGCTTCTCCGGGAAGCTGATCAACACCGCTTATTGCGTCTTGCAAACCCAAATCTTCTTTAATTTGAGTGGTTGAAATACCCGGCGTTCTGTCAAGAAAAACAAGTTCGCAGTAGTCTTTAAGATAATCAAATTTATCACTGCCTGCCCAGTCGCCGCCCATAACAACGGTGTCAACATGATATTCTTTAACATCATTAATCTTTTGTTCCCAATTTTCCTCAGGAATTACAAGGTCAACATACCTGATAGCTTCAAGCATCTTTTTTCTTGTTTCGTAAGTGTGATAAGCTTTCTTGCCCTTACCTGCATTAAATTCATCTGTCGAAAGAGCGACAATGAGATAATCTCCCATTGCCTTTGCTCTTTTTAAAAGACGAATGTGTCCGTAGTGAAGAAGGTCAAATGTGCCGTAAGTTAATATTCTTTTCATTTTGTTCCTCCGTTACTTAACAAAAGTTAATTTACCGTCTTTAAGTGTCCATTTGCTGTATTCAATAATTTCAGCCTTTTCTTTCTTCTTCTTAATCTTCTTGTTGTGAGCGATTTGATAATCTCTGTAAGTGTCCTTAGAAGCATTAAGAGAGTCAACCATTGTTTGAGAATTGATATACGAAGTATCAACAAGAGTTGCATAATTTCTGATGTCACATGTTGTTGAATAACAGTTTCTGATATCGACAACTGTGTCTTTGAGGCCTATAAAGCCGGCGTTCTTTTTACCTTCTACCATATCGTTATCCGAAACGGTATTAGCAATTATTGCACCGAACTTGTCACCGATTGCACCGGCTCTGTTGGCAGCCTTAATTGTATTATTTGAAGACATACAGTTAATTATTGAAGCGGCGTCAACATTACTTGTTCTTACAAATGTTGCGGCATTATAACCTTCATATAAAGAATTTTCAATTATGAGATTAGCGATTGTTCCGTAAAGATTATTTACAAAAGCAATATTTGAAGCGTCGGTATTCTTAGAAGTCATACTGTATTTAAGTGTAAGGTGCGAAATTGTATGACCCTTACCGTCTAAGATGCCTTTGAATATGCCTACTGAGTCAAACCTTGAAATAGGAGTAAATTGTTTAACACCCGACATATCGATATCTTCGGTAATTGATATAAACTTATTGTCAAATGTTCTGCCGCAGTTTGTTACATCGCTGAACTTAACAAGACTTTCGGCGCTTGAAATGATATACGGTTCAGTCTTTGTACCCTTACCGCCGTCATTCCAGAAGTTGCTCTCATTTTCAATATACTTGCTGTTTTCCCAAACGGCAATATATCTGTTGTTTTCAGTCTTAACATATTTAACAACTTCGTACTTCTTTTTGTTCAAGAATGAAACGACCTGACTTTGCATTGTCATAAGTGAGTCATAATCAGAGTCTTTAAGCTTCTTATTTTTAAGCAAAAGCATATAGTTTGAATAGTTTGAAAGGTCAAGAACTACATACTTTGGCATAATTTTCTTAAATGTTCTGTCAGCAACAACTGTATCTTTTGCCTCAATACTGCTGTACCACAAATGATTGTCGAGCTTATCAAAGCTTGAAAGCGAATCAACCTTAGGGAAGCAGAGAACATCATCGTCTTCGCCGACATTTTCCTTAACATAATTATAAAGGTCGCTGACCTGAGCCTTTTCGTTATCTGTAAGCTGCCATACTGATTCAATATTTTGGATGGCAGGTTCACTCTTATCCGCAAGCGCATAAGGAACAGCACCAAAAATAAGTGCAATTACAAGTGTGCCGCAAACAATAATTTTCTTACTGTTTTTAAACATCTTGTACATACCCTCGCCTGTAATGAGAAGTGCAAGCAAAATCAAACTCATCGAAGACACCATTGTGCCGACATTCATATTGTTGTAGCCGCCGACCGAACGGAAAATATCGCCGTAAGGAAGCGGAGCAAATGCACCCACAAAGCAGAGCATATAAACCGTATTCCAAAATGTTATCTTTTTGCCTCTGACATCTTTGATGAAAAGAATGAGAGGGATAAGAAGATAAATAACATTATAAATAAAGCTGAAGTCCGGCATAAGAATTACAACAAGACTGATTGCCGCAACTCTCTTCCAATTTTTCTTAATAAAGAGCGAGCCCAAAAGAAGAAGAGGAACAACAAAATATACACCCATTTTGATGTATACGCTGAAATTTTTGGCAAAAAGCCAGTCAAACACACTTCCGAGTGCGCTTGTAACATTAACTTTAAAGCCGTAGCCAAAACCGGTTGAACCGCTCATTGTATTATTATTAAGTGTTAACGAGTTTTTGAGCATTTGAGGAATTTGACCCAAACCGCCCATAAAGAAAAACGGAACAACGAATAAAACAACACCGTAAATGACAGCCCTTACTGCTTCTTTGTACTTTTTGTCTGACAAAAGAAGAAGACCGAAAAGCGCCGGATAAAGTTTCATTGCGGCAGCACACGCAAGGCATATAAGCGCAAGTTCTCTAATCACTTTATTCTCGCTGTTATAACCAAAAATGTAAACAAACAAAAACAAAATTGTGATTATAACCGTATTACCTCTTTCAATAAGGAAAATATACGGCGAAGATGTAAGGAGAATAAAGATTAACGCATATTTGCCCTTATATTCAGATTTACCGAAAGATTTGATAATAAAATATGCCAGCGCAAGAGTAATCATAGCATAAAAAAGATGTGCTATAACAAAAGTTTCGCTTTGGTCGCATATTTTTTGCAAATCGCCGAAATTGTTTTTATAACTGCCCGGAATAAAGAAATTGAAGAAATAAATTAAACAATAAGCAAACGCAGGATAAATAGCGTCTAACTTATAAGGATTTCTCGTTCTCGCATGAATTACACTTTCAAAAAGGTCCGGATAATAGCCGAGTGTACTTCCGTGCCAAAACAAATTGTCAAATGTTTTACCCTTGCTGAATACAATCACAAGAAACGCAACTGCAATAAGTAAAAAAGATAATGCAAAATAAAGTTTGTCAATAGTAAGTAGGTTGTCTTTTTTCAGTTTATTGTTTTTTTTCATTTTTTCGCCTCTCCGTCTTCATCAAAATTTATTCGTTCTTCTTCAACAACAAGAGGTCGATTCATAATACGAGCGTTCATACTCATAATATATTCGCCGAGGAAGCCAAGGAAGAAAAGCTGAATTCCGCCAAGGAACATTGAGCAAATAATTGCAGGAGCTGTACCGCCCGGGAATCTGTCCCACCAAATGAGTTTCATAATAAGGTAAACAATACCGATAACAAAGCTCAAAATTCCGATTCCGAAGCCTGCAAAAGTTGCAATTCTCAGCCCCATCTTTGTATAAGAAGTGAACGAAAGCATAGCTGCGTCATAAAGAGAATAGAAATTGTTGTGAGTTTTGCCTGCCTTACGCTTCGGCTGTTCAAACTCAATATCTTTTCTCTTAAATCCAAGCTCTGCAACGATACCTCTGATAAAAGGGGTTGGGTCATCAAGGTCTTTAAGAACATCGATAAATGCTTTATCATAAAGAGCGAAACCTGTAAAGTGCTCAATCTGCTCAACAGATGACATCTTTTTAATCATCTTGTAGTAGCAGCTTCTTGCCCAGTACATAATTTTATTCTCTTTACTTGAAGATTTAATAGCGCAAACTATTTTGTAACCGTTTTCCCACTCGTGAACGAATTTCGGAATCATTTCAACCGGGTCCTGGAAGTCGGCGCAAATAGGAATAACGCAGTCACCGTCAACATGAAGCATACCGTAATAAGGCGAGTTGAACTGACCGAAGTTTTTAGCGTTCAAAATTGCCTTAATCTTAGGGTTTTGCTTGCAAATCTGCCTGATAAGCGGACGGGTGTTGTCGGTAGAGCAGTTGTCCATAATAAGAATTTCATAATCATACTGCGGAAGTTCTTCAGTTATTTCCTTAACAACGGCATTGCAAATTTGAACAATATTTTCCTGCTCGTTGTAACACGGAATCATAATTCCGATTTTTTTCTTTTCATCCATTTTGTTTGCTCTCCTCTTTAGTTTTTTTGCCGATAAGTTTAAAATATCCTTTTAAAATAAACCTATCGATATAGTAAAGCAATGTTGCCGCAGCGATAGAAAGCGCAACACCGATTACAATGTAAAGCAAATCGTTTTTAATATAAATATCTCCGCCCCTCAATTCATTGTAGAATATACCGTGAATCAAGAAAAGCTCATACGAGATTTTTCCTAAAAATTTCCATACAGGGCAACCAAGTTTAAATTTCATAGAACCTACAATAATACCGAAAACGATGAAAGGTCCTAAAATCATACTTTTTGACATTATATAGTTGTTCGCAGAAAATTGGAACATAATTTCTCTTCTGAATATTGCCAAAAACGAGACCATTAAAATCGATACGCAAAATATCAAATTAAAATGTTTTTGAATAAATTTGAATATCTGCTCCTCTTTAGCGCTCCAAATAACGCCGAAAGCAAATGCCCAAGTTGAAAAATACCACATATGAAGCCAGTTTTGTTTTAAATAGAGCATATAAAAGCCTATCATACAAAGCACTGTCAACAAAACGGTTATATTAACACCCCTTTCAAAATCACCTTTTGCGATTTTGAAGGAAATGTAAAACGCAACATATAAAACAATAAGTTCAACAACATACCAAGCGTTATATACAATAGTATATCCGTTATGGAAAAACAGTTCAAACATAGTCTTGAGTGTAAGCGGTGTATTTGCTAAATAATAAACGCCGGTGTGTTTGAATAAGAAAATATGAGGAATTGCCGCTATTACAAGCGGAATTGCAATTTTTACAAGCCTATGGCTGAAAAAGCCTTTAAGGTAAGCGTCACCTTTATGCTTAACCGAGTAAATCAAGCCGTAACCCGACAGGAAAAAGAATATTTTTACTGCGTCATCACCTTGGCAAACACTCAAAAGCTTTTGATTTACATTAAGATAATCTAAACAAAAATGAAACAATACAACATCAAGTATCATTACACCACGCATAGCCTGCGTTGTTTCAATAGAAAGATAGTCTCGATTAAGTCCTGTTTTGTTATAAGAAATTTTGCACAGCAGCAAAACTACAACCGGTATTAATATTAAATCTGCCATAATTAATTCCCTCTTTTATACCACTCAACCGTATTTTTAATACCTGTTTTAAAATCAACGCTCGGTTCAAAGCCTGTATCACGCTTCAAATCGTCGATATCTGCGCATAAATACATAACCTGATTTGGGAAATAATCAACTGTGCCGAAGTTGCACTTTGCGCTCGGGCACGCAATATCACGAATGTCGGTAATATAATCTTTAAGGCTTCTAGTTTTGCCTGAGCCGACTGTGTAAATCGCACCGTCCCTGCCCTTTTCGGCAGCAAGATAAAAAGCGTTTGCAATGTCGCCGTTATAAAGGAAGTCCCACTGCTGTTCGCCCTTAGTAAAGTCGCAGTCCTCGCCGTTTAAGAATTTGATAATAGTGCTCATAACCATAGTGTGAGCACCGTCACCCGGACCGTATGCGGACAAAATTCTGCACCAAATATGCCTGATACCAAGCTGAGAACAAAGAATTCTGCTCATTTTGCCTGCCGCAAGTTTAGCGATACCGTAGCCGTTATTAGGGTTTGTAGGCGATGACGGAGAAACTTTTTCCCCGTCTTTAAGCCTGCCGTTTTCAGCCTGACTGCCTGCACCTACAAACACATCACAGCCGAAACGACTTGCAAGCTTAACCGCTTCAAGTTCATTTTTAATATTATTTGTTTGAGCATTTTGTTGATATGATGGAGGGTCGTTAATTATGCCGAAGCTTAATAATATTAAAAAGGTTCTCGTTATCGGCTCCGGCCCTATTATTATCGGTCAGGCAGCGGAGTTTGACTATGCAGGCACCCAAGCCTGCCGCGCGCTGAAGGAGGAAGGTCTGGAGGTTGTTCTGGTAAACTCCAACCCTGCCACCATTATGACCGACCCGGCCATTGCGGACAAGGTCTATATGGAGCCTCTGACCCTGGAATATATCGCGAGAATCGTCCGGTACGAACGGCCGGATGCCATCATCCCCGGCATCGGCGGTCAGACCGGCCTGAACCTTGCGGTGCAGCTGGCAAAGAAGGGCGTTCTGGACGAATGCGACTGCCAGATTCTGGGCACAAGCTTCGAGGCCATCCAGCGGGCGGAGGACCGGGAGCTGTTCAAGGAGCTGTGTGCTTCTCTG
>OIZX01001120.1_pt1 | contig 14792 bp, 9 predicted proteins | sample 1588621 | NCBI WGS metagenome assembly OIZX01 (sample SAMN03283276) | human gut metagenome | biome: human-associated habitat; material: feces | host: Homo sapiens | place: Peru | collected 2012
AGCCGGGACGGCGGCCCTCCCTGGTCATGCGCCGCCTGGCAGCGGGGGAAAGCCTGTGGGATGTGGCAAAGCAGTACCACACCGATGAGGAGCTGATCCGCACCGTGAACCACCTGGAGGAGGGCGGCGTTCCGGACAAAATGCTGCTGATCCCCCGCATCCGGTGAAGTTATCATTGACTTTCCCCCGCCGCTTGGGTAAAATTGATCCTGCGAGGGCGCTGGACAGTCGCGGGGACAAGGCGAAAGCCTGTTCATGAGGAAAGTCCGGGCTCCATAGGGCGAGGATAGCGGGTAACGCCCGCCGAAGGCGACTTCAGGAAAAGTGCAACAGAGATATACCGCCGCGGTCTCGCGGTAAGGGTGGAAAGGCGAGGTAAGAGCTCACCCGACGGCGTGTGAAAGCGACCGTCGCTGTAAACTCTATCCGGAGCAACACCGGTATGGGAGCATACAGGCCGGCCCGGCCGCTCCCGAGGTGGCTGGAGCGCACCGGCGACGGTGCGCGTAGATAGATGACTGTCGAAACAGAACCCGGCTTACAGGCGCGCTCGCACGATATGAAAAACCTCCACGCATCCGCGTGGAGGTTTTCATGTTATATCTCGCTGTACCGGGCCAAAAACTGCCGTGTCCGCTCCTGATGCGGATGGTCGATGACCTCCCGCGCCGGGCCCTGCTCCACGATAACGCCGCCGTCCATGAAAATGACCTGATCCGCCACATCCCGTGCAAAGGCCATCTCGTGGGTCACGATGATCATGGTGGTGTGCTGCTCCGCCAGCCCACGGATGACCCGCAGCACCTCGCCGGTCAGCTCCGGGTCGAGGGCGGAGGTAGGCTCGTCGAAGCACAGAATATCCGGCTTCATGGCCAGCGCCCGTGCGATGGCCACCCGCTGCTGCTGCCCGCCGGACAGCTGGTGGGGATAGTTTCCCATGCGGTCGGCCAGTCCGATGTCTGCCAGCAGCCGCTTGCCCTCCTCCACGATGTCCGCGTGGCTCTCGCCGGTCTTTTCAGACTTGGCCATCAGCTCCCGTGCCAGCGTCACATTCTCCAGCGCCGTATACTGGGGGAACAGATTGAAGCTCTGAAACACCAGCCCGAAGTGCAGCCGCTTTTTTCGTATCTCGCTCTCGGAACGGGTGGCCGGGTCGTCCGCGTCAAACAGCTTTTCGCCCCGGACGGAGATCACGCCCCTGTCCGGCGTCTCCAAAAAGTTCAGACACCGCAGCAGCGTGGTCTTTCCGCTGCCGGACGAGCCGATGATACTGAGCGCCTGCCCCTCCTCCAAGGAGAAGCTGATGTCCTCCAACACGTGGGTGTCGCCAAAATGCTTTTCGATGTGCTGTACGTCCAGAATCGCCATGTGCGACACCTCCTTAGCGGAAATAGCTGAGCTTGCGCTCGATGTAGTTGAACAGCAGCGTCAGGATGCCTACGAACGCCAAATAGAACACGGCGGTGTAGAACAGCGGCCAAATGATACCGGCGGACTTCATATACGCCTCACCGGCCTTGATCAGCTCCGTCACGGCGATGATGCGGGCCAGGGACGTATCCTTCACCAGCGTGATGATCTCGTTGGACATGGGCGGCACAATGCGCTTGACCATCTGCAATAGCGTGACCTTAAAGAAGATCTGCCCCTTGGTCATGCCCAGCACCTGTCCGGCCTCGCTCTGCCCGATGGGCACGCCCTCGATGCCGCCCTTGTAGATCACGGCGAAATAGCAGGCGTAGTTGATGACGAACGCCACCACGCAGGCCGCCATGCGCCCATCGGAAAACAGCCCCCAAATGTTGTTGTCGAACCACTTGCCCGGCCCGTAGAAGATGATGATGAGCTGGAGCATCAGCGGCGTGCCGCGGATGATCCATACAATGACGTTAAAGAGCCAGCTCACCGGCTTGCACCGGCTTCGCAGGGCGAAGGCGATGAGAAGTCCCAGCGGCAGGGAGAACAGCAGCGTCAGGAAGAACAGCTTCAACAGCTGTCCCATGCCCGCCAGCAGGGAGAGGGTAACAGTCCAAAACATGAAAAAACTCCTTCGTAGTCACTTGTGCGGGGGAGGGAACACACTTCATAAAATCCGCCCAAAGGCAGAGGACGCTGCACGCCCTCTGCCGTGGGTAGCTATTGTATCACAATTGCCGCTGTTTGGCCACTCACTTGGTGATGACCACCTGCGCGTTCTCGCAGTAGGCGTTGGAGCACTCCATGGCGGCCTTCACGCCGTCGGTCAGCGTCATGCCGTTCCACACCACGTCGATGTTCTTGCTGTCCAGCTCGTTGACCTTCATATCCCAGTCGATGACGATGAACTGCACCTCAACGCCCAGCTTCTCCGCCACCAGCTTGGCCATGTCCGCGTCAAAGCCGATCCACTCATCGTCCGCGCTCTTGTAATCCATGGGAGCGAACTCGGTGATGCCCACGATCAGCGTGCCCTTATCCTGGATGTACTTCACATCGCTGTCCGTCTCGGAGGCGGTGAACTCGCTGGCGCTCTGCTCCAGCAGGGCCTCCTGCACGCCGTAGGTGTTGGCCAGCTCCTGCATTGTGCCGTCGGCATAGGCCTCGCCCATCACGCTGTTGATAAAGGAAGCCAGGTCGCTGCCCTTGCGGCAGCCCACGCCGTACATCTCAGAGTTCAGCTTCTGATCCGTCACCTTCAGGTCGGGATAGCTCGTACCCTCGCCCACCATCGCGCCGGCCATCAGCAGGTCGATGATCGCCGCGTCGGACGTGCCGGAGGAGACCTCCATCAGCGCGTCAGCCTGAGAGTTGACGGACACGGTCTTGAACCCGTTGGCCAGTGCCACTTCCTCACCGGCGCTGCCGGCCTCCACGGCGTAGGTGATCTCCGGGGTGGTGGTGTCATCCACGTTCGCGTCATCCTTGCTGGTGTCGTCCGCCTTCTTGCCGCAGGCCGCCAAACTCAGCGTCATGACCAGTGCCAGCAGCATCGCCATAAACTTCTTCATGTTGTGTTCCTCCTAAACTGCGGCTGCGTGGCCGCTTGATTTATTGTGTTATCATACTACCACTTTAGCGTGGTAATGTAAAGAAGTAAAATAGCCGACATTCGCCAAATTTCTCCCGCCGTTTTTGTGCGGTTTGACGGTTTCCCGGCCAAAATGCTCATTCCCGCGAAAATCAGGGCGCTCCCACGCGATTTTGATTGAAGATTTTTCCCCCGTGAGGTATAATACATAAGTTAAAACGCAAAAGCCACTTCATCCAAGGAGGGAACACCCATGACCCTGCGGGAATATATAGACACCATAAAAAATAAGACAGTGGCCGTTATCGGCATCGGCGTCAGCAACACGCCCCTCATCGACCGGCTGCTGGCGGAGGGCGTGTCCGTCACCGCCTGCGACAAGCGTACCCGGGAACAGATGGGCGCACAGGCCGATGATCTGGAGCGCCGTGGCTGCCGATTGCACCTTGGCGGGGACTACCTGGACGGCCTGGACGCGGACGTGATCTTCCGCACACCCGGCCTGCGGCCCGATGTGCCGCAGATCGCGGCGGCGGTGGCCAAAGGGGCGGAGCTGACCAGCGAGATGGAGGTCTTCTTCCGAATCTGTCCCTGTCCCATCATCGCCGTTACCGGATCTGACGGCAAGACCACCACCACCACCATCATCGCGGAGCTGCTGCGTGCCGCCGGCAAAACCGTCTGGCTGGGCGGCAACATCGGCCACCCGCTGCTGTGCGAGGCGGATGCGATGCAGCCCGACCATTACGCTGTGCTGGAGCTTTCCAGCTTCCAGCTCATGACCATGACCCAAAGCCCCCACATCGCCGTGGTCACCAACCTTGCGCCCAACCATCTGGATGTACACAAGGACATGGCCGAGTACGTCACCGCCAAGGAGAACATCTTCTGCCATCAGAAGGCCGGTGACATCGCCGTGTTCAACGCGGACAACGCTATCACAGCGGAGCAGTTCGCCCGCGCCGTGGGTCGCGGCCGCCTGTTCAGCCGTCAGACCGAGCCTGCCGACGGCGTGTTCCTCCGGGGAGAGGACATCGTCTGCCGCAGCCCGGCGGGGGAGCGTACCATCCTCCGCACCTCGGACATCAAGATCCCCGGCGTCCACAACGTGGAGAACTATATGGCGGCCATCGCCGCGGTGGACGGCCTTGTGCCGGATGAGATCATCCGGCAGTTCGCCCAAACCTTCGGCGGCGTGGAGCACCGCATTGAGCTGGTCCGCACCTACCGCGGCGTCCGCTACTACAACGACTCCATCGCCTCCAGTCCCTCCCGCACCATCGCCGGATTGCGCTCCTTCCCGGAGAAGGTCATTCTTATCGCCGGCGGCTACGACAAGCACATTCCCTTTGATGTGTTAGGCCCGGAGATCACCGCCCACGTCAAGCTGCTGATCCTCTGCGGCGCGACGGCGGATAAGATCCGCGCTGCCGTGAAGCAAGCCCCGGACTACCGCCCCGGCTGCCCGGAGATACTGGACGTGACGCCCTTTACCGCCGCCGTGGAAACCGCCCGCGACCATGCCTGCCCCGGCGACGTGGTCACGCTGTCGCCGGCCTGCGCCGCCTTCGACCAGTTCAAGAACTTCGCCGAGCGGGGCAAATTCTTCAAATCCATCGTCAACGGCTGGCAGGAATGAGGAAAAGCCGTCCCGTCATACACTTCCCATAAAGGGAGGTGATGGCCGTGACGCGCCTGCGCTATATTCGCCTGTCCCGCCATCAGCGGGTGCGGATATGGGTCGCCATCGCCCTCATCAGCCTGACGGCGCTGCTGTGGGCCATTCTGCTGCACCTGCGGCCCATATTGGTCAATGTTGCCACCGCCCGCTGCTCCAACACCGTCAACCGCATCGTGGTGGCGGCGGTGAACGACGCGGTGGCCAGCGGCCACCTGGAATATGGCAAGCTGGTGTCCTTTGACAAGGACGCGGAGGGCCATGTGGCCGCTCTGCGCAGCGACATGGCCGCCTTCAACCGCTTGCAGACCGAGGTGGCCGACGACGTGCTGGCCCGGCTGTCGGAGGTCTCCGCCACCGAGCTGGCCATCCCGCTGGGCACGCTCACCGGATCGCCGCTGCTGGCGGGCCGCGGCCCGAAGCTGTACGTCAAAATGGAGACGCTGGGCACAGCCAGCGCCAGGTTCAGCGATCGGTTCATCGCCGCCGGCATCAATCAGACGAAGCATCAGATACTATTGGAGGTGGATGTCTCCGTCAGCATTCTGCTGCCGGGCATCACCACCTACACCAAGGTCAGCAACGAGATCTCCGTGGCGGAGACGGTCATTGTCGGAGGTGTGCCGCAGACGTACACCTACTTCAGCACCACCGAGGATAAAATCGAGGACTATGCTGACGAATACATTATGAACAACGGATAAAAGGGGAGAGGTCACATGGACTACCGCCAAGAGATGAAGGAGCTGCGCGACACGCTCAACGCCCACGGCTACCGCTACTACGTGCTGGATGAACCCACCATCTCCGATTTTGAATACGACCATATGCTCCGCCGCCTGGAGGACCTGGAGGCGGAGCACCCGGAGGAGATTACGCCGGATTCGCCCACCCAGCGGGTGGGCGGCCAGACGCTGTCCGAATTCCAGCAGGTGCGCCACGCTGTGCCGCTGGAGAGCTTACAGGACGTATTCAACGACGACGAGGTCTGCCGCTTCCTGGAAAAAGTGCCGCTGGAGCGCGCGGTATACAGCGTTGAGCCCAAGGTGGACGGCCTGTCCGTGGCATTGGAGTACCGTGACGGCGTGTTCGTCCGTGGTGCGACCCGGGGCGACGGACAGGTGGGCGAGGACGTGACGGAGAACCTCCGCACCATCCGCTCCATCCCCATGACGCTGCCGGAAAAGCTGCCCCGTCTTATCGTCCGGGGCGAGGTCTACATGGCCCGCAGCGTGTTCGAGGAGATCAACGCCCGCCGTGAGATCGAGGGCAAGCCCCTCATGGCCAACCCCCGCAACGCCGCCGCCGGCTCCCTCCGCCAGCTCGACCCCAAGATCGCCGCCCAGCGGCGGCTGGACATCGCCGTGTTCAACCTCCAGCTGGCGGAGGGCCGCACGTTCACCACCCACACGGAGACACTGGACTACCTGGCCTCCCAGCACTTCAAGGTCATTCCTCACAAGCCGCTGGAGAAGGACAGTGATATTTTGGCGGAGATCGCCGCCCTGGGCGACAGCCGGGATCAGTTCCCCTTCGACATTGACGGTGCGGTCATCAAGCTGGATGACCTCCGTGACCGGGAGACCCTGGGCAGCACCGCCAAGTTTCCCAAGTGGGCCATCGCCTACAAATACCCGCCGGAGACGAAGCCCACCCTCCTGAAAAACATCGTGGTGCAGGTGGGCCGCACCGGCGTGCTGACGCCCAAGGCCGAGCTTGCCCCTGTGCGGCTGGCCGGCACCACCGTCACCTTCGCCACCCTCCACAACCAGGACTTCATCACCCAGAAGGACGTGCGCATCGGAGACACGGTGCTGGTGCGCAAGGCCGGCGAGATCATCCCCGAGATCGTGGAGGTGGTGGCGGACAAGCGTCCCGCCGACGCCCAGCCTTATTTTCTGCCCGACACCTGTCCCGTCTGCGGTGCGCCGGTGGTCCGGGATGAGGACGGCGCGGCCCTGCGCTGCACCGGCGCAGAGTGTCCCGCCCAGCTGCTGCGCAATCTGACCCACTTCGCCAGCCGGAATGCCATGGACATCGACGGCCTCGGCCCTGCGGTGATGCAGAACCTCATCGACAGCGGCCTGATCCATACCGCCGCTGACCTGTACGCCCTGCAGCCCGAGCAGTTAGAGCCACTGGAGCGCATGGGCAAAAAATCCGCCCAGAACGCGGTGGACGCCATCGCCAAGAGCCGGGAGAACGACCTGTGGCGTCTCATCTACGCCCTGGGCATCCGCCAGGTGGGGGAGAAGGCCGCCAAGCTGCTGGCCCAGCACTTCCGTACCATGTCCGCTTTGCGCGCTGCCACAGAGGAGGAGCTGACCTCTCTGGACGATGTCGGTCCGATCACCGCCAAATACGTCTCCCAGTGGATGCAAAGCCCCCAATCCATTGACCTGCTGGCCCGTTTGGAGGCCGCCGGTGTCAATATGGCCTGTAAAGAAGAAATGCTTGACACACGTTTTGCGGGAATGACCTTCGTCCTCACCGGCGCACTGGAGAAGTTCACCCGGGACGAGGCGGGGGAGATGATCGAAAAGCGGGGCGGCAAGGCCGCCGGCTCTGTGTCCAAAAAGACCACCTATGTCGTCGCCGGGGAAAACGCAGGCAGCAAGCTGCAAAAAGCCCGCGACCTGCATATTCCCGTCCTCACAGAAGATGAGTTTTTAGCGCTTTTACAGTAAGGAGGTATGCTCTCATGACAGACCAGACCCTGACCCACCAGGTCATTTACAGCGTCTTCGTCCGCTGCCACACCCCGGAGGGTACGTTCCACGCCCTGGAGCGTGACCTGGACCGCATCCGCGCTCTTGGCACGAACATCCTGTGGCTCATGCCCATCCACCCCATCGGGATAGAGGGCCGCAAGGGGACGCTTGGCAGCCCCTACGCCATCCGCGACTACCGGGCCGTCAATCCGGAATACGGCACGCGGGAGGACTTCCTCCACCTGGTGGATGCCATCCATGCCCGTGGCATGAAGTGCATCATCGACGTGGTCTACAACCACACCTCGCCGGACTCCGTCCTGGCCCACGACCACCCGGAGTTCTTCCTGCGGGACGAGCAGGGAAGACCCACCCGCAAGGTGGCGGACTGGTGGGACATCGTGGACCTGGATTACTCCGTCCCCGCATTGTGGACCTATCAGATCGACACCCTGAAGCAGTGGGCCGCCATCGTGGACGGCTTCCGCTGCGACGTGGCCAGCAGCGTCCCCATCGAATTTTGGGAGCAGGCCCGCCGGGAGGTGGAGACGGTGCGTCCCGGCTGCATTTGGCTGGCGGAGAGCGTCCACGGCGCATACATCCGGGAGATGCGTCGTATGGGCGCAGCCTGCTCCACGGATACGGACCTGTACCACGCCTTCGACATGACCTACGACTACGACCTCTGGCCCTGCTACGAGGCCGTGCTGAAGGGGAAAACGCCCCTGTGCCAGTTCACCGACCTGTTGACGTACCAGGAGCTGACCTATCCCACCGGCTATGTGAAGGCCCGCTGCGTGGAGAACCACGACACGCCCCGCCTGGCCTCCTACCTTTCCAATGAGCGCCAGCTCTATAACTGGCTGGCCTTCCTCTACTTCCGCCGGGGCGCAGCCATGCTCTACGGCGGCACGGAGTTTGCCTGCCGTCACCAGGTCAGCCTGTTCGACAAGGACGATAACTTCGGCGACAGGCAGCTCGACCTCTCCGATTTCCTCCGCCGCTGCAAGGCCATGAAGACCACGCTGCCCCTCACCGGTGCGGTGTGGTACGACTGCCGCGGTACGGCTGCCATCGGCCGGTACGACGGCCCGGACGGCGCGGCGCTGGGCGTGTTCGACCTCTCCGGCAGCGGTGCGCCCATTTCCATTGACCTGCCCGACGGCACATACGAAAACCGCCTCGGCGGCGTTGTGACCATAAATGACGGACAACTTCCGGCGGAAAGTACACCTGTGGTGATTTGATTTGCTTTTTTGACGAAAAACAGGGGCTGTTTTGTGGCAGATGTTACAGAATAGCCCCTGTTTTATTGACCTTTTCCCGCCGCAATGCTATAATCAAAATCGTATTGACATCCTGCCGTCATCCGGCAGGGGAGCGATAAGGAGGAAAGAAAATGAGCAAGATCATGAAGATCTGCGACGGTAACGAGGCGGCGGCGTATGTCGCCTATGCGTTCTCCGAGGTCGCAGCCATCTACCCCATCACGCCGTCCAGCCCCATGGCCGAGCATGCCGATGCCTGGTCTGCCAACGGCAGGAAGAACATCTTCGGTCAGCCGGTGCGGCTGGTGGAGATGCAGTCCGAGGCCGGCGCCTGCGGCGCCTGTCACGGCGCGCTGGAGGCCGGCGCGTTGGCCACCAGCTTCACTGCCTCCCAGGGCCTGATGCTGATGATCCCCACCCTGCACCGTATCTCCGGCGAGCGTCTGCCCGGCGTGCTGCACGTGGCGTCCCGCACCGTGGGCACCCATGCGTTCTCCATCTTCGGCGACCACTCCGACGTGATGAACTGCCGTCAGACCGGCTTTGCCATGCTGTCCAGCGGCAGCGTCCAGCAGGCCGCTGACCTGGCCGCCGTGGCACACCTGAGCGCCATCAAGGCCCGCATCCCATTCCTGCACTTCTTCGACGGCTTCCGTACCAGCCACGAGATACAGAAGATCGACGTGCTGACCTACGACGAGTACGCCAAGCTGGTGGATCAGAACGCCCTGGCCGCCTTCCGCGCCAACGCCCTGAACCCGGAAGATCCCCGTATGCGTTCTCTGGTGGATAACCCCGACATCTACTTCCAGCTCCGCGAGTCCAACAACACGGCCTATGCCGAGCTGCCCGACATCGTGGAGGACTACATGGCCAAGATCAGCAAGCTGACCGGCCGTGAGTACCACCTGTTCAACTACTATGGCGCACCGGATGCCGAGCGCGTCATCGTAGCCATGGGCTCTGTGGGCGGCTGCGCCCAGGAGGTCGTCAACTACCTGAACGCCAAGGGCGAGAAGGTGGGCTTCCTCCAGGTACACCTGTTCCGTCCCTTCTCCCGCAAGCACCTGATGGCCGCCATGCCCAAGACAGTGAAGAAGATCGCCGTTTTGGACCGCGTCAAGGAGATCGGCTCTATTGGTGAGCCGCTGTACGAGGACATCTGCGCCGCCTACATCAATGAGAGCGACCGTCCCGCCATCTATGCCGGCCGCTACGGCCTCAGCAGCAAGGACACCACCCCCGCCCAGCTTAAGGCCGTGTTCGACAACCTGCTGCTGGATGAGCCGAAGAACCACTTCACCATCGGCATCGTGGACGATGTGACACACCTGTCTCTGCCTGTGGGCGCGCCCCTGCTCACCGAGCCGGAGGGCACGATCTCCTGCAAGTTCTGGGGTCTCGGCTCTGACGGCACGGTGGGCGCTAACAAGAACTCCATCAAGATCATCGGCGAGACGACGGATATGTACTGTCAGGCGTACTTCGAGTACGACACCAAGAAGTCCTTCGGTATCACCAAGAGCCACCTGCGCTTCGGCAAGCACCCCATCAGCTCCACCTACTATGTGTCCAATGCGGACTTCATCGCCTGCCACAACCAGACGTATCTGACCAAGTACGACATCATCCACGAGCTGAAGCCCCATGGCAGCTTCCTGCTGAACTGCGAGTGGGCGGAGAGCGAGCTGGAGCAGCACGTTCCCGGCGAGATTCTCAAGTACATCGCCGACAACGACATTAAGTTCTACATCATCGACGCCAACAAGGAGTCTCAGGCCCTGGGCCTGGGCAACCGCTCCAACATGGTGCTGCAGGCCGCCTTCTTCAAGCTGGCCAAGGTCATCCCCGTGGAGGACGCCGTGGCCCACATGAAGGATGCCGTCAAAAAGACCTACGGGCTCAAGGGCGAGAAGATCGTCAACATGAACATCGCCGCCGTGGACGCCGGCATCAACGCGCTGGTGGAGGTCAAGGTGAAGCCCGAGTGGACGCAGCTTACCGGCAAGGCGCTGAAGCCCGCCGACGAGAGCCTGCCCTACGTCATCAAGAACATCCTTGTCCCCATCAACGCCCAAAAGGGCGACGATCTGCCCGTCTCCGCCTTCAAGGGCATGGAGGACGGCACGATGCCGCTGGGTACGTCCCGCTACGAGAAGCGCGGCATCGCCACGCACCTGCCGGTGTGGAACGCTGCCGAGTGTCTCCAGTGCAATATGTGCTCCTTCGTCTGCCCCCACGCCGTCATCCGCCCGTTCCTGCTGGACGAGGGCGAGGTCAAGGCCGCTCCCGCGGATATGACGCTGGTGGATGCCAAGGGCCCCGGCCTGTCCGGACTGAAATACACGATGGGCGTGTCCACGCTGGACTGCACCTCCTGCGGCAGCTGCGTGGCCTCCTGCCCCAAGAGCGGCAAGGCGCTGAAGATGGTCCCCACCCACGAGGTATCGCTGGATCAGACCGACTGGAACTACCTGACCACCGTGAAGGAAAAGACCTCCCGCGTGGACAAATTCACCCTGAAGGGCAGCCAGTTCAAGCAGCCCCTGGTGGAGTTCAACGGTGCCTGCGCCGGCTGCGGCGAGACACCCTATATCAAGCTGCTGACCCAAATGTTCGGCGATAAGATGTACCTGGCCAATGCCACCGGCTGCACCCAGGCCTGGGGCGCGGCCATGCCCTGTGTCCCGTATTGTAAGAACGCCGAGGGCAAGGGCGTTGCCTGGTCCAACTCCCTGTTTGAGAACAACGCAGAGTTCTCCTACGGTATGTGCCTGGCCGTCAGGCAGCTCCGCGACTGCGTCACCGGCTACGTTAAGGAGCTGGATGCGCTGACCAAGGATGAGGCTGTCAAGGCCGCCATCGCCAAATGGCTGGAGACTTATGACGATCTGGACGCCTCCACCCCCGCCACTGCCGAGCTGGTGAAGGCGCTGGAGAGCGCCGTCTTCTCCGCCGAGGAGCAGAAGCTGGCGGACGAGATCCTCAAGCGTAAAAAGGATCTGTCCAAGAAGACCATGTGGATGTACGGCGGCGACGGCTGGGCCTACGACATCGGCTACGGCGGTCTGGATCACGTGTTCGCCATGGGCGAGGACGTGAACGTCCTGCTGGTGGACACCGAGGTCTATTCCAATACCGGCGGCCAGTCCTCCAAGGCCACGCCCGTGGGCGCGGTGGCCCAGTTCCAGGCCAGCGGCAAAAAGACCAAGAAGAAGGACCTTGGTATGCTGATGATGACCTACGACAACGTCTACGTCGCCCAGTGCTCCATGGGCGCCAACCCCAACCAGCTCATTAAGGCCATCAAGGAGGCCGAGGCCCACAAGGGCCCGTCCATCGTCATCTGTTACGCGCCCTGCATCAACCACGGCATCAAGAAGGGCATGAACAACGTCCAGCAGGAGATGAAGGACGCCGTCAACTCCGGCTACTGGAATTTGTACCGTTACAGCCCCGAGACCAAGACCTTCACACTGGACAGCAAGGAGCCCACCATGCCGCTGTACGACTTCATGAAGGGCGAGGTGCGCTACGCCTCTCTGGAGCTGAGCTTCCCCGAGAACGCCAAGGTGCTGTTCGCCGAGGCGGAGGAGGCCGCCAAGGAGAAGTACGAGTCCTACAAGCGCCGCGCCGAGAAGTGAGCCGATTTCACCGGAATAAATTTTTTCGCGCCATTACATATTAAAATCAGGGCCGCCTATCAGGCGGCCCTGATTTTTCAGAAGGCAAATTATTTTTTATTGCTGCGAGAAAAAACTGTTAATTTCTTGACATGCAGGGGAGAGGGTGATAAAATTAACAAAGTAAAGGCGAAAACAGAGCGGAAAGGAAAGAGCAGTATGGCAAGACCGTTTGATTACACAGCAGAATACAACCGCAAGCTGACGACCCCTGACGAAGCGGCCCGGGTGGTGAAGAGCGGTGACTGGATCGACATCGCCATGGGCACGGGCTTCCCGTCCCTGATGGACGCTGCCATCGCCAAGCGTAAGGACGAGCTGCGCGAGGTCAAGATCCGCGGCTATCTGATTTTCGAGCCCATCCAAATGGTAGAGTGCGACCCGGAGCGCAAGCATTTTGTCTATAACAGCTGGCATATGTCCGGCTACGAGCGCAAGCTCTGCGACCGCGGCCTGTGCAACTTTAATCCCATGGTGTTCCGCAATTTGGGCTGGTATTACAGCCAGTTCCTCACCGTCAACGTGGCCATGATGGCCGTGACCCCCATGAACGAGCACGGTTACTTCAACTTCGCCGGCGCGACGGCCTCCGCCCGCTCTACCCTGGACAAGGCGGACATCGTCATCCTGGAGGTCAACGAGAACCTGCCCTGGGTCTACGGCGGCCTGGATGAGTGCATCCACATCAGCGACGTGGATATGATCGTGGAGGGCCCTCACGGTCCGCTGCCCAGCGTCAACTCTCCCGCCGCCAACGAGGCGGAGATGAAGATCGCCGAGTACGTGGTGCAGAACATGGCAGATGGTTCGACGCTTCAGCTGGGCATCGGCTCTCTGCCCAACGCCGTGGGTCAGATGATCGCCAAGAGCGACCTGCGCGACCTGGGTATCCACACCGAAATGCTCTGCGACAGCTATTTGGATATGTATAAGGCCGGCAAGATCACCAACACCAACAAGAAGCTGGACCGATATAAGAGCATTTTCGGCCTGGCCATCGGATCTCCCGACCTGTACGACTGGATTCGGGAGAATCCCGGCGTGGTGACCTACCCCATCAGCTACTGCAACGACCCCGCCAACGTGGGCCAGCAGGATAACTTCGTGTCCATCAACAACTGCATCTCCGTGGACCTGTACGGCCAGATCTGTGCCGAAAGCTCCGGTACGCGGCAGATCAGCGGCACAGGCGGACAGCTGGACTTTTTGGAGGGCGCGGCCCTGTCCCGGGGCGGCAAGGCGTTCATCTGTCTCACCTCCTCCTTCACGGATAAGCAGGGCAATGTAAAGTCCCGCATCAACCCGCTGCTCTCTCCCGGTGACATCGTCACCGACCCCCGCAGCCTGGCCTATTACATCGTCACCGAGTACGGCGGTGTGAACCTGGTGGGCTGTTCCACCTGGGAGCGTGCCGAGAAGCTCATCTCCATCGCGCACCCCATGTTCCGCGACGAGCTGATCGCCAACGCACAGAAGCAGGGCATTTGGATCAGATCCAACAAGCGGTAATTACATAGTATAGTGAAAAGGGCGGCGCATCGCGCCGCCCTTTCTGCTTGACATTTCTCCGCTCATATAGTATACTTCCCTCATACGAGACAAGCGATGATGGGAAGCAGTAAGCGGTCAGCGAAAGCCAAGAGAGGGTGCGGCAGGTGTAAGCACCCGTGACGCGCCGCCCAAGTCGTCCCTGAGCTTCGGGCTGAACGGAAAGTAGGCTTCGACGGCGGTCCTCCGTTACCGGGACAGGGTGTTTCTGCACCCATGAGCGCGGGTAGATCCCGAATACAGGTGGTACCACGGACTTTACGTTCGCCCTGTTTTGCACTGGCAAAACGGAGCGGACTTTTTGTTTTGCCAAATACTCAAAAAGGAGAAAGCCAATGAAAGAACTTCCGAAAGTGTACGATCCCCGGGACGTGGAAGCCCGCATCTACAAAATGTGGACGGACGGCGACTGCTTCCGCGCCGAGATCGACCCCGACAAAAAACCCTTCTCCATCGTCATGCCGCCCCCCAACGTCACCGGCCAGCTCCATATGGGCCACGCGCTGGACTCCACGCTGCAGGATATCCTGACCCGCTACAAGCGTATGGAGGGCTACAGCGCCCTCTGGCTGCCCGGAACAGACCACGCCGGCATCGCCACCCAGATCAAGGTTGAGGAAGAGCTGCGCGTCAAGGAAGGCAAGACCCGCTATGACCTTGGCCGCGAAAAATTCCTGGAGCGCGTCTGGGCATGGAAGGAAAAGTACGGCAGCCGCATCGTTGAGCAGCAGAGAAAGCTCGGCGTCAGCTGCGACTGGTCGCGCAGCCGCTTCACCATGGACGAGGGCTGCTCGAAGGCCGTGCGCGAGGCGTTCTGCGAAATGTACGACAAGGGCCTGATTTACAAGGGCAGCCGCATCATCAACTGGTGCCCGCACTGCCTGACGGCGCTCTCCG
>OIZX01001121.1_pt1 | contig 14776 bp, 10 predicted proteins | sample 1588621 | NCBI WGS metagenome assembly OIZX01 (sample SAMN03283276) | human gut metagenome | biome: human-associated habitat; material: feces | host: Homo sapiens | place: Peru | collected 2012
TATTCAACTTCATCAATATAATCGTTATTAACTAATGAGTTTAATAGTATGTAGCCACTAAAAGTATAGTCATCATTTCTAGTTATTGTGTTTGGGCATCTGTTTAATCCAACTGGATTTTTACAGTAATCTTCTAAATATAAAAGTGCTGCGTCTTTTATTTCGTTTTCTTGAACTTTTAATGTTTTGTTACTACTTTGTTTAAATATGTCTGCTATTCTTGGTACTACTAACATCATAATAGCGCCTATTAGTACTATAACAATTAATATTTCTACTAATGTAAAACCTTTTTTCTTCATAATATATTCTCACCTATGTTAATTATAATATATTTTTATTAATTAGTCAAACCAAAAACATAATTTTTATTTAGGAAACGATATTTTAACAGGAGGTACAGACCACCAGAAAGAGTAATTTAAAAAACGGAAACGATATTTAAAGAAAGAGAGGTAGAATCCAATGGGATAGTTCATTAAATCATCAAACAAATAAATTGAAAGAGGTAAATTCCAATGGGACGATAAGTTAAAATCCAAAATAGATAAAAGAAGAATCGAAAGAAGGATATTCCAATGGGATAATTAAATGAAATAAAATATAAAATCACTATTTGAGATAATAGTTTCAGATAGATATCAAGTAAATAAGGAGGAATATTCCAATGGATGGAATAACAAAGTGAAGATCCACTGTATAGCGTAGGTGCATACGGTGGATTTTCTTTTGTCTCTTTTTCGTGGATATCCCGGATAATCAAATGGGATAACAAAAAGGGGCAAAGCTTTTTATGCTTCCACCCCATCACTTAAAAATGTTTAAAGTCTTAATACATAGTCTTTTTATTATCTCTTCACAAAGTACTCTTCATACCATACAAGGAACGTATAGATTGTCCATACTTTTCTCCAGTTATCAGAATTTCCTCCAACATATTCATCAAAAATCGCATTGATTGCATCCACATCAAAGAATTTCTCTGCAATATCACTGTGGAAGAGACGCTGTACGTCCTGATTGTATCTCTCATCAGCCATCCAGATACGGATTGGTACGATAAATCCTAACTTCTTACGGAATGCAATTTCTTCTGGAAGCACTTTCGCAGCTGCCGTACGGAATGCCACCTTATTCTGCTCTTCATTTACTTTAAAGCGAGACGGCATACGAGATGCGATATCAAAAATTCTTCTATCTGTCAACGGCATACGGATCTCAAGTCCGGCTGCTGTACTCATCTTATCAACATTCAGGTAAATATCACCTTCCAGCCAGATCTGAATATCTACATCAGACATCTTTGTCAACGGATCAAGACCTTCTGTCTCCTCGTAGATTCCTCGTGCAAGTTCGATTGGCAGTACGTCTGGATCGTATTTCTTAAGAATCTTCTGCTTCTCGTCTTCTTTCATGATATTGGTATTTCCAACATAGAAATTCTTCAGATTCTCACCATAACGTTCTGCGTTTCTGTACATATTATAACCACCGAAGAATTCGTCAGAACCCTCTCCGGAATAACAGATCTTCGCATGTTCTGCTGTTGCATTACATCCAAGTGTAAATACAATCGCCGATGCATCTCCAAGCGGCTGCTCCATATTGTACATTACATAAGGTACAATATCAAAGAACTGCTCCGGAGTAATGATACTTCTGGAGAATTTTCTTCCAAGAAGCTGTGCTGTCTTCTCCGCAAGAACAGATTCATCAAATCTCTCTTCCTCATATCCACAACAGTCTGCCTGTTCTGCATCAGACATTGCAAGCACATAGGAAGAATCTACACCACCTGACAGGAATGACTCCACTCTCTCATCTGCGGTCTTCACTTCCGGCATGATTTCTTTCAGAGTATTATGGATCTCATCAGCCCAATCTTCCAGAGTCTTGCTCTCATCCGGATGGAATTCCGGTTTCCAGTATCTGTGAATCTCAAGCTTTCCATCCTGCCAGATCAGATAGCGTCCCGGCAACAGTTTTTTCAGTCCACGGAAAAATGTATTCTCTCCGGCAACATAGGTCAGACTTAAATACAGCTGAAGCATCTCTTCATTCAGTTCTTTCTTAAATCCCGGCTGATCGATAATATCACGGATCATCGTTCCATAAAGAAGCTCTCCATCTTCTGTCTCATAGTAATAGAATGGTTTTGTTCCAAACTGATCTCTCAGACAGAAAAGTTTCTGCTCTTCCTCATCCCATAAGGCAAATGCAAACATTCCGTGCATATGATCTGCCATCTCGCATCCCCATGTCTGATATGCCTTAATCAAAATCTCATGTTCTCTTTCTTCTCTGGAAAGTGTAAGATCAATTCCAAGTCTCTCGCAAAGTTCTTCCCAGTTACGAATATGTCCTCTGTATGTTTTTACAATTATCATCTGTTTAACCTCTCTTTTGTCACCATCTTTGGTTTTGAAAGTTGTTTCTTCTCCCGCTTATATCCTACAGATATCGACAACTTTCACGGTTCAATTCTATTCTATCACACTGACTTTTTCTTGTAAATTCTCAACTGTCACTCTGATACCAATCTCGGTCTGAAGCATATATAACATATGTATTTTAGTCAGAATGCATCTCACCTTCATTCGCTTCTTCCATTTGCACTTCTTCTGCTGCGCTACTTCCTGCTATCTCTGCATCAACATACCCAAAACGAATCACTGCCTGTGGCCAGTTAAGGCTGATTCTTGGTTTCTTCCCTTTCTCCGCACCTGCTTTTTCAATCAGATCAAGCAATTCTTCCAGAACTGTTTTTGTCAGATAACCTCCGCGCCAGTGAAACGTCAGAATTCTTCCTTTCTTTGCCATCTGAAGTGCTCTTTTGTAAACTTCTTCCGGTTTTGTAAAAGACAGTTTCTTTTCTTTATAATAGAAATGATCTCCGTCCGTACACTTCATAGCCGGAGCGATCAAAGGCTCATGATCCCGAAAAATCGATTTATCTTCCAGATTGAAATAATCATAACGGATTTCTTCTCCGATCGTACAGTTTCTTGTAAGTGTATTATCAAATGTCGCATCTAAATGATAATATTTTCCATTAATCCGCACGATATTCCATGTATGACGGTATTTGATTCCCTTATCCGGATTATTCCCGCAAATAGCGATCATGCACCAGACTCCAAGCTCATCGCACAGCACTTTCACCGCTTTTGCAATCCCCTCACAAACTCCGACCCCCTGTCCTAACGGACCAATAATTTCATGTGAATAAGGTTTCTTCAATTTATCATATTTTACATTCTCGCAAATGAAATCATGAATGTATTTTTCTTTCTCTGATTCTGATAATTTCTGCGCCGGTCTTGCAAGTTTCTCTACTCTGGATTTCATTGCCTTCTGATGTTCTTTCACCTTCGCCCGGTCAAACAAATATTCCGGCAGAAACTGAATGTTCGGCGATTCCTGATAATAACGATACTTAAATCCCGTTGCCCAGAAAATCTCCGGATGATCCAGGCGCATCCGGAAGAATACATTATACAGTTCTTCTCCGCTCATACGCGGTACCTGAATCTCCTTTTCCATCTGCAAGACCCCCTGGCAGATTGCATGATACGCCGCCTGCTGCATCTTGTTCATCTTACTATAATAAAATGGTTCCATACTTATCCCCTCCGGTCAGCAGAAAATTCTTCTATCTGAACTTTTCGTTTTCTCCCTTTCTTTTCCCAGATCATCAGACTGACCTTATATTGGAGTGAATCTCTTGATGCAATAAATGGTTCCTCACGAAATATATTTATCCGAAATCCCTGTTCTTCTAACTCTCGTTTCCGCTCTGATGCTCTCTTCTCAGTCTTACGATTCTGATTTTCTTCCTCATCTGTGAATTTTCTTCTCGGATAATTTGCTGCTGCCATCTTCAGTTCTTCCATCAAAAGATCTGTAACTTCTGCATGACGCTTTTCCTGCAGCATCCCGGCAATCTTTTTTGCACTCCGCTTCCATGGATGTTTCTGATAAAACTTTAGACATCTTAGTAACTTTTTATCTTCTACTGTTGCCGCAAGCTCCTGCATCACTTGATGTGCTTCTGCTGACGGTACCCACGGATTTTCCCTTGGAACTACATATTGCTCTGAAACTGCCGGATAACAGCAATGATTCAGCGGCGGAAAGTCCGCCAGCACAGCTAGTTTCCGCTCCGTCTGATTACAGTATTTTGCTCCCAGATAATCCAGTTTATCCCGTACGATTGCAATCTTATATTCTATCTGACGCAGATATTCCGCACCTTTCACCCAGAAATGTCCGATTTCTCCATAGTCATATAAGTGTACTTCTTCACTTAAATCCTCAAAAAAAATCGTAACCACGGTCTCACCCTGATGAACTACAAGGACATAGGACTCCTCCGGTTCTTCTGTTACACTTAACTCCGCTTCTAGTTCACCTTCATAATCCTCTCTATACTGACCTGTCATCCTTGCATTTTCAAAGACAAGAAAGCTCTCTACCGCATCGTTCATCAAATAAACCAGCCGCAGTTTTTCTTCTGTAAAAAGCAGTTCAAACTGCCCCTGTTCCAGCACTTCTCCTAGTTTCTGAAATGTTTCCGGCAATTGAATTTCACTCATTTTCCGCTCCCTCAGTGCATTTGTCTTCCAGGCACTCACGAATCTTGTCTTCTTTCAAATCCTCACCGATCACGATCAGAATCTCCTGTCCTTCTTTGATTGGATTTACTGTCATCTTCTGTGTTGTCGCATTCAGCTCCATCCAGTCACCGGATCGATTCTTCATAAATCCTTTTACACGGAACACTCTTCCGATATCATTAAGATTTTTATTGTTTTCTTTTTCAGAATCATCTGTGCATCCACGTTTACCAAACAGCTTTTTCACAGCCGGAACCATTTCTTCTTCTGTCCGATTCAGATTCATAAAATATAAGGTCTGGAATCCATCCTTTTCTGCACCTTCCGGTCTGCGAAACGACTCAATCTGATAGCTGCTGTTCTGAATCTGTGCAAAATCTTCCTCTGTCAGCATATCCCAGTCTTTTGCGATCACTTCTTTTTCAATTCTTCTGGTACATCCAATGCGTTCAAGAGAACGATTGACATGTGAAATAATTCTGTTTTCCTGTTCTTCACAAGCATTGTCCTTATCCAGCCTGCTCAGCACGATCACACCCGCATCCGCCGCCTCAGATCCCAGCAAATATTCCGCCTGATCTGACAGATTTTCTTCCAGTCCCGCATCTACGATTGTGATCACACTTCCGATTTCGTACCACCGATCCAGAGGTTCTTCTCTTAATCCATCAAAAAATTCATCCACGTCATAGATTCCCGACGGCTCCACGATTACTCTGTCATATCCACACATTGCCATAGAGATCAGCTTTGTCTTGAATCGTCTGCGGTGTGTCTCTTTATCACACCCTCCGGAAATCATTTCCAGTTCACATTTTTCTCCCTGCAGCTCCTGAAGAAGCATCATATCCACATTCACCGCACCGAAATCATTTTCCAGAATTCCAATATTCAGACCCTGACGAAGCAGGTAAGATGCATACTCTTTTATAAATGTTGTCTTTCCCGCTCCCAGAAAACCTGTAATCAAATCTATCTTTACCATGATTTTTCCTCTCGCACAATTTATTTGTATACAAACTTTATTTTAGTATACCATATCAATATTTACTTGTAATTAATAAAAGACTGATGACTTTGTCTAAATTAGTCATCTCCATTCTTTCTGTGCCTGTTGAACTTTCTTTAATTCTGCTTTTTCATTTTATTGAAAGTCTGTTGCAAACGCACGACCTCAGCTTCCTGTTTTTCCGAAGAAGGGCGTTCCCCTCCACGAATATTTCCCGATAACATTTTTAATGTAGATTTTACTGTACTTTTCAGATTCAGTCCATCCTTTAGCCTCAACTTAATTACCCAAAAAGAAGATATATCCATTCAGCAGATATACCCTCTTCACATTTTAGAATATTTAATAAATTTATTTCATTGTATCAACTATGGTTTTCATTGTATCAACTGATACGCGCCCTTTTAACGTATATCTTATTCCGTCTGAAACAAATACTGCAATTTTTTCTGACACAACTCCCTCATTTAATTTCATCTAATTCAGTTAATACTTCATCATTTACACTGATTTTATTTGTAAAAGAATAACTAGCTGCTACTGTTGTTCCCCCAAGCATTAAAATAGCTAAGGTTGCTACTACTGTCTTTTTTTACTACCTCTTCGATAGAATGATCATCCGCTATATATTGTTGATCATCAACATTCATCATTGGAAAACGGAACCATTTTGTTCTCATAATATTTTTACAAGAATTAATAGCAATGCGTATCAACCATGTCTTTTCATTAGAATTGTGTAAAAAAGAATCATAGGATTTCATAGCCTTAATAAAAGTTTCTTGTGTTGCATCTTCTGCTAAATAATAATCTTTCAAATACAAATAGCACATGCGAAAAACAGAATCTCCGTACTCTCGCATAAGTCTTTCCAAAATTTGTTCTGCCGGCATTTTTTATCTCCTTTCTACTTTTTAGACACATTAAATTTATGAAAAATTACATGTTTTATAAAAATTGACACAATTATTTTATTTTTAACACAAAGGGGCTTTAGGATACACAAAGCATTGTATATTTTAAACACTTCTGCTATAATTTCCCCATGGTGCTACCATTCACGGTAGGCGGTTAGTCCTTCTCCAGAGGGACTGTGACCCTCTGTTTACATAGAAATCCCCAGACTATCTGTGGAAATCTTGCTAAAGGAGGGGATGCTAATGTTGACTCTCGAAGGTCTGATTGCTGTTATCAGCTTATGCTTAACAGCCTTTGGACTTGGTTACGCAATAGGATGCAATCACACAAAAAAATAACCGCCCCAGCCTCGCAAACTGAACGGTTATTTTTTAATTAATCATAATGTGGGCTAACCGTCTATCGGTAGCACCTTTCATATAATCATATTAGCATCATACATTAGATATGTCAAACAGATTTCTCCTTCAAGTTCAATTCAATATAACGAGTTTTTCCGCAAATTTCCTACTCTCTCCCACGTCTGATATAAATATAGAGTATTGAATCCACCGCCTGTTTTCCCTATAATAAACTTATCAACAATAAACGTTATTTTTTACGAGATTTTCAACATTTTCATCTCATCAAAACACACTTTGTGAAGATAACGCTTACGAAACGGAGAATTTATTATGGAATTTCAGAAGATTAGTTCCCCTTCCCTGAGGGATCTGTTTATTGAACAATTAGAACATCTGATTCTTTCCGGCAAACTACAGGTCGGAGAGAAACTTCCGCCGGAACGTCAGCTTGCTGAGATGATGCAGGTCAGCCGTGCAGTTGTCAACAGTGGAATCAGCGAGCTTGAAAAGAAAGGTTTCCTCACCGTAAAACCCCGCAGTGGAACTTATGTGGCAGATTTCCGAAGAAAAGGTACTCTGGATACATTGATTGCAATCATGAATTACAATGGTGGACGTATGCGTGATCAGGAGATCCGTTCCATCTTCGAAGTCCGCATTGCACTCGATACACTTGCTGCACAGCTCGCCATCGACACGATCAGCGACAAAAATATCCAGCGCCTCCTCGAATTCGTCAATCAGATCCGTGACGCACAGGATGTTACCACTGCCATTGAAGCAGCTTACGAATTCCAACACGAGTTTGCCCTGATTTCCGGAAATACATTGATTCCACTTATTTTCCAGTCTTTCCGAGCACCGATTTTTAATATGTGGGAACGTTATTGTGAACTCTATGGGATAGAAGAATTATATCGAAGCAATTATAAGACCTGGACCTATATCCGAGACCGGGATACCCAAGGAGCGATTGCATGGGTTCAGAAATCTATGCAGGACTGCATTGATGGGAAGCATCAGATTTACTATTCCAATGAGTTTGTATAAATTTGTATTTGTTGCACGTAAACGAGAAGATAGACTCAGGTTCAGTCGATAGCGTTCCTTTTTTACTTCCATCCAGAATTCTGTATTTAAGTGTTGAATTCGTTCCACGGCAATCCCTTCTGTCCTGGATAATGTAAGTGATGTGGATACTTTATTGTTGAGGACACATTTTAAGGCAGGAGCGGTTCTGAATACACTTTGTTCTGAATGTTAGAAAAAGCCCAAACAGAAATCACTCACGATGCCTGTTTGGGCTTTTTCGTTACATTCATTCAAAGGGATGAAGAGGAGCGGGCCGGTGTCCGATGCAATAAAGTATCCATATCACGCCCTTATCCAACAAAAGTTTTTGCTTCATCACTCAGAATTCAAACATCTAAATACAAATTTAAACTTCTGCTCTCGCCATTGCTTCCTTATAATCCTTCTGATCTGTAAAGATCTCATTCTTATAAGGATTCTTCTTCTGCTGTTTTGCTCTCTTTATAATTGCAGCCAGACAGATCACATTCGCTGCAAGTGCAATTACCGCGATCACACCCTGCATGGTTGGATTAGCACTTGTCGGTCTTACTGCTGCATCCATGAATCCGTCAGAATACAGAGCCGGAATTACTGAGAAACGGCTTGCATCCTGGAATAATGGGAATACCTGAGCAAACATACACCACAGTGCCAGTGTATTCGCGCGGTTCTGGATCCAGCCACCCTTGTTCCAGAACATATTTGCAAATGTAGGAGCAAGAAGTAATGCAACACCACAGTAGAATGCATGTGTTGTCAGGTTATTGTATGTGTACTCAAAATTCCACAGATCATATGCAATGATAAAGCACCATGTCATATCCGGCCAAAGCATGTCATCATGTTTCTTGGATGTGTAGATTCCCCACCATCCTGTCATACAGAAGATATTCAGGATTCCGGCAATTCCGTTCACCCAGTTCCACCATCCTCCGTAGAGCCATACATTTTCTGAAGACAGCCACCAGCGGTCACCGAATTCTTTCATTGCCATGAATCCACGGATACCTGATTCAAAATCACTTACTACTGCAATCAGAATATTGATTGCAACGATTGCAAACGGGAATACTTTGAACCATTCTGTCTTACCAATTCCCCATTTGTATTTCAGCATCATAAAACCAATACACCCTGCTGTTGCAGCATACAATTTTGCATAATGGAACCAGCTTGTCATATGTACATAAGTATCGTTATTCAGTGCCCATTCTGCACCATTTGCTGCACAGATATAGATTGCGATGAAATACACTGTAAGTATAGCCGGAATAGCTCCAAAACAGATCAGTCCACCGATTTTTGTACGTCTTGCGAATTCATTTGCAAGAACAAGTCCGGCAAACACCAGTACCCACCCTAGCAGCTGCCAACCGGCACCATCGCCATAAATTTGGAATAACATAATTATCCCCCTCCTTCTTTTAATTGGTTATACCAACCTATTGTTATCTTTTTAACATTATACTCTTCTTATTATTATGCGTCAATAAATGCACCTGTTTCTCCTATTTTTCAGCACTTTATAATAAAATATCTCTCCATATTTTTGTATTTTTACAATAGATTTGCGCTTTGGCATCTGGTATGACCACAGCCACATCATTTTCTTTCTGACGATTCAGAAAATTCATTTAAGCATTCTTATTTTTGAGTTATCTAACAATTCAATATTCATTTTATTCTGTTTTATGCGTACTTTTCTTGATTTTTTTCATGTTTTTGCAAGAATACATATATATTTCTTGCAAATTTCACCTCAACTGTTTATAATTACATTAAAATGCATTATCAAGGCACTAGAAAACATATATGTATTGTGAGGATGAAAGCTATGAATTCAAATGATATATTAATTGCAAACACTGACGATCTGCGCAGTGATATGGACTATTTAGAGAAAACACTTTTGAAAGGACACCGCATTGATCCGAATCTTTATGAAGAATATGATGTAAAGCGCGGACTTCGTGATTCAACCGGCCGAGGAGTTCTTACCGGACTGACTGAAGTATCCGATGTCTGTGGATTTGATGTTGTAAACGGACGTAAAATTCCTGCTGAAGGTGGACTTTACTATCAGGGAATCAATGTCAATGACCTTATCAACGGTCTGAAAGGCAAACGTTTTGGATTTGAGGAGACAACTTTCCTGCTCCTTTTCGGACGTCTTCCAAAAAAAGATGAATTAGAGCATTTTCTGAAAGTTTTATCTGAATTAGAAGATCTAAGCGGACGTTTTGTTCGTGACGTTGTCATGAAGGCCTCAAGCTCTAACATTATGAACGCACTCCAGCGTTGTGTTCTTACTTTATATACATATGATGAGAACCCGGAAGATATTTCTGTTGAAAATGCACTGCGTCAGGCTCTTGAACTTATTGCAAAGCTTCCACTGATCGCAGTATATTCTTATCATGCATACAGACATTTCCGTAAAGATGAGACACTTCTGATCCGTAATCCGGAGAAAGGCCGCTCTCTTGCCGAAAATATTTTGTACATGCTTCGTCCGGATGGACAGTATACAGAACTAGAAGCCAAGGTTCTTGATGTTGCACTGATCCTTCATGCAGAGCACGGTGGTGGTAACAACTCTACTTTCACAACTCACGTTGTTACTTCTTCAGGAACAGATACTTATTCTGCAATCGCTGCTTCCATCGGTTCTCTGAAAGGACCTCGTCATGGTGGTGCAAACCTGAAAGCGCAGGGGATGTTTGATGATATTAAGAAGTCTGTCAAAGACTGGACTAACGAAGATGAGATTCGTGAGTATCTCCGCCTGATTCTTGATAAAAAAGCCTTTGATAAGACGGGACTGATCTATGGAATGGGACACGCAGTCTACACAATCTCCGACCCAAGAGAAAAGATTTTGAAGAGCTATGCACAGAAGCTTGCTTCTGAAAAGGGACTTGACGATGAATTCGCACTTTATGACCGCGTAGAAAGAATCGCCGGTGAAGAGATCATGACACACAGAAAGATGCTGAAACCTGTCTGTGCTAACGTTGACTTCTACAGCGGATTTGTTTATACAATGCTGAATATTCCGGAAGAGCTTTTCACACCACTCTTCGCGATTGCACGTATCACCGGGTGGAGTGCGCATCGTCTGGAAGAACTGTTAAATGCCGGTAAGATCATCCGTCCGGCATACAAATATGTTGGGCAGCATACAGAATTCCATGACCGTAATGACAGAAATTAATTATTTGATACCTGATTATTATTCTAAGTTCACCTGCATCGCCGACCGCTGTCCGATCACCTGCTGCCAGGAATGGAAGATTGGCGTCGATGCAGATACGAACCGTAAATGGAAGAAACTCCAGGCTCCGGAAACCGTACCTGAACAAAAGAAAAATTTAAGCGCTTATACGATTAAAAAAGATGGACAGCGTGTGATAGGTCTGGACAGTGATCATCACTGTCCATTCCTTAACTCTGAGAAGCTCTGCCGCCTTGTTGTTGCTTACGGTGACAAAGTCCTATCAGAAACGTGCACTACATTTCCACGAGAGGAGCATCGCTTTCCGACACATAACGAGAAAATGCTGATGCCTTGCTGCCCTGCAGTGATTGACCTGTGGAACAAACAGAAGTCCCTGCATTTTCCAAATGTATCAGACACTTTGTCCGATACTGGCGATACAGATACTTCCGTCCTTTTCCTCTTGCGTGAAAAACTACTCAATCTTTTAGATGATTCTTCCAGAACAATTGAAGAGGAACTTTTGGAAAGCTTCTATATTCTTCAGGAATTATACCAGCATCAGCCGTTAATAAAAGAACTGATAGAAGATTATTTTTCCGACAGTACGATAAAAGAACTTGGAAATGCGATTTCAGATATAGACCTTCATCCTTCGGATCTGATCAGTGAATGTAATGAACTGTTGCAGGATCTTTCCGTAAACTATCAGAAAGAAGGACTCTATCAGGATACTCTGAATCCAATTCTTGCTTTGGCTGAAGAAATATCGGAAGCCCTTTCGGACAGTACTGAAAATCCTGATGATACTAAAGCTTACGAATCCACTTTACTGGAACAATGGGAACAATTCACACAATACTTAAGCCATTACGAACCACTGCTTCGCAATTTCCTGCGCAACGAGATTTTCTCCGATCTCCTGCTTCCTGACAGTGACCTGGAAAATGTACTGGTACAGATGCAATGGATTGCCCTTGAATATGCATCAATCCGCCACAGCATTTTCTTAAGATGGATGCTGGATGGCACAGACGCAAACGTTTCTGAAATTTCTTACGAAACGTTGAGACAATATCTTGTGATCATTACACGAATGACCGGATATGAAACAACGGATATTTATGAATATCTGGAAAACAGTTTCGAATCCCTCTTATGGGACTGGGGCTACTTTGCATTAATTATAGGAAAACTATCAGGCAGTCAGAGAAAAGGAAGATGCCAGAGAGATTGCTACTGAAAAAACATCCAACAACAATATGCTCCTCAAAAAAATGAAGGAAATGGAATCTGAGGTAGAAGCATATAAGGCTTTGAAAGAGGACTATAACCATCTCGAGGGATATTGTAGTGATTTAAAGCTTCAGATCCGTGAAAAGGAATTACAGGCTCAGATTGAGATCAAAAAGGCGATCGCCAAGAAAGAAAGAGAGCTGCGTAAAGAGTTTGAAGCAGAAATCCGTAAGGCAGATGCCGAAAATGTGCGTTTGCAGATGGAAGTAGAACAGTTAAAAAAGCAGAGTGAAAAATAAAAGGGATATTTTTAAAAAAATCGGATTGATCAAATTGACAAAAGAGAATCACCAAATACTTCTAGATTCGAATGAGGGATTTAGTTTTCAATTATCATATAATAGCAGAAAAGACGGCGCTCGTGAAAGAGAATATAAAATTACTAATGGTAATTTATAATTCATGAAGCGAAAACAGATGGATCATATGATGAATCTTGGATTGCTACAGATGAGGAAGTTCATCGGTTCTTGTCAAAATATTTATGGAAACTTTCTCTTAATGATGTAATTATATGAAAGAATATGCTTAGAAAATGGAAAAGACAAAGGAGCTGGTTACAATTGTATGTACTCAGCTCCTTTGTGTATAATAACACAAGGAATGATTCATCAACCGGTATCCTAAGCTAAAACAAGGAATGAATCCCTATAGGAACATAGAATATTTTGAGAAACGAAAAGAATTCATCAGGAGAAAAAGAAAAATAGCAAAGAATCGAGTTGCCGCTGCTAATCCTACTTATGTATAAAAGGATTAGTAGTCATCAAGGCTCGAGCCGTATACAGGGAAACTTGTAAAAATATAATGGATGGCTGCAACTTTTTTCATATGACTTTTGTATATAAGGTAAAGAGATGAAAAGAAGGTGGGAGGTGGAACGTATTGAGTAATTATTATGATGAGAATGAACTAATTAGACGAATCCAAAAAGGAGATGAATCAGCGTTAGCAATAATAATTTCGGAATATCATGCTTATGTCGGGAAAATTGTATACAGTATCTTAGGCAGTTACTCTCATAAAATTGATCTTCAGGGTGTGGTTAATCAGATCTTTTTTACCTTGTGGCATAAAGCTAATAAAATTGATCCATCGAAAAGCGTTACAATAAAAGGTTATTTAGGCACATTGGCCAGAAATACAGCTATAAATGAAAAGAAAAAATGCATACCAGATTACCAGATAAATGATGAGGTCATAGCAGATATTTCCGATGATTTTAACCAGGTCGAATTGAGATTACTGCTGGCGAATGCTCTGAGGAAACTGAATAAGGATGAGCAGTTAATATTAGTTCTGTTTTATTTTCAAAATGAGAAAATAGCCGATATTTCCCGCATTACAGGTATTCCGGCATCCACAGTAAAAAGCAAACTCAAACGCTGCAAAGAGAAGATGAAAAAATTTTTGGAAGAAGGAGGAAATCAGTATGAAAATTTCGTATAACGATATGTTTACTAACATTTCAGATGTTGCTTATGAAATATTAGAAGAAAATGATATGTTTAATGATGAAACCGATGATATGTTTTCTTCAGATAGAACTTGTAAAGATGTAACAGATATGATCCATGATCAGAAAATCGTGAGAAAAAGGCATTTTGCTATCAAGAGTGTTTTACTGGTTGCAGCTCTTGCTGCAATGTCGTCTATTCTTGCTATTGCTCACAACTACGGTGCAGCATTAATTGATGACAGCAACCGGCATTTAGTTGGAAAAGGACTTCATGGAGAAGGACAGATAATAGGAGCTGATGAAGAGATAGAGGTTCCGGATGAACCTTCAGATGGAATTTGGGAAACAACAGCTCGTATTAAATCATACAAAAACGTAAGCATTAGTCCAAACAGTATAACAGAATTTGCTGTATCCGGTGACGCCGGACAATATATTACTCCGGAAATTATATTTGGCAACAATGATTTAGTCATTTTTGAGCAGGAAGACGGATCAGGCTGGGAATTAAATGAGGGAGAAACCTTAATGATTCAGGCAACGGAATATGAAGCGGAAACAAACGGTGGAAATGGCCAGGGAATCATGTATTTTTATATCTGTGACGGTGAAATATTAGATGGAAAATCAGAGCCTCGTAAAGAATTAAATCAAACCTTTGAATTAACTGCAGAAAAATCCGGAGAATATTATATCTGTCTTTTAGGTGTAAGCTCAGATCCTATATCTTTAAAGGAAGGAAAAATAGTTATTAAATAGTAAAAAACGGTTGGGGCTATTGCAAAATAGATGAGTAATCAATCTATGGAGCAATAGCTCCATTTTTATGCCTAAAAACACAGG
>OIZX01001129.1_pt1 | contig 14717 bp, 15 predicted proteins | sample 1588621 | NCBI WGS metagenome assembly OIZX01 (sample SAMN03283276) | human gut metagenome | biome: human-associated habitat; material: feces | host: Homo sapiens | place: Peru | collected 2012
TAACTCATAAAGAAAACACTATTACGATTAAAGAACAATTTATTTTTAACTTAGATAATTATATTACATTCATTAAACAAAATATAAATATTGATCAACTAAAAATAAGATACATCATTAGTGAAACGCTAAATAATAAATATAATAAAATCCTTTTATCAAATAAATACTACTATAGTAATTTAGAACTATATCATAAAGAATTTATAAATATGTTTACGTACAAATACTTAAAAAATATAGAATTTCTAAATAAATACATAAAATTAACTAAGCTTAATTTTAAAGATCTCTGTCAGTTAATTAACACAAATAAAAAAGCACATATTTACTTTGAAAATATTACAAGTAATAATGTGCAATATTATATAAATTTAATTAGAAGCATTAGTTAATATATCATACATATTAGTATAAGTGAACGTTACTCTGGTAGTACCTTTCTTTTTTTCTTTCACCAAATATCCTTGTTCAACTAATTTATTAAGGACTTTATTAACAGAATTAATATGTAGCTTACATTCTTCAACTATATCGTTAGTAGTAAACACTATTTTCTTAGCAATTACAGGATATACTTTATAAATCGTGCTTCCACCAATAGTGATTTTAAAATCTTCTAAATCTCTCATATATATTTTATTTAATTTTTTTATTCTTTTTATATTAATGCTGCATTGATTAATAATACATTCTAGAATAAATTTTAAAAATTTAGGAAATTTTTCATCATCTTCTTCACTAAGTAAAGTAAAATAAGTATTTTTTAAATTATCAATAGCTTCTGAAATAAATAATATTGGTGGTTCCTTTTTATAAAACGATAATTGTATAGGTATTGTAAGTCTGCCAATTTTACCATTACCAGTTAAATATGGATGTAATTTTTCATATTGATAATGTGTTGTTGCTAATGCTATAAAATCAGGTTCCTTAGGATCATTCATATATTCGCATAAATTCTTCATATAACCATTTAATTCATTATATAATGGTGGCACAAAAGAAACGCTGGATCCAGCAAGACCAGGTTTCAAAATATAAGTTTGGGTTTTTCTTAAGTGTCCACTTCCCTTAGTAGAATTATCTTTTTTACAATTGCTTAAAAGAGCTTTATTAATTTTATTATAAACATCAATAGAAAAACCATTTTTTCCAGCATAAGAAAGTCCAGATAATAAAGAAAGTTTAATATTATTAAATTGTATTACAGTATTGTTTTTATTCTTGTAAGGCATTAAAAACATTTCATCCTTAGTAATTTTAGCATTATCAATTTTAAAAGAATAATAAGTATCAATAATAAAAGCAGATTCTAAAAATGATTTATAATCATAAGTCATACTTTTAAGAAAACCTTTATATTCTCCATAAGCCTCTTTAGCATCACATAATAGTTTCATAATAGAATTATCAAGTTCATAATTAAAAGGTAATTTTTTAGCTTTATATGGTTCCATACTATACACTCCTTAATGATATATTATCACAAATACAATAAAAAATATACATATTTAACAAAAAATATGTATATTTTAATATGGATTAGGATAACTAGTAAGTCCTGTACCTTCACCCTTAGTCCAAATTATTTTGTTACCTAAAACTTTAAGACCATATATTATTTTATATAGGGTCTTATCTCCATTTTTATAATAGAATGTTAAAGTTGTATTACCATTCTTATTTGGTTCAAATACCCATTTATCTTCTTCACTACTAGATAATTTAACATTATCATTACTAGACTCATAACTCCAAGTATAACCCTCCTTAGAATCCATATTATATTCTATAGTCATTTTATTTTTATAAACAGCTAAATATTTAGAAGCAGGTCCCCAAAATATTAAATAAATTGATATTATAGCTGTAACACCAAACATAATATAAAATCTTAAATACTTCTTTATATGTTTCATATCTTCACCATATTTATAATAGCACTTTTCACACTTTTTATCAAACAAAAAACAACCCGTTCTGATAAAACAAGATTGTTTCGAGTTTCCGAAAATAAACTATGAATCATTTATATTAATATTTAAATTAATATAAACACTTCTAAATATTATCAGTATTTAGCATAATTTCTTATCATTTTGAGTTTTACTTTCTCAACGTTATAACATTTGTCCTTAGTAGATAAGACATCTATTTCTTAAATTAATAAGATATTTTTATTATTTATATTTTTATGATATAAAATATTATTAGTAAGATAGATACATAATTAAGTTAGTAAATTAATACTAAATAAGAACATATAATTGAAAAATAATATTAATTATATCCAATATAAATAAGTAAAAATAATATAGACTTTTTCACTAATATAATTAAATTATTTATATTATTATATAAGTTTATAAAGTATTTAAACTTAAATAAATTATTATATAATAGATATAACATTTAATTATCTATTGGACATTTATATATTATCAAATATTTTATATGGTGTCAATACATTTTTTAAATTTTTTTAAAAAATAAAATAATTGCATTTGATATGCAATTATTTTTCTTCACCTCTTAATAAATAACTTTTATCAGTATAAGAAGTATGTAATAATTTAAAGCTTTCTTCACTAAGTGGTTTTCTTAAATAATTTTTATATAATAGTTTTAATTCTTTATTATCGTGTGCAAATCTTACAGCTCTCTTTGTATCAATATTATATAATCCCTCAGCTCTTAATTCTCTTATTTTATCAAGTTGGGTAATTTGGCATAAAGGTTGACCACCACCACCAATACATCCACCTTTACAATTCATCACTTCTATAAAATGATATTTCTTATATCTATCATTCTTTAATAATTCTTCTAAATTTTCAAGTTGTTGAACAACAGCAACCTTTAACTTATAATTATTTATATCTATAGTAGCTTCTTTTATACCATTGAATCCTCTTAAATCAGTAAAAACTAGTTGATCTTTTTTTAAATTAGTTTTAGTCATAATTCTATAAAGAGTACGAATTACAGATTCTGTTACGCCACCTGAATTTCCAAATATAACTCCACCACCGCTTCCTTCTCCTAAGAGCTTATCATATTCGCTATCGTTCAAATTATTAAGCTTAATATCTTCTTCTTTAAGCAATATTGAGAGTTCACTAGCAGTCATTACATAATCAATATTAATTGTATACTCACGTGCCTCCATCTTTTTAGAAGTACATGGTGTTATAGCTACAGTTACAATCTTTGATGGATCGATATTTTTTTCTTTTGAAAAATATTCTTTTATAACAGCACATTGCATACCAATTGGACTTTTGCAAGTAGATAAATTATCTATTAGTTCTGGATGATAGATTTCAGCATACTTAACCCACGCTGGACAACAACTAGTAAATTGAGGCATTGGACCCTTATTAGTAAGTCTAGCAGCAAATTCGGCTACTTCTTCCATAATAGTTAAATCAGCTCCAAAAGCAGTATCAAATACGTAGTCAAATCCTAATTTTTTAAGAGCAGTAACCAATTTTCCCTCAGTATTATCACCAGAATCCATTCCAAAATTTTCACCCATAGATACTCTTACAGCAGGAGCTATCATTGCTACTACAACTTTTTCATTTGTATTAATTATACCCTTTACTTCTTTATAACAATATCTTGGCACTAAAGCACCAGTTGGGCAATTCAATATACATTGACCACAGCCTAAACATATAGGATTTTTACATACATTTAAATCATATGAAAGATTAACTACCTTCTCACAAGTCTTCTTACATTGTCCACAATTAATACACTTCTCAGGTATTCTAACTATTGCTGGATTATATTGGCTTATTCTAATTTTTTTATCTTCTACAACATCATTAACAATTTTACTTGTTTTTATTTCTAATGCTTCTTCTACCACAGAATCTATAATAGAATCCAAATCATCTTGATTAAATATATCATTAGTTACTAATTTAAATCCATCCTTAGTACTTCCACACATAGGACAAATATAATTATCAGATAACTTATCAGTTTCAACTATATAACCACATTTAGCACATATATATTTTGCCATATTATCTCCTTTACATCTTTTTCAAAACCATTATAACATATTTTTCTTATCAATTTCAAAATAGAACGTAGTACCCTTATTTTTAACGCTTTTAACACCATATTTATAGTTATGACTCTCAAGTATAGTTTTAACAATAGAAAGTCCTAATCCAGTACCAAAAGCATTTCTTTTATGTTTCTTTTCATTATGATAATATTTATTCCATATATATTTAATTTCTTCTTTATCAATACCTTTACCAGTATCTCTAATTTCAACTAATACTTTTTTCTTTTCATCAGTTACATTTATATATACTTTTTTATCTTCTCCAGTATAATTAACAGCATTATTAAGTAAATTATATATAACTTGTTCAAGTCTCTTTTTATCGGCTTTAACTTTTATTTCCTTGTCATTATTATATATAAATTCATAACCATCACTATCTATAAGAATATAAAATCTTTTAATAATATTTCTAATTAATTCATTTAAATCAAACTCTTCTATTTTAAGTTCATATGTACTAGATTGCAACTTAGATAAATCAAGAATATCACTTACAAGTACATTTAATCTATCAGTTTCTTCTATTATAATATTCATATTTTCTGCTCTTTTTTCAGGTGTTTGACTTTCTAAATCCCTGGTCATTTCTGCATATGCTTTTATCATCGTAAGTGGTGTTCTTAAGTCATGTCCAACATTTGCCATTAAATCTCTTCTTAATTCATCTGTTTTAGAAAGTTCATTCTTAGCTAAATCTAAAGTAGTAGATAATTCTTTAATCTCTTGTACTTTACTATCTGTTGAAAATGATACATTAAAGTCACCATTAGCAAGCTTTTTAGCTTCTTCACTTATCTTAACAATTGGTCTAGATATTTGGCTAGATATAATATAACTTATTATTAAAGATATACCAAATATAATTAAAGCAATATATCCATATTGACTCTTTAATAGAATGATAGATGAGTCTAATGGTTGAATAGAAGTATTTAAGAATATATATACCTCATCATTATATTTTAATGCTTTAATTATAGTTTTATTACCAAATCTATTATTATAAAGAAGTCTTGTATCTTCCGTACTACCACTTTGTACAAAAGCAGTAATGTAGTTATCACTACTAGCTTTATCGCTAAATAAACATCCTTTATTGTATGTATTTGATATAGTTTGTATTATTCCATTTGAATATATTGATACGCAAACTCCATAATTATAAGCTATATCTTCAAGAGTTTGTATATCCATAGAATTATTTGCTTTAATAGAGTTAACTATATCGTTTAATTGATTCTTTTTATACACCTCATAATATTTATTTAAAAATACTATCTGCATCAAAAAAAGAAATAGTAATATGAAACACGAGAATGCTACTAAGCATCCAAGTACTATATGTTTAATCTTACTATTCTTTATCATCAAACTTATACCCCATTCCTCTTACAGTGGTAATTAAATCTCTATATTCTCCTAAATTATTTCTAAGCATTTTAATATGCGTATCTATTGTTCTATCATTTCCTAAATAATCATAATTCCATATATTATTAAGTAATTGTTCACGAGAAAGTGCTATTCCTTTATTATTTATAAAGTATACTAATAAATCATATTCTTTAGGTGTTAACAATAATTCTTTTCCATTTATATATGCAGCGTGTCCTAAGAAATCTACTTTTAGATTCTTATATACGTAAAAATCATCTTCTCCTTTATATCTTTTAATTACTGCATTTATTCTAGCCATTAATTCTTTAGGACTAAACGGCTTAGTCATGTAATCATCTATTCCTAAATCAAAACCAGCTAATTTATCATATTCTTCTCCTCTAGCTGATAACATGATAGTAGGAGTATTATATCTTTCTTTAATTACTTTATATGCACTAAATCCATCCATCTTAGGCATCATTATATCTAAAATAATAATATCTGCATCTTTTGCTTTATCAATAGCTTCAACACCATTTTCAGCCTCTAACACATCATATTTATTACCTATACAATATTCTTTTATAACATCTCTTATAAGTTTTTCATCATCTACAATTAGTACTTTCACTTTTTCCACCTCTGGTATTTAATATAATATCATATTATGAAATATTTGTGAAAAGTTTATGTATATTATTAAAATTATTTATTATAAAAAGAACTACAATTAAATCCATGACACTTAATTAAATAAGAATCTATTACCTTACCTCCATTAGTTATTATTACTTTAGGATAAGCATCATTATAAAAATCTAAGTCTTTAGAAAAACCTTTATTAATTTTATTCAAAGTATTGGTTATATTATTATTAAGTTCGTCACTATTTACGTAATACGTATTATTAGAAACACTTAACCACTTTTCAATAACATCATACGAAGCTAAACAATCTACACTAGTACATTTACTACCCATAAATATTATCTTAGCATCCTCTTTCTCTTTTATAATATTTACAAGATTATTTACTTGCAATTTAATTGCATCTATTACTTGACTCTCTGATTTTTTATATTCAGACATACTTTTACCATAGAATTTACTAAATTCATAATTTAATGAATCATCTATACTACTATAAAATATATTATCTTCACCATCTATTGTTAAAATTAATTTATCTTTATCATAATTTTTAATTATTATTTCTTTATTACAATCAAGTATTATAGCTTTCTTTTTCTTATTATATCTATATCTACTACATTTATCATATTGATTAGTAAAGTTTTCACTACTTGGTCTATAATAAGACATTTTGTATTCATTAATATTAAATACATCATAATAACCATTAATATAATTATATCTATACCAATTTTTATCAAGTACTTCATCACTTATTTTATCATACTTAAAAATATATAATAACGTAAGTATTATACCAATTATAAAAACTCCTATTATACATATTATATTTCTATTATTCATAGTATTATGATATCAAAAAACAAGCAACTTTTCAATTACTTGTTAGTATTCGCATAATAATTAAATTCACTTATTTCTCTAGATACATTATCTAAATCATCAGCATCCGCATCATCTTCAAGTACTTCATCTATAAGAAACATTATATCATTTATAGAACCACACTTCATAGGATCTATTCCATATCTATTAAGTACTTCTATTTGATATTCTGATAAATATATACCTTTTTTTATTTCTTTGTGAATATACTTTTTATCATATAAATCATTTATATTTACTTCTTGTCCATTAATATTCATACTTTTCACCTAATAAAAAATCACTATTAATCAGTGATTCCATATTTATCTTTGAATTTTTGTACGTTTCCAGTCTTAACAGTTTTAAATTTACCTGTATAGAATGAATGGCATTTATTACAAGATTCTAATTGAATTTCATCTTTAGTTGATTTAACTTCGAATTCATTTCCACAAGCACATTTAACTTTACATACTTTTTGTACTGGATGTATTCCCTTTTTCATATTTTATCCTCCTCGCCATAACTAATTAACAGTTATAGAAATAACTTCAGTGAGTATTATACATGTTTTTTTATCTAAAATCAAGTACAAAATATTAAATTAACAATCATTTAACTTATATATTCAACAATTTTATTATATATTTGATAATTAATTTTATCATTTAACCTTTTACTTTTAGAATTTTGATACTTATAGTATATTTGATTTAAATTAATATCACCATTATTTATATTATAATTTTGATTATAACAATAGTTAGATATAACAATAACTTTAGCAGGACTAATTTTATTTATTAAATTTTTTAATTCATTTATATCACTCATTATATCTTCATTATATTTTTTTATAACGCTTTCACTTTTATTACATTTCTCAAAATATTTATCATTATTAGCATTCAAAATTATAATGTCAGCATTAGCTATTTTAGGATTCATATATACTTTTTTATCTTTTAAATATACATAATAGTTATTTTTTATATTGTTAACAATATCTTTATAGGTTGTTTCCTCTGATGTGAATAACTTGTTAAAATCATTAATATTATAATATTTATCAAGTAAATACTTGTCATATGTTTTATACTTACTATTAAGTAAATAATTATCTCCAAGTATTAAAACATTTATTCTATTTTCCATAGTATAGTTATAAATTATATATGAGAAAATACAAGACAAGAAAAAAATAACTAGTAATTTATTTTTTTTCATGAATTAATCACCTAATAAATATTACTCAGTTACTTTTATTTTAGCACCTACATTTGCAAGTTTCTTTTCAACATCCCCATATCCTCTTAAGATATATTCGCTACTTTCTATTTCAGTAACGCCATCAGCTATAAGACCAGCTATCAATAATGATGCTCCACCTCTTAAATCAGTAGCTATTACTTTAGTACCTTTAAGTTTACGAGGTCCTTTAATTTCTATTTTATTCAAACTTAATATATTGGTAATTGCACCCATTCTATTAAGATCATATGTATTTTTAAATCTATTTTCATATAATGTTTCTTCTACAATAGATTTTCCATCTGCTTGTGTTAACAATGTTGTCATAGGTTGTTGTAAATCAGTTGGAAATCCAGGAAATACTAAAGTCTTAATATATGTTGGTTTTAAATGCTCACATTTAGATATTGTAAGAACATCTGCATCTATTGAATATTCCACGCCAATTTCTCTAAGCTTCATAAGAAGAGCTTCTATATGTTCTTTAATAATACCTTTAATTCTTAAATTATCCCCAAGTAATGCACCTATAATTATATAAGTACCACTTTCTATCCTATCAGGAAATACTTCTATAACACCATTATCTAAATTATTAGTGCCCTCTATCTCAATACGTTTAGTACCAGCACCTCTTATCTTAACACCCATATTTATTAAGAAAGATGCTACGTTTACTATCTCAGGCTCCATCGCAGCATTATCTATAATAGTAGTCCCTTCTGCTCCTACTGCTGCAAGCATAACATTAATTGTTGCTCCAACACTCGGAAAATCAAAGTATATTCTCTTACCTACCAACTTATCAGCAGTTATAATATATCTATTTTTAACAATCTCAACTTTTGCTCCTAACTGTTCAAATCCTTTTATATGAATATCTATAGGTCTTGCTCCTATATTGCATCCACCTGGAAAAGACATTTCAACTCTTCCAAACTTAGCAAGCAATACACCCATAAAATAATATGATGCTCTCATTTGAACACTTAATTCTTCAGGTATAGGTTTATTAACAAGATTAGTTGAATCAATATATAATGCATCATCTTTATGTTCAACTTTGCAATTAAGTAATTCTAAAATATTAATTAAATATTCTATATCACTTATAGTTGGCACATTATATATAACACTCTTAGTTTTAGCAAGTATTGCAGTTGGAATAAGCGCAACTGCACTATTCTTGGCTCCACTAATTTTAATTTCACCAGATAACCTATGGTTACCTTCTATAGTTATCTTTGACATAAACACCAATGCCTTTCTACTTATAATATACTATTAAAAATAGATTTTATCAACGAATTAGACAGTTTTTAGGCAGTGTTTACATTTAGAACCATTTAGATAAAACTTCATATATTTTAGATTTATATTCTATTTTTTCATCTTTTTCATAATCAACCATACAAAGTGGAGGATATAAAATACACCAATAATTGTTGCCTTTAGCTTCTCCTATTTCAACAACCAAACTCTCATATTCTCCTGCCTCAAACTCAATATTATTATATTCTTTTTTAGGAAAATAGTTCATTCCATACTTAACTTTATATTTTAAATTATAATTATTCTCACTAAATACTTTATCTATACTAGAGTTAACCTTGTCTAAATTATTAACCACATTATTACGTGTTTCATTAATATCATTAGATTCTTTAAATAACAATGTTGATAACTCGTTAACAACTTTTTCCTTTATTAATATATCTTTGGATGAATTACTATTAGGTATTACTCTAAATCTAACCATATCACCACTTAAATTATATCTTGGCTTAGACACAATTATTAAAACTATTACAAAAAGTACTAAATATATTATTTTTTTCATTTAAAAACCAACCTTTCAATTTAATGTTGGCTGGTTTTATATTTTTTTATTCATTTATTATAAAGATGTATCTATCTCTATCAGTTAAATCTTTTTCTATTATTATTTTAGAATCTTTAAAGTATTCAGCAGCAATATTTTTTATAAGATTTCCTTGCCACCATCCTATCTCAAAAGCAATTATAAACTTTTCATTTAAAAATGGCTTAATATTAGATATTATTTTTTTATAAAAATATAGTCCATTATCACTAGCAAACAATGCTATGTTTGGTTCATACTTCTTAACTGATTCCATTATCTTTTCATCAGTATCTATATATGGTGGATTGCTTATAACTATATCATATTTACCAGTTACTTCGCTTAACATATCACTTTTGATAAACTTAATATCTAAGTTATTTTCTTTAGCATTAATTTTAGCAAGTTCTAAAGCATCATCTAATATGTCAACAGCAGTAATATTAGAATCTAACTTTTTACCTAAAGCAATACTTATAGCTCCACTACCAGTACCTAAATCAAGAATATTAACTTTTTTATTAAATATTTTCTTTGAATAATTTATAGTCTTCTCTACTAAATATTCAGTCTCATATCTAGGTATTAATACATTCTCATTAACATTTATTTTATATCCATAAAAATTAACGTAACCTATTAAATATTGGATTGGATAACCTTCCAATAATTTTTGGTAATCTTTATCTATATTTTTACTTACTTTAATTAGTTCTTCACTTTCAAGACGACTAAATCCTAAAGACATTATTTTATTAATCATTATGTTCTTCAAGTCTCATTCTTTCATCTTCAGCAATTAATGCATTAATTAAGTCTTCTAGGTCACCTTCCATAATTTTATCTAGATGCATTACTGTATAGTTAATTCTATGATCAGTAAGTCTATTTTGTGGATAATTATATGTTCTTATCTTTTCAGCTCTATCTCCAGTACCTATTTTGCTTCTTCGTTCATTACCAAGTTTTTCATCTTGTTCTCTTTGTTTTAAATCATAAAGTCTTGTTTTTAATATTTGAAGTGCTCTTTCTTTATTCTTTATTTGACTTCTTTCTACTTGACAATAAACTATTATACCAGTAGGTATATGTGTAACTCTAACTGCAGAATCTGTTGTATTAACGCATTGTCCTCCAGCACCACTACTACGAGTTATATCTATTCTTATATCACTATCTTTTATTTCTACATCTATTTCTTCAGCTTCTGGCATAACTAATACTGTAGCAGTACTTGTATGTACTCTACCAGCAGATTCAGTTTCAGGTACTCTTTGAACTCTATGAGCTCCACTTTCATACTTAAGTTTTGAATAAACACTTTCTCCACTTAGCATAAATTCTATTTGTGAGTATCCACCACTTTCACCGGGAACCTCATGAGTTACTTCTAGCTTCCATCCTTGCTTTTCAGCATATTTAGTATACATTCTAAATAAATCCCCAGCAAAGATATTAGCTTCATCTCCTCCAGCAGCTCCACGAATCTCAATGATAACATTCTTTTCATCATTAGGATCCTTAGGTAAAAGCATAATCTTTAATTTACTTTCTAAAGATTCTTTTTCTTTATGTAAATTATCTATTTCTTCTAAAGCAAACTCTTTCATTTCAGGATCTTTAGACATTTCCTTCGCAGCTTCTATATCATCTAAAACAGTATTATACTTTTTATAAGCTTCTACTACTGGTTCAATAGAATTCTTTTCCTTAGATATAGTTTGCATCTTTTTATAATCATTATATACTTCTGGTTTTAATAATTCTTCACATAAATTATTATATCTTTCTTGTATTATCTCTAATCTTTCTTTCATATTTCCTCCCTTTATTAAATATTTAAGAAAGCCTCGCTACAAGTCAGATTCGTCTTCGTACCCTTCATCAACAATAACTAAATCCCTTAAGTCATCGTCTGTATCATCATCTTCAGTTTCATCAATATCATCATAGAAGTCACTTTCTTGTTCTTCCATATCTTCATCTTTTTCTTCAAGAGTATCTTCATCATCTTCTAATTCTTCTTCAAGTTCCTTAATATTGATTTCAGCAGTATGATTCTCTCTTAAATCCCAATATCCTTTTTCAAGTTGAATAAATCTCTTTTCAGTCGCAAGTAATGCAAAGAAATCAGCTATTTGATTTTCAAATGCATCCTCTCCAAGATTAAGTTCATCACATATTATTTTAAATATGTCATTAATCTTCATCTTTTTTCCTTTTTCTTTTAATATTATATATGCAATGTCATCAAATGGCATTGTTTCTAACTCTTCTTTACTTACAGTTTTAAATTTCATTATTTATTAAGCCTCCTTAAGACTACTTTTTCTTTCCCTTAAAATTATACATATTTTTTTATATAAATCAAGTATTTTTTTTAGATTTACAATACATAATAATTAATGGTGTAAATGATATGAAAAAAATACTATTATTAACTAAAATATTTATATTCAGTTTTTTCTCTATTATTATAATAATTTTAAGTCTATATGCTTATGCTTTTATCACACCTAAGTTTAATATTAATACAAGTAAGAGTATAACTTATTATGATAAATATGGTAATGATTTATTCCAAGAAAGAGAAAAAAGTGATTATGTAGAATTATCTAATATCAGTGATTATGTTAAAAATGCTATTGTTTCTATTGAAGATAAGAATTTTTATAATCATAAAGGTTTTGATTATTTAAGAATTGCTAAAGCTATGTTTGTAAACTTAAAAAGTAAAAAAATTAAAGAAGGAGCATCTACTATTTCTCAACAATATATCAAAAATTTATATTTGACTTTTGATAAAACATGGGAAAGAAAAATACAAGAAGCACTTCTTACTTTCGAACTAGAAACACATTATTCAAAAAACGAAATACTTGAAGGATATTTAAATACTATAGATTTTGGTGCTGGTAATTATGGAATTAAAGAAGCAAGTAAATATTATTTTAATAAAGAACCAAAAGATTTAACTCTCGCCGAAGCTTCAATAATAGTTGGAATACCTAAAAATCCAAGTTACTATAACCCAATAGCTCATTACGAAAATGCAAAAGATAGGCAGAAAGATGTACTCTATAGTATGGTTAAAAATAAATTAATTTCTACTGATGAAATGAATAAAGCATATAATGAAGAATTAAAATTCTATGGAAAAAATGATAAAGTTGAACTTTCAAGTATATATTATTACAAAGATGCTGTTTTAAAAGAACTTTCCAACATAAAAGAAATACCATCATCCTTATTAGATATGGAAGGACTTAAAATATACACTAATCTTGATAAAGATGTACAAAAAAACTTAGAAAATAATGTTGATAAAGAAATGAAAGATACTACTTTACAGGTAGCATCTGTAGTAATAACGCCAACAAATGGTAAAATAGTTGCTCTAATTGGAGGCAAAGATTACTCAATATCACAGTACAATAGAGCTTACTCTTCAAAAAGACAAGTTGGTTCAACTATAAAACCTTTTCTTTATTATAGTGCCCTTGAAAATGGATTTACCCCTTCAAGTACATTCTTAAGTGAAAGAACAACATTCAATCTAGGAGATACTATGTATTCTCCGAGAAATGCAGGAAATATCTACGCTAATAAAAATATTTCCATGTTATCAGCTATTGCATATTCAGATAACATCTATGCTATGAAAACACATCTTTTCTTAGGAACTGATATGCTATCTAAAACAATAAAAAGAGTTGGTATCAAAACAGAAGTAAAAGAAAATGCATCTTCTGCTTTAGGTACAACTGAAATAAATATGATAGACTTCAGTAATGGTTTTATAACACTTGCCAATGAAGGTAAACATGAAAGTCCACATCTAATTGAAAAAGTAACTGATAATACAGGTAAAATACTTTATGAATATAAATATAATGAAGATTATGTATTAAATAAGAAATACGTATATATTCTAAACAACTTATTAACATCAACTTATAATTATAGTCTTATTAATTATACTTCCCCAACACTAGTTAGCATAGGAAATGAACTAAAAGGTAAATATGCTGCCAAAAGTGGTAGTACATCAACAGATTATTGGACTGTTGGATACAATAAAGACTATTTAATGCTTGTTTGGGCTGGAAATGATGATAATACTGATGTAAAATCAAAAGATTCTAAAATAACTAAAAAAATATGGGCTAAAACGATTACATCTATTAAAGATAATAAAAATGAATGGTATGAAATACCTAAAGGCATAACTGCTACCTCAATAAATTCCATAAGTGGTGAATCAAGTAGTAATGGTTTTGTATGCTACTATGAAAAAGGATCAGAACCCACATATGATATAAATTTTTCCAATATAAAAGACTCTTTAAATTAAATTAAGAGTCTATTTTTTTATTCTTCTATTTTAGTTCCACAATTACTACAGAACTTACCAACAGCTATTTCTCCACATTTAGGACATTTCTTTGGTTCAGGTACATCTTCAACTTTAACTTCTTCATTATTAAATATTGTACCCATTTCAGGTTGATTAGTTTCTGGTTTATAACCATTTACATCAGTACCATTATTAATAGCACCCATCATATTATTAACAGCACCAGTAGCCATATTCATACCCATGAATCC
>OIZX01001131.1_pt1 | contig 14678 bp, 18 predicted proteins | sample 1588621 | NCBI WGS metagenome assembly OIZX01 (sample SAMN03283276) | human gut metagenome | biome: human-associated habitat; material: feces | host: Homo sapiens | place: Peru | collected 2012
TGGAGTTGGTCAGCACACCTGCTTGAATGGCGTTCAGCATATTTTCAATGCCGTTCTCTACCTCGCGCATCTGCTTTTCCAGCAAAGGGAGAGTGGTGTTTTCCTGATCCTGCAACTCCATCACTTCCGCAACGATGGCATCAATCACGGCATCGTCCTGAATCAGCTTCATGGTTTCAGCTATGACCAAATCTTCCAGCCACTCTTTACGGACGGTCTTTTTCTTGCAGGTCTTGAAACGCTTCGCGGTGGCGCACTTATAATAATGATGAACGACCTTGTTTCTACCCGTACCGCACTCGCCGAACATCATCGCGCCGCACATTCCGCAGAACAGCTTGGTGGTGAGCAGATAATCATCCTCGGCCTTGTGACGGGCAGGAGCGCGGCTGTTCTTTTTGATTTTCAGCTGCACTTCCTCAAACAAATCTTTATCCACGATGGCCGGGATGCTGTCCGGCATCACAATGTCCTTAAAACGATTCTCGCCAATATAACGGCGGTTTGTCAGCAAGGTCTGAATACTGTTATAGGTGAACTTCTGATTGCGGTTGGTAGTAACACCGCTGTCGTTCAGCCAGTTCATCAGCTCCTTCATGGTCGCGCCGTCATTGTACCGCTGAAAGGCTTCCACTACAAAGGGAGCTTTCAAAGGGTCAATCTGGAAGAACTTTTCCTCGTCCACTGTATAGCCAATGGGAATCGTGCCGCCATTGTACTTGCCCTTCAGAACATTCTCGGTCATGCCGTGCACGACCTTTTCAGAAAGCTCTGCCGAGTAGTATTCGGCCATGCCGGTGAGCATACTCTTGACCATGATACCCGCAGGGCTGTCAGAAATAGGCTCCGTGGCAGATACCAGCTTGACATGGTTGCGCTCCAACTGGTACTCGTAGTGTGCCGAATCATAGCGGTTCCGGGCAAAGCGGTCAAGTTTCCAAACCAGCACAATGTCAAACAACCGTTTCTCGCTGTCCTTGATCATCTGTTGGAAGTCCGGGCGGTTGTCCGTTTTTGCGGAGATGGCACGGTCAATGTAGTGTTTGACCACAGTGATGCCGTTCTTTTCCGCATAGGCAGTACATTCCCGGATCTGCCCTTCGATGGATTCTTCGCGCTGGTTATCGCTGGAATAGCGGGCGTAAATCACGGCGGTCATGCAAACACCCCTTTCACTTCATTCTCCGCAGGCGGCGCACAAGGTCGGATGCACTGTACAGCACACGAGCCACCGACACGGTATCCTCGCCCACGATGTAGAACACCGAGTAGTTATCCACCAGCATCTGCCGCAGCCCTTGGGTGCGCTCCGGCTCGCTTTCCACCAGCGCACAGCGTTCCGGCAGGATGTTCAACGACTGGATGGCTTCAGCAATGCGGTTATACTGCCCCATGGCCGTATCAGGCTCCAACAGACGGTCGGCAATGTAGCTGTAAATCTGCTCCATATCGCTGAGGGCTGCATGAGAAATTTTCACGTCATACTGCTTCATCTGTGCTGTTCCCTGAACTGTGCGAATGCGCTTGCAGCATCCACGGTATCACCGTTCTGAATCTCTTTGATGCCCACCTGCAAGGCTGCATGGAGTTGGTCATCGGTCATGGTGTCAGCGTTCAGTGCCGCAGGAGCCTTCGGCAGGGACAGAGAGAAGGGAATGCCGCCAGTCAGGGTGATCTGGCGCAGGTACATATCAATAGCTGTTGCCATCGGGATGCCGAGCTGCTTCAGCACATCCTCGGCTTGCTGCTTGACGGTAGGGTTCACACGAAGATTGAGTGTCATCGTTTTTTCCATGGTTATCACCTCAGTCTCATTGTAACGCATTTTGCGTTGCAAGTCAATTCGAGGTGAACGCGCAAATGAAATTCTCCATATCGCACAATATATTCATCGTTAAATTGTTCAAAGCGCGGGATATTCACCCTCTATAATAAATTCTTGGAGTGTGCCTAGCTTTTGCTGAGTAGTAAGTTTGAATATTATCTCTCTTGGCTGCGACCATGGCAGACTGGAAGTTTAACCTTCAATAAACTATTTACTGTACAATTCTTTTAGAATACACCAAAGATTCATTATCACACCAACGCCACCAACAAGTGCAATGAGAATCCCTACAACTACTGTAAGGCGAACATTTTGATTAAAGGCATACCATAAAAAATTAGTGTCCGCACAAAGTATAAGCAAAATTCCAACAATAAATATGCTTACCGATACGATTGCTGTAAGAATTTTTTTCATGTTACACTCTCCTTTGTGTATCACTGTTATTCTCCGAGAAAGTTCGACTCACATCCCTATGATAGTGAACACATCATTCGTTTCAAAACACTTTGCTGCCCAAGGAACTGCTTCTGCAATAATCTCTTTGCAAGTACATCCATCCGATTGACTTTTTGTTAAAATATTATCCCATTGTACTTTTGTAACGATTGTCATTCCATAAAAGTCAAACTCTGGAATCACTTCAAGAATCAGATCTGAAACATGGCGGCTATTCCATACTTCATCACTGATGCTAATAGATGTGTCAAGCCAGCACTTGTCATGATACTGCCCTTGTTGAAATTCCAAATAGCAGCTGCTGTGTGAGGCTTTTCTTTGATCTTCGTCAATAAAATACTTCAAATTAGTTCACCCGTATTAGCAGATAGCTGCGGTCATCGCTATGTACCACAAGCGGAAAAGTTATATCAAATCCCATTGATCGTTAGCAATTCAACCCATCACAGTAACCATCTGGAAGTATTGATACTGATATTCGTCTTCCAATACAGCCTGCATCTCTTCCATGTATAACGGGTCTTTCAACAATTTGGGATGAAATGCTCGCTCTCTCCAGAGTCGGACTCCAATTTTGGGAAAAATATATTCCGTTCCCAGTTGCAAGTCCTTTTCGTTGCAAATAACGTTGTCCTTTTTCATTAAGCTATCAATAATACACTCGGCGGTTGTATTAAACATATCCAGCCCGAACAATTTTATTGATGCCACTTTAGACAACTCTCTCTGGATGCCGATTTCAGTAGCTTTTCCGTTCCGATACTGCACCAGAAAGAACGAATCATTATCCATATATCGTCCTGTTATCAAAATAGGATCACCAGTTTCAGCACAACGCTCCATTTGCATTGCTTCATCAGAAGAATTCGACCACTGTTTCTTCATTTGTAGAAGAGCATTTTCTAGCTCATCTGACGTCATGCCTAATTTTAATTGCCCAATTCCAATATGTGGTATAATAATTATCTCTTTCATAACAAAACCTTATACCAAAAAGTGAACCATACAAATGCAGCAGTTGCACATATTATCAGAACCAGTCGCATCGTACTTGCAAGTTTCTTCTCGATGTAAACTTTCTGATTTTCGCATAGGACAATCTGCTGAAGATTGTGAAATTTAGCTTCACTGACATTTCCATTTAATGCCTTCCATGCAGTGCGGCGATCTGCAACCAGCAATAAATCGGACAGCATTTCCATAAAGATGACAGCGAAAAAAGCACATACCGCTCCATTGGCTTGCTGTCAAAGTATCTCGGAGTGTTGCCGGTTTCAAGGACTGTACCGAAATGACATAAAATACGGTACTTTGTTCCCAGTTGTTCTCCTTAATCTGCTGGCACCTATACACTGTTATTCCCATCATGTCTAAAAGCAAATTGATTTTGCGATTTCTAATGCTTGACTTTCCGACACAGAACTTGATTCAAGTTCAATTGCAACAAAGCATTCTTTCTCGTTATCATAAGCGAGAATCCCCAAATTGTTCACGGGTTCTGAACTTGCACCATCTTGAAAAATCACCGTTGTAAGTGCAGTCGTTCCTTGTTCCGTGCTTTGTATCACATCGTATTTATTATCAGTGTCAAACCTGTAAACCGACCCTAGCCGAAGTGCAGAGTAAACAATCTGCACGGAATCTCTATCACCTTCATATGGTTCATAGATGCTGTATCCAACCGCGCCAACCAACACATGATTTTTGTCATAAATATCATATACTGGATAAGACGGATTCAGGCTTGCAAGAACAAGCGGTTTATTATCAGCACGTTGCGTTTGTTCTCTCTTTTGAATTTTCCACCCTTGCGGAAGTTCGATTGAAATAACACTGCTCGCTTGTCCTGATTCTTCAGGTTGAAATTCAATTTGCCGATTTGGTTTCTCCTTGTTTTCAGCTTGTTCTCCTAAAATATCTGATGCGATTTGTCCATATTCTTTATCAGTGGTGATGGATTCCAGATACTGATAAATCGTATTTCTTTCTTCATCCGACCCACTATAGGGAAGCTCTGTTTTTATACCGGATAAAACAAGCTGCTGAAAGTCTTTATCATTCATCAGTTTGTCATATTTCAACACATACAGTGTGTCTTGAGGGAATTTGATAAGACGATTTGTCAACACCGAAAAGCAATCTTCGGTATATCCGCCATCTGAAATTTTAAGTTCTTCTAATATTTGACTCGTTTCCATATCCTCGAGTTCTGATAAAAAATCTTGTGGATTTGATACCGATATGGAAACAGAGGATTCGGTGGAGGATGACGGTAGCGAATTTGTTGCGCAGGCGGATAAACTGGCCAGCATGATTGTGAGAATCACTATTTGAAATAGTTTCATCAGACATAACCTCCATTTTGTGTACTCCAACAGGAGCTTTTGCTTAGTCAACGTAGTTCACATTGTGTTTGTGACAGCTTTTTTGAAAAAAGTTCAAAATCTTGTCAGCTTTGGACGCTTCAACAAAAAAGTGCCCACACATTTGTAAATGACAACAAGCGCGTGGGCAAAAATTCAGCCAGTTAGGAAATGCTCTCTGCAATTTTTAGAATCTCTTCACGTGGTATCTTTCCAATGATCGTATATAAATAGAAGCGTTTTGAAAAAACGCGCAGCCTGCATCGGAACGGTGCAGAATGAAGGGGATTGGGCACAGCCCAACAAGCATTTTGCGAAGCAAAAATGGCATTTGTATAGACAAAAGCCCTGCTTGCCACAACAATGCGTCCTTTTTGTCCGCAGCTTGAAATTTTTAAATTGGAGAAAAACGCTATGCCAACCTTGGAATGGATCGGTAAAAATAAAGTCGTGAACCATCATCAGGAAGTTCCCTTCCGGGTGCTGGAGCGGCAATACAGTTTTGATGAGCAGGGGCAGCACACCGAGAACAACGACAGTGAGAACATGATCATCCACGGCGATAATCTTGAAGCACTGAAAGCCCTGTTGCCGCAGTATGAGGGCAAGGTGAAGTGCATCTATATCGTTATCTTAACCCCCATTCTAATGAGTATCCTAAGTTCAGAGGATGCAGTAAGATTAAACTTTATAATTCATATTATGTTTCTTGCATTATTCGAGATGAGGAACTATAATGTACTTTGTGGAGGTGCGAAATGGACTATATGACATTAAAAGAGGCTGCCGAGAAGTGGGGCGTGACACCTCGTAGAGTAAATTATTATTGTGCCGGTGGGCGTATCTCCGGCGCTGTGAAGATGGCCGGTGTTTGGCTGATTCCCAAAACTGCAGAAAAGCCGATTGATGGCCGGACAAAACAAGGAAGGTGCAGAAAGCATGAAACGATATAAAATTATGATAATTGAAGATGATCCTGTGATACAGGGAGAATTGCAAACATTATTGAATGGAAATGGATATGCAACGATTGGCATAAAGGATTTTTCTGCTGTGATAGAACAGATTCAGGATGAAAAGCCACATCTGATTTTGTTGGACATTAAGTTGCCCGGAGAGAATGGCTTTGCTTTATGCTCTAAAATCCGTACCTTCTCCGAGGTGCCGATCATTTTTGTAACGAGCTGTAATACAGATATGGATGAATTAAACAGCATTATGCTGGGTGGCGATGCTTTTATCACGAAGCCCTATAACACAGCAATCCTGCTTGCGAAAATCGCTTCCCTACTGAAAAAAGCTTATCCCGCACAGCAGCAGGAACAGATCGTCTATGGAGATGCGGTGCTGCATTTGGAATCCAGCAGTTTGGGCTATAATGGACAGAGCATAGAACTTACCAAAAACGAATTAAAAATTCTCTATTACCTTTTCAAGAATGGAGGGAAAATCTGTTCTCGTGGAGATATTATTGAGTATTTGTGGGACAATCAGCTATATGTGGATGACAATGCTTTGAGTGTCAATATCAACCGCATACGGGAAAAACTGGCGAGCATTGACCTGACGGATTTTATCAAGACAAAGCACCGACAGGGGTACACGATATGAACAGCAGACGATATTGGAAAAACAGGCTACCATTTCTGCTGACGAACCTTGTTTGTATGGCTGCACTCACTGTATTTTTGCTGGTGTGCGGCAATTCGGTTTCCGCAGTAGTATTGATCCTGATTGTATGGGCATTGATTTTGCTGACGGGACTTGTCCTCACTTACTGGAAACGGAAGCGGCAGATGAAAAAACTTCTGGATATGGCGGAGCAGCTTTCCGAAAGATACCTCATTTCCGAAGTGATGGAGCTGCCGGAACAGGCCGAGGATCAGGTTTACTATCAGCTTTTGAAAATGGCTGGAAAATCCATGTTGGAACAGATTGGAGAAGTCGAGCGAGAACGCCTAGAGTACAAAGAATACATTGAGCAATGGATTCACGAAATCAAAACGCCCATTACTGCCATGAAACTCCTATGTGAAAACCACCGGACGGACTGGACAAAGGAACTTCTGCTGGAACTGGAAAAGACCAACCGCTTTACCGAACAAGCTCTTTATTACGCCCGCAGTGAGCATACAGAGAAAGATTATTCTGTCCGGGAAATGGCACTGTCCCAAGTGGTGCATCAGGCGATTGCAGATAATAAATATCTGCTGCTCCAAGGTGGTATGCGTCTGGAAGTGGAGGAAATGCAGGACACGGTTTATTCAGATGAAAAGTGGGTGCGCTTTATTCTGAACCAACTGATTGCCAATGCGGTCAAGTATCGTACGGAACAACCGGTTCTCAGCATTTCTACTCATAAACGGCAAGATCAGGTTGTTCTTGTCGTGGAGGACAATGGAATCGGGATTGCTGCGTCCGATCTACCCCGTATCTTTGAAAAGGGATTTACCGGTCAGAATGGTCGTATGGTCCAGCAGTCCACAGGCATTGGCCTGTATCTATGCAAACGGCTCTGTGAAAAGCTGGGCATTGGCATTGCGGCAGAATCATCGGAACAAGGAACCGCCATTTCCCTGGCGTTTCACATCAACTGTCTGATCCATGAAGTGCAGGGCTGATTGAGGTCCTGCACTTCTTACATTTTTGTTAGAACTTTGTAAGAAAACTTGATACAAACGAAGCCACTCTTATTCTACAATAGAGATCAGAGGTGATAACAATGAAAGAAATTTTGAAACTGGATCATATCCAAAAATATTACGGAAATGGCGGGAATGTTACAAAAGCAATTCAGGACATCAGCTTTTCCGTTCAGGAGGGGGAATTTGTAGGAATCATGGGAGCATCCGGTTCCGGCAAGACTACCCTGCTCAACTGTATTTCCACCATTGATACCGTCAGTGCGGGACATATCTATCTGGACGGAACCGATGTGACGGAAATCAACGAAAAACAGATTGCCCGGTTTCGTCGGGAGAATCTTGGATTTGTATTTCAGGATTTTAACCTGCTGGACACTCTGACAATCTCGGAAAACATTGCCTTGGCACTGACTATCAACAAGGTTCCTGCAGGTGAGATTGATGGGCGGGTGCGGGAAATGGCCGGAAAGCTGAATATCACGGATATTCTGGATAAATATCCCTATCAGGTGTCCGGCGGTCAAAAACAGCGGTGTGCCTGTGCCAGAGCTATTATCAACCAGCCAAAGTTGATTCTGGCGGACGAACCTACCGGCGCGTTAGATAGTCACTCGTCACAAGCCTTGCTCTCCACAATCCAGAGTATTAACGAAAGCCTTGACGCCACAATCCTGATGGTAACACACGACGCTTTTTCGGCAAGCTATGCCAATCGTATTCTCTTTTTAAGAGATGGTGCGATCTTCGCGGAAATTCTCAAAGGCAGTGATTCTCGTAGGGTTTTCTTTGAAAAAATCTTGGATGTCCTCACCATGATGGGAGGGGGTGTGAATGATGTACACTAAACTCATTTTCAAAAATGCAAAGCGGTCAGGAAAGGACTATTTGATTTATATTGTGACCATGACACTCTGTGTCACATTGTTCTATGCGTTTTTGTCTATCAGCAGCACCCATTATCATCCGACCATTGGTGCGGAATATAATATTTCCCTGCTGGCTGGAGGTATGAAACTGGCGATTTGCGGGATTAGTCTGCTTCTGTTGTTTCTGATCCACTATGTCAATCGTTTCATGCTGAGAAAAAAACAATCGGAGTTTGCAGTTGAGGCAACCCTGGGAATGGAGCAAAAAACCATAGGACTGCTCTTTTTTGGAGAGACTTTTTTCCTGCTCATATTCTCTGTGTCGGTGGGAATCCTTCTGGGGATGGTCGTTTCTCAGGTCATTACGGCTATGCTGCTTGCTTCTTTTGGGGAACCCTACGCTTTTTCTTGGTCTTTTTTTCCAGATACCGTGCTGCTGACCGTGGGCTTCTTTGTTGTTTGCCAGATTCTGGTTGGAGTCGGGAATGTCAGAATTCTCAATAAAAGTAGGATTATTGAGCTTATGACGGCAAACCGTCAGAATGAAAAACCGCTTCATAAAAGCAGATGGATGCCGATGATCTGTATTTTCTATGGCATTATGCTGCTGTGGATGCTGGAGGTAGGTGCTGTAAAATATCATTTTTACTTCGATCCCAGACATCCGCTTCCTGTAAAGCTCATGTATTGGGGGAATGTCCTTTTCCCTGCACTGACGCTGCTTTGGGCAATCGCAGGTGCTGTTTTACACAGAAAAATAGGATTTTCCCGATACCTTTGCGGGCTTCTGGCTGGTGCAGTATTGACCGCTATCCCGATTTTTTCCATCGCAGAACTGGAAAAAGCCTACTTCCTTGGATTTGATGCCCCAACTCTGAATCAATATTTGCTGTTTGGGGTTGCGGATATTTTGTTTATCATTTCCGCAGTCATGTATTTATCGAATGCGGCGCTCCTATACTGGAAGGAGTCTAAAGTGTCCCGCAAATATCACAATACGAGTTTATTTCTGTTTGGACAGCTTTCCTCCAAGCTGGCTACCAATACGAAAACGATGACGATCATTTGTGTGACCCTGACTTTTTCTATCTGCTTGTTTGTCATTGCGCCAGTTTTGACAGGATGGAGTCTGGGCTATTTGGATAGTCGGGCAGTCTATGATATTCAAATTTCAAGCCGCTACAACGATGTTTATGAAGTGGAAAATCTTCCGGATACAGACTATGAGGAAATTACTGCGTTCATAGAACAAAACAACATAGAGATAAAGGACGATTTGACTTTTTCGGAATATCTTCCTCAAAAAAGCGACTTTTACCAGCGGGTAAAGTACGATTTTCCTCCCTTGGCGATTGCACTGAAGGATTATAACGCTGTTCGGAAAATGTTGGGATATGAACCTATTATTTTAAAAACGGATGAATTTGCTACCCACTGGCATAGTGCGGCAGAGGACAAGGATATTGAAAACTACATCGCTGAGCATACTTTACTGGAAACGGACGCAGGCACTCTAAAACTCAGTGAGAATGCAGTGTTTCAGGAACCTGTGGGGGAATCCATCTATAATCTATATACAGATGTGGTGTATATCATACCGGACGAGATAGCGCAAGTCTTGCTTCCGGTACAGAGCAACCGATTTGTGATGACCCAATATCCGCTTCCCTTCAAAACGGCAGAAATGCTGGAACAGCTTCTTGGGCGTTCTTATCCAGAAGATCCTGATAAAGACAATCTGGCAGGATACAGTACAACTATCCGTACTACGGAAGTGAACCGTATAATCGCCCTTAACTTTATCCTAAAAGCGTCCTTGATCTATGGTGCAATTGTGCTGATGGTGATGTGTCTTACCGTGCTGGCTCTTCAGCAGCTCCTAGATGCAGAAAAAAACAACTACAGATTTTCGGTTCTGCGAAAAATGGGAGTGGAAGAGAAGGACCTGCATACTTTGGTTCTAAAACAGCTTGGTGTTTGGTTTGGGATGCCGATCACAGCGGCAATCGTTGTAGCAATGATTGTGATTGGCTATTTTCTTCAAAGTGTTTCTGCTGAAATCTCAGCTTATATTGGCTGCGGAGCCTTGATGCGGCAAATAGGTATCATTGTCGGGATTTTCGCTTTGCTGCTGAGCTGCTACTTTCTCAGTACATGGCTGCTGTTCCAGCGTTCGATTCGCAGCAACTCCGATAGCGTAAGGTGATGGGAGGAAGATATGTACTGGAAGTTAGCAATTCAAAATATCCGCAGAAGCCTGCGAGATTATATCATTTACTTTGTGACACTTACCTTTACTGCGCTCTGTGATGTCCTTCTATTTAGGGATGAGCTGTTCTATTATGAGAGCTTCGGTCTGTTTGCTGTTCTAATTCTGGTGCAGTTGGCGGCCACCGGCGCAGCACTATCTTCGCACAGAAAGGGATACCTAAGATGGAGCAGTTATCGGCACGTCTGCTGTTAACGGCTGGCATCCTGCTGCTGATCGCAGAGGGGATTTTCACCATTCTCCAAGGATGGCTCTATACCGGCCTTCTCTGGGCGGGTGCGTTTGGATGCCTGATGGCAGCTCTGAACTTTCGGGATTCCAAAAACGACGGCGGCTAAAGCACACGGCATCGTAGTGCACGGTCAATGCGGAAATGCGAGCTACACCCGATTTTCCATATCGAGTGATATAGATTTGGCTTTGGGGGGAGGATTGTCTATTGTATGCAAAAATCGAAGTTGTTGTTCGCATCACGAAGGATCACTGCCCACCGCAAGAGCAGACGATTTTTGAATGGTTCGATTTGATGCGGAATCCCACAGACGCTCTGAGCCGTCCCGATCTGGAAATCAACTTGGAACACCACCGTGTTTTCAAACACGGAACAGAGGTATACATGAGTCGTTATGAATACGGTGTTTTGAGTTTGATGGCACAGCATCCGGGCAAACTGTTTACAAAGGAGCAGATCTTTGAAGCAGTCTGGCATAAGGACAGCGAAAGCTATTTGAGAGCCGTCACCAGCACGATCGGTCGAATCCGCCAGAAAATAGAGGATGACAAAGATCACCCCCGTTATATTAAAACGGTTTCCAACATTGGATATCAATTTGTCCCATCATCGGAATCGGTGCGATTGAATCGCAATCTGTAATAAAAGCCATACCGTGAGATCCTAGTAGGATTCTTCGGTATGGCTTTATCGTTTTCTGTGCTGTACAAAATCGGCATCCTTGCATAGATGACCAAGAATATTCTAAAATAGAGATGACTTAATTCAGGAGGTCAAACCATGCAAACATTTGAAGAAGTATTGACCCACTTCCATAGCTTTTTAGAGTCTGCGACCTATTTGGACGTTGTTCCATGCCGCTGGGGATATGTAAGGCTTTTCAATGAGGGTGATCCCATCAATTTCAATGCGATTCTTTGCCGAACACCACAAGAACTGTATACGGCATTGGCAAATGATTTGGAAACAGAGATTCAGATCAGCTTGGGAATCGACTGAATTGGTATGAAATTGGTTTGCTTTTGGGTTCGTTTTTGTATAGTGGCTTTGAAAAGTATGCTATACTGTACCGCAGGAAAAGCATTTTCAGGGATTTTCAATCTTACTGTAAAACTCTGTCAGGTGCTTTGCCAGTGTTCGGGTCGAGTCCATTAAGGTTTCCCGCACTGCTTCTGGACAGGAAAGGTAGATTCGATTGATCTCTTTTAACTCTATTTCCGTTTTGCCCATCCCCGGAGTAATCAGCGCATCAAGCGAAACCGGCAAAACACGAGCAATCGCCAAAAGAATTTCGTAAGATGGATTCATGCTGCCTTTTTCAATGTTGGCGATATGCTTCGTTGAAACATGGCAGCGTTCAGCAAGTTGTTCTTGTGTTAAACCTGCCAGCTTGCGCTCCTTGCGAACCTTTTCTCCAAGTACTTTCAAGTCAGAATTCGGCATCATCGTTCACCTCAATAGTATTGTATCGTTCTGGTGAATGACGCGGTATAACCTTGTATTTCCTGTGAGCAGGAAGTATAGTGCCGATTTTTGCGTTTCCCGGTCGAGTTATAAAAAAACGGTAACTCGTCCGGGCGATTTCACGCGCTATCCAATCACAGTTGCCGTTTGTGGAGGTAACTGTGATTTTTTATTGGGGTAACGCATCAAAAAAAGCCTGTCTGCTGCCGTAAGCCAGACCGCCCCGAAGCAAGCACAATCGTTCCGTTCCACCATCCACAATCGTGCCGATGTGTTATATTGCGCCAGCTTCCCACTGTGGGAGGCTGGCGTTTTTGCGCTTTTGGAGCCAAAGTGCCGCAGTCCACCGTTTCTCCTATGATACAGCAGCAAACTTTATATTTGGGAGGGAAAGTCATGCTCGATCATAAGAAGGAAGCGATTACGGAACACTGGCAGTTTTGCCCCAAGTGCAATATAAAGCTCTATCGAATGACCGCCGACTGCACTGGATTCATCCACATAAAATGCTGGCGTTGCCGGGAAATGTTATGGCTCAACCTTTCCATTCGAGCCAAGTAAGCATTGGTTTCATAAAAATCGGGTGCAACGCACTCTGAATATGGACTGTTAGCACCGAGCAACGGGCCGTCACCTCCGGGTGATGTATGAAACGTAGCACCAAATAGCCGGGCAACAGCTTGATTGAGTGATTTTCGCTTGAGAATCTCTCAGTCGGCTGTTGTCCGGCTATTTTTATAGCTTCAGATGGCCTGCTCCCGAAAAGGAGCAGGTTTTATGTTTGCCCTCTTTTCATGGCTACCCCAAGCGGCGAAATATCCGTAGCATCTCCGAATTTTCGACTTTTCACGTTTTATCGAAAATTTGGAGGTTACACATGAGTTTCAATAATGGCAATGAACGTCGCAAGCTGAACGCAAAGTGGGAGCATCTTCGTGTGCAGTACCGCGAAGCAGGAATGAGCGAAGATGCAATTCAGGCTATGTACGAGTTTGATTTGGGTGTTCTTAATAGCGAACGTGCCTACATCACTAACACAATGACGGTTTCTGGTGTTGCCGATGATGGTGCAGCCAAGGAAACCAGCGACTTCAAGCAGTATGAAAAAGCCGTTACCGTAACGGATACCTACCACGAAACCAAAAGCCGTTTTGCATGGATTGGTGAGATTGAGAACGAACAGTTGCTTACTGCACTCGAAACTTTGAAAGTCGAAGATTTGGAAATCATCACCATGTACGCTTACGAGGGATACGACATCACTGAAATATCTAAAGTCTACGGCGTATCCCGTCCCACTATTAGCATAAAAATCAAGAGAATTACTAAATTTTTGAAAAACTTCAATTTTAATGCTACGAATTGGCCCTTCTCGATGGCTCGTAAGTGTAAGGGCAATTCACCAGATGGCGAAAGCCGCTGAACGAAATGTCTACACTCCTGTTCTTTGAAAACTGAATAGTTCCGTCATCTGGTACTCCGATAATGATACTTCCGTAATTCGCGGCCCGGTCACAAAGCAGACGGGGTGGCTGAAATGCCAATGAAGCGGTACAAGTCCGCTGCCAGATGTTTATGCCCCACTCGCAGGGAGCCGAGGGCGAATATGCGAGACCTTAACTTATTAAATCAGGCGTGGCCGAATGCTGTTTTCGGTCTTCGTCCACGCCTGTTCTTTTTACTTATTCCATATATCCACATTTTCGTCCTACATAGGAGGTTTTATGAACGAAAACGACCGTACCACCTTAGAGCAAGCGATCTACGAGGAAATGGAACTGACCCCGGAAATGATCCGGTCCATCCGCACGCTCTGCGGTGTCTGCCTTTGCAGTTTTGTAGAATCCAAGGCGTTCAAAATCGCCATTGTTCCCAGCGCAGACCGGAGCATGGACACTTGCACAGTCTGCCAGACCCGGCGCGGTCATGACTACGTTGTGATGAACCGCTGAACAAACACACCGCCCACTGCCAAGGAGGTGCAGCGGGCGGTGTACATATTGAAAAAGGAGGGCAGCTTTTGATTCAAAACTGGAAATTCCAACGTGGAGACATTTTCTTCACCCGTTTCGACAACGCCATCGGTTCAGAGCAAAGCGGGAATCGTCCGGCAGTCGTTCTCCAGAACGATGTGGGGAATTTTTACTCGCCCACGCTGATCGTAGCCACATTGACAAGCAAGGCGGAAAAAAAGTATACCCAGCCGACACACTGCCTGCTGGTGAACGATTTTCTCTCCGTTCCGTCCATCGTTCAGGCAGAGCAGATCTTTACCGTAGACAAGAGCCGAGTGTTGAAATTCCTCGGACACCTCACCCCGGAAGAAATGAGCCGGGTGGATGATGCTGTTCGTGCCAGCCTTGCTCTGAACCCGATGGGGAGCATTCAGCGGCTTCCACCCATCATCCGCTCTACGGCGGCTTACGCGCCGCCTGAGGTGGTTGACGGTAAGCCGCCCCTCTATCCCTACACACCCATCAAATCGTCCTTTGAGGACGCTGGGAGCGTTGAGGACATGATGCTGTACACCGAACTGGAAGCTGCGGTACACGCAA
>OIZX01001137.1_pt1 | contig 14612 bp, 13 predicted proteins | sample 1588621 | NCBI WGS metagenome assembly OIZX01 (sample SAMN03283276) | human gut metagenome | biome: human-associated habitat; material: feces | host: Homo sapiens | place: Peru | collected 2012
AAGAATTGCCATAATCTCAGATGCAACAGTAATAACAAAATGATCTTCGCGCACAACGCCATCTGCCTTTGCACCCAATCCAACAACCACATTTCTAAGAACACGGTCGTTCATATCCATACATCTTTTCCATGTAACACATCTTGGGTCAATTCCAAGTTCGTTGCCCTGCTGTATATGATTATCAAGAAGTGCCGTATCTTGTAAACAGAATTGAAATGTTGTTTGAAGATACAAATCTTTGCAAATCTTTTTCAAAGGCGGCAATAGATAAAGCTACAGCTGCACACAACAGAGAAAAAAATATTTCTGACTATTTAAATATGTATAAAGAAATAATTTAAAAAAGTACGGAGAAAAGAATGGTTATATACATTTTACTTGCTGTTTTCCCGATAATTTTAGGCTGCTTTTATCCTGATTTAAAATTAGAAGAAAACAAAAAGAAAAAAATAACATATTACATTATCTGCGGTGCAGTAATGTTTGCGGTTTTGGGTTTGCGTCATTACAAATTAGGTAGTGCGGATACGCAAAACTACTATAACACAATGAAAAATGCAATAGGCTGTTCTTCGTGGAAAGCATATTATGACCCTGATTATTTTGAAAAGGGTGCGCAGTTTTTCATATTCCTTTTGTCAAGAGTTTTTAAAGATCCGCAATGGCTTTTAATAATATCGTCGCTTATATTTATATCAAGTATCTTTTATTTCATTGATAAGAACAGTAATGATATACCTCTTTCGATAACTTCATATATCACTCTCGGTTTAATGCTTTTTAATCTTCAAGGTATGCGTCAAAGTATTGCTATGAGCATATGCCTTTTTGCTTATGAGCAGGCAAAGCGAAAACATCTTATTCGTTTTGTATTGCTTGTATTATTAGCAACTGCGTTCCACCAAACGGCAATAGTTTTCTTTGTTGTTTATATTTTATGCAGATTAGATTTTTCTTGGATAAAAGTATGTGTTGTACTCGGAATTTCAGCAGTGGCTGTATTTCTTTCTAAAAATATTATCGGTGTTGCTAACAATATGTTTAACAGAGAATATGGCAATACCGTTTCTTCCGGTGGTTTTGTTGCACTTGCGATTTATGTTCTGATATTTATTGTTTCGGTGCTTTATTACAAGGATACGCTTAAAGGAAATGAAACCCCGTTATTATATGTCTTGATCGTTGGTATGGCGTGTTTTGTAATGCGTTATTTTGGTGCGCTGGCGGCTGAAAGAATAAGTTTTTATTTTGCATTTTCGCAAATAGGCGCTTTGCCGAATGTGATTCATATTACTTCAAAAAGAGAAAAAACACATATCTATATAATTGTTTTATCATTGGCAGTTTTGCTCTATATTTACAGACTGCACGGAAGTGAATTTGTACCATATAGATTCTTTTGGCAGTAGGAGATATGATAATGAATATTGTATTTGTATCAAACTTTTTAAATCATCACCAAATACCTTTTTGCGAAAAGATGATTGAGTTATGCGACAACTTTAATTTTATCGCAACGCAAGCCGGTAGCAGGCAAGGTTATCAGACAACAACAGATGCGCCTTATGTTATAAACTACAATTCTGAAAATAAAAACAAAGTTGAAAATATGATTAAAAGCGCAGATGCAGTTGTATTTGGTGCTTGCCCTAATGAACTTATAGACCTTAGAATGAGGGAAAATAAACTTTCGTTTTTATATTCGGAAAGATTTTTGAAAAAAGGTTTGTGGAGAAGGTTTATCCCCACCACTCGAAAAAAAATTAAAGACAGAATAGTGAAATTTAAGAACAAAAATATGTATGTTCTTTGTGCAAGTGCATATTTGTCATATGAATTATCGCTGTTTAATTTCCCTGTTGAAAAATGCTACAAATGGGGCTATTTTCCTGAGTGCAAAAATTATGATATTGATGAATTGATTTCGAATAAAACTAAAAATTCAATTTTATGGTGTGCACGGCTTATTGATTGGAAACATCCTGAAATTTCTGTTTTGGTGGCTGAAAAACTAAAGTCATTAAATGTAGATTTTAAACTCAATATTATCGGAACGGGTGCACTTGAAGATGAAATAAAATCAATGATAAAAGAAAAAAATCTTGATGATTTTATTGAAATAATAGGCTCTATGCCACCGGAAGAAGTCAGAAAAAATATGGAAAAGTCGCAGGTTTTTCTTATGACATCGGACAGGCAGGAGGGCTGGGGTGCTGTTCTTAACGAGTCTATGAACAGTGCTTGTGCAGTAATTGCAAATAAAGCTGCAGGTGCAGTTCCGTATTTAATTAAGAATGGCGAAAATGGTTTTGCATATACAAAATGCGATATTGATGATATATGTGAAAAAATCATTGAATTGTTTAATGATGAAGAAAAAATGAAGTCTGTTCAAGAGCAGGCGTATTATACTATTTCAAACGAATGGAATTCAAAAGTAGCTGCAGAAAGATTAACCAAACTTTCAAATGCTATACTTAATGGTGAACAATCACCTGATTTGTTTGAAGACGGTATTTGCAGTAAGTCATAAAGGATAAGGAAAAGTTAATGAGAAATATTATTTTATGTGGCCATACGGGCAGTGTGAACAGAGGATGCGAAGCAATCGTTCGTTCTACAGCTAAAATTTTAAAATTAGCCGGATATGAAAATAATACAACTGTACTTACATTTAATAAAAATTATGACGAGTTTTTAAATGTAAACGATGTTGTTGATTTAGTCGCTTATCCTAAAAAAAATATATTTGAAAGAGCTTTAGGCAAAATCAATCGAGATTTTTTCAAAAATCCATTATGGAGTGCTAATTGTACATATAAAAAAGCATTTGATGTTGTTAATACTGATGATAGTATTGTATTTAACATTGGTGGAGATACATATTGTTATGGCATTCCATATTTAAGCATTGCTCTTAATATGTATTGCGAAAAGAATAATATTCCAAGCGTGTTTTGGGGATGTTCGGTTGAAGATAATGTTTTGACTGAAAAAATTATTAGGGAAGACTTGGTGAGATATGATTATATTATCGCAAGAGAATCACTTTCTTATGATATCTTAAAGCAATGTAAAAAAGAAAATGTTTATTTAGCATGTGATCCTGCATTCCAATTACCTATAAAAGAAACCGAATTGCCAAAGCCGTGGAAAAACGGAAACACTCTTGGAATTAATTTGAGTCCGATAGTTATGAGTGAAGTTGCGGATGAAAATATAACATATCAAAATATATGCTATTTGATAGAAAAAGTTTTGAACGATACAGATATGAATATTTGTCTTATTCCTCATGTTTATAATATCGAAAAAAATTTAGAAGATATTCGTATGTTGAAACCGGTTTATGAAAAATTTAAATCAACAGGCAGAATATCTATTGTTGACAAAGAGTTGTCTTGCACTCAACTCAAATATATAATATCAAAATGCAGGTTCTTTATCGGTGCAAGAACACATTCTACCATTGCTGCATACTCAACAGGTGTTCCTACGCTTGTTTTGGGATATTCAATTAAATCAAGAGGAATAGCGAAAGATTTATTTGGCAACGAAAAAAGATATGCGATATCTTGGAAAGATTTGAAATATAAAGAACAATTATGGGAAATGTTTGATGAAAATGTAATTCAAAAAGAGGAAGAATTGCATAATAGATATAATCAGATTTTACCTGATTATAAAAATAGTATAATAGAAGTTTCAAAGAAAATGCTGGGAGAAATTAAATGAAAAACAGAAGTAAGGGAATAGCATTGTCATATGTAAATTCAGGTTTAAGTATGATTTGCGGTCTGTTCCTTTCGTCGTATCTTTTGCGTATGCTCGGAGATACAGAATACGGTGTATATCAGACGGTTTCGGCATTCGCAAATTATTTGGTGCTTTTTGAGTTTGGAACCGGAACAGTAATGACAAGAAATTTGTCTATGTGTTTTGGTAAAAAAGCTTCTCGAGAAGAAATTGATAAAAATGTTTCGACAATATGGACAATAACAAATATTTTAGCAGTATTTATATTGATTGTTTCAGTAGTATTTTATTGTCTGATAGGTGTTATATATACAAAATCATTAACGGTTGAACAAATTGCATATAGTAGGAAGATTTTTGTTTTTATAACTTTTTATTTGGTTTTTTCATTTTATACTCAAACGATGAATGGTGTTGTTTTGGCTTGCGAAAAATATACATTTTCATCATCTGTTTCAGTTATAAAATTAATTGTAAGAACTCTTTTGTTGACAGCTTTAATATTTCTTTTTAAATATTCGATTGTTATTGCTATAGTTGATATGTGTTTGAGTTTAATCATTGCATGTTATGAATATTTATATTGCATAAAAAAATGCAATATAAAATTTACAATGAAATATTTTGACAAGCAAATATTTAAAAACGCATTGCCATTGTGTATGGCAATATTTATGCAAACTATTGTTAATCAAGCAAACAATAATGTTGATAAATTTGTTATAGGTATTATGCTTACACCGGAACTGGTTGCACTTTACAGTGTAGGTATGTATGTGTTTAGCTCGTTTTCTTCATTTACTACTATCCCTATTTCAATGTATGCACCTCAAATAGTTAAAAATGTTGCAGGCGGCATGAGAGGTAAAGAACTAACCAAAACATTAATAGAACCAAGCAGACTAATAACTTTAATTGGTGGAAGTATACTTTTTGGTTTTGTCGCAGCAGGAAAACAATTTATTACTATAGTTTATGGCAAAAGCTATATTCAAGCATACATAATTGCAGTTTTAGTTATGGTTCCGATGTTTATAAATATGTCTAACGGTGTAGTTATTAATGTATTGGATGCTATGAATAAAAGAATATATCGGTCTAATGTTTTGTTATTAACAACGATTGCTAACATTATATTAACGGTTATATTGATAAAAAATCACGGAATAGTAGGCGCTGCATTTGCTACTGCAATATGTACATTTGTAGGACAGGTTATTATAATGAATATTTATTATAGTAAAAACATCGGCATTTCTGTTATGTATTTATTTAAAGAAACTTATAAAGGAATGTTGTTATATCAACTCGTTGCTTCCGTGGTTGCTTATTTTGTCGGACAAGCAATTAATAATGTTTATTTGTCTTTTGTTGCATCTATTGTATTGTATTTACTCATATTTGGTGTTGCGTTTGTTGTGGATAAAAGAAATAAGAATGAACTTAAACAGATTTTCTCTATGGTGAAAAGAAAAAATGATTAAAATAAAAGAAAAGAAAAATTGTTGCGGATGTAAAGCCTGTGAAATAATATGCCCTAAAAATTGTATAGAAATGACTGTTGATGAAGAAGGATTTTGGTATCCGATTGTCGACAAAGACAAATGTATTGATTGTGGTATGTGCGAGAAATCTTGTCCTATTTTGAATAAGGCAAGCAGAAAAAAATCATTTGATGCAAAAGTTTATGGAGCATATTCTAACAATGAAAGCATCAGAATTAACAGCTCTTCAGGTGGTATGTTTTCAGAACTTGCAGCAAGTGTTTTTGAGAAAAACGGTGCTGTGTTTGGCTGCACAATGAACGATGATTTCTCATTTGCTAAGCATATAAAAGTTGAAAATGTTGATGATTTGCCAAAACTTCAAGGTTCTAAATATTTGCAAAGTGATACAAATATTACTTTTGAAGAAGTTAAAAATTGTTTGCAAAATGGCCAAGAAGTATTATATAGCGGTACACCTTGTCAAATTGCAGGACTTAAAAGCTTTTTGGGTGACTATTCAAATGCTTCAAATTTAATAACCGTAGACATAATTTGTCATGGTGTTCCATCACCGAATACCTGGAATTATTATAAAACTAATCTTGAAAAATGTTTCAATTCAGACATGAAAAATGTCTCGTTTAGAAATAAATCAGATGGGTGGCAAAAATATTCATTGTTATGTGAATTTGAAAATAAAAAAGAATATAAAAAGTTTGCCGGAGATGATTTGTATTTAAGAGGCTTTGTGGCAGACTATTACTTGCGTCCAAGTTGTTATGATTGTCAATTTAAAGGCGATAATATTAAAAGCGATATTACTTTAGCTGATTTTTGGGGAATAGATAAAGTTAATCCAAAATTCAATGATGATAAAGGGATATCTTTAGTTGTTATACATTCGCAAAAGGGACAACAAATTTTTGATGAAATTAAAGATAATGAAAAAATAACATATTTTTCAGAAAATGCTGAAAAGGGTTTGGAATATAACCCATCATATTATAACAGCGTGAAAATGAAAAACATGAGAAAAGTCTTTTTTAAACAATTTGAAAAAAATGGTGTAGAAGCATTTGAAAATTGTTGTGGAAAAAGTAATAAAACTAAATTTATAAGGAAAATCAATACTTTAAAAGATAAAATTGGTTTTTAAAAGGAGAACAATATGAGCTTATTTACAGGAAAAACATTAATGATAACAGGGGGAACGGGGTCATTTGGTAACGCTGTTCTCAACAGATTTTTAAAAACCGACATTGGTGAGATTCGTATTTTTTCTCGTGACGAGAAAAAGCAGGACGATATGCGTCACGAATTTCAGGCAAAAATGCCGGAGGTTGCAGACAAAATTAAGTTTTACATCGGTGATGTTCGTGATTTGCAGTCGGTAAAAGGTGCGATGCACGGCGTTGATTACATATTTCACGCAGCAGCTTTAAAGCAAGTTCCTTCTTGCGAATTTTTCCCTATGGAGGCTGTAAGAACTAATGTTATAGGTACTGATAATGTGCTTACGGCAGCTATTGATGAGGGTGTTGAGTGCGTAATTTGCCTTTCGACTGACAAGGCTGCTTACCCTATTAATGCGATGGGAATTACAAAAGCTATCGAGGAAAAGGTTTCGGTTGCTAAGTCGAGAATGTCGGGCAAGACTAAGATTTGCTGTACCCGTTACGGCAATGTTATGTGCTCTCGTGGCTCGGTTATTCCGCTTTGGATTGACCAAATTAAGAGCGGCAATCCGATTACTATTACCGAGGGTTCTATGACTCGTTTCATTATGTCACTCGAAGAGGCTGTTGACCTTGTTCTTTTCGCATTTGAACACGGTGAAAACGGTGACCTGCTTATTCAAAAGGCTCCTGCTTGTACAATTCAAACTCAGGCAGAGGCTGTTTGTGAGCTTTTCGGCGGCAAAAAAGAAGATATTAAAGTTATCGGTATTCGTCACGGCGAAAAAATGTATGAAACACTTCTTACAAATGAAGAATGTGCAAAGGCTGTTGATATGGGCAATTTCTACCGTGTTCCTGCCGATAATCGTGGACTTAATTACGATAAATATTTCAAGGAAGGTGACGAAAAGAGAAACACTTTGACCGAGTTTAACTCTAACAACACTCGCCGTCTTAACCTTGAGGAAACAAAGGAAAAGATTGCAAGCCTTTCTTATATTCAGGAAGAACTTGCAAAGATGGACAAGTAATCGGAGGCAAAAATGGGCAAATTCGATAATGCTAAATGGAAAGAAAACGGCAAGCTGAAACTTCTTATAATCGTAGGTACAAGACCGGAGATTATAAGGCTTGCGGCTGTAATTAATAAAACCCGTCAATATTTTGATGTAATTTTGGCTCATACAGGTCAAAATTACGACTATAATTTAAACGGCGTATTTTTCAAAGATTTAAAGCTTGATGACCCGGAGGTTTATCTTGACGCAGTCGGTGACGACCTCGGCGAAACTTGCGGAAATATTATTGCTCAAAGCTATAAGCTTATGGCTGAAATTAAGCCTGATGCAGTGCTTGTTTTGGGCGATACAAACAGTTGCCTTTCGGTTATCGGTGCTAAAAGGCTTCATATTCCGATTTTCCATATGGAGGCAGGCAACAGATGTAAGGACGAGTGCTTGCCGGAGGAAACTAACAGAAGAATTGTTGATATTATTTCGGATGTGAATATGGCTTATTCGGAGCACGCAAGAAGATACCTTGCAGATTGCGGCTTGCCAAAAGAGAGAACTTATGTTACCGGCTCTCCTATGGCAGAAGTTTTGCACAATAATTTGGCTGAAATCGAGGCTTCCGATATTCATGAAAAATTAGGACTTGAAAAGGGCAAGTATATTCTTCTTTCGGCTCACCGTGAGGAAAATATTGATACAGAAAAGAACTTTTTAAGCCTTTTCAATGCTATTAACAAAATGGCAGAAAAGTATGATGTGCCTATCCTTTATTCTTGCCATCCGAGAAGTAAAAAGAGGCTTGAATCGACCGGCTTTAAGCTTGATAAAAGAGTTATTCAGCACGAGCCGCTCGGTTTTCACGACTATAACTGCTTGCAAATGAACGCTATGGCAGTAGTGTCTGATTCGGGTACTTTGCCGGAGGAAAGCAGCTTTTTCACATCGGTAGGTCATCCTTTCCCTGCTGTTTGTATTCGTACTTCGACCGAAAGGCCGGAGGCCATCGATAAGGCTTGCTTTATCATTTCCGGTATTGACGAAAAAGGCTTGCTTCAAGCAGTTGATACGGCTATTGAGATGAATAATAACGGCGACTTCGGTATTCCTGTTCCTGATTATGTTGAGGAAAATGTAAGCACAAAGGTCGTTAAAATTATCCAAAGCTATACGGGAATTGTTAATAAAATGGTTTGGAGAAAAGATAAGTAGAAAACGGGTGTTGAAATGAGGAATTTAACAAAAACTGAATCGGCTTTGTTAAGCCTTATTTCAAATGCTTTGTTTGATACTAAGCTTGAGCTTGATGAGGATATCGACTGGAACAAGCTTGAAAAAGAAGCATATGCGCAGGCTGTTTTTACACTTGCCTTTTATAAAAATAATGCACCGATTGAAAAATACAAGCAAAAAATCGGACTTGGTGTGTCAAACAATTTGAGTGTAAATGCAGACCATAATTATGTTGAGCATTTGATGAACGAAAACGGTATACCTTATGTAATTTTAAAAGGTTATGCCTCGGCGTATTATTATCCTGAGCCTATGTATAGGTCGATGGGTGATGTCGATTTTCTTGTGCCTGTCGAAAAATTTGATCAGGCTAAAGAGATTTTGATTTCAGAGGGTTACACACCTAACCCTGAAAATCACATTTGCCATATTTCCTTTAAAAAAGGCAGAAGTGTGATCGAACTCCACTTTGCTCCTGCCGGTATGCCGGAGGGTGAAGCCGGTGAAATTGCAAAAGAATATATGAAAGATGTTTTTAAAACATCAAAAAAGATTGAAACGCCCGACGGCGAAATGGTGATTCCCGATGCTTTTCATCACGGGCTCATTTTGCTTCTTCACACTTGCCACCATTTGACAGGTGAAGGTGTCGGACTTAGGCATTTGTGTGACTGGGCAGTTTTTGCAAACAGTTTTGAAAGCGAAGAATTTGAGAACATATTTAAAGATAGGCTCAAAAAAATCGGTCTTTGGAAATTCGCTCAGCTTTTAACTCAACTTTCAATTAAGTATTTAGGTATGTCTGCAAAAGCATGGGCAATGGAAAATGAGGATGATGAACTTCTTTCTCAAATGATGAGCGATATTTTTGACGGCGGCAACTTCGGCAGAAAAGATGATTCACGAAAGCATGAAACTATGATTATTTCGTCAAGAGGTAAGAACGGCGTCGGCAATACTTCTATGCTCGGTCAGTTTATCAAGAGCATAAATAATATTGTCTATTTGAAATGGAAAATCAGCAAAAAACTTAAATTTTTATTGCCTTTCGGCTGGCTTTTTTACGGTACAAGATATTTGATTAGAATGGCTTTCGGTAAACGAGATAAAATTAATATAAATCAAACAGTTGAAAAAGCAAGCGAAAGACGAAATATTTATAAAGAATTTGACTTGTTTGAAACTCAAAACTGATAGGAGAATCGGTGTGAACATATTAGTAACAGGTGCTAAGGGCATGGTTGGTACTGCCCTTGTCAACAACCTTAAAAATATAAAAGACGGCAAAAACAAAACTCGTCCAAACATAATAATTGACGAGATTTTTGAATATGATATAGACTCAAGCGAAGCTGAGCTTGAAGAATACTGCCAAAAAGCCGATTTCGTTTTTAACCTTGCAGGTGTGAACAGACCGAAAAACGAAGAAGATTTTATGAATGGCAATTTTGGCTTTGGTTCGACACTTTTAGATACACTTAAAAAGTATAATAACGAGGCAACCGTTATGCTTTCGTCGTCTGTTCAGGCTACGCTTTCAGGTCGTTTCGGCAACAGTGAATACGGCAGGAGCAAAAAAGCAGGCGAAGATTTGTTTTTCGATTATGGCAAGCAAACAGGTGCAAAGGTTGCGGTTTACCGTTTTCCTAATTTAATGGGTCATTCAAGACCTAAGTATAATTCTGCCGTTTCAACTTTTTGCTGGGCAGTTGCAAATGATGAGCCTTTTACCGTAACGGACCCAAAGATTGAGCTTGAACTTTTATATATCGACGATTTGGTTGAGGGTATGTTTGACCTTTTGGAGGGTAAGGAAAAGCATTGCGAATTTGACTCAGTTGAAACCGTGCCTGACGATAAGGGCAAATTCTGCTTTGTTGAAACTACTCATAAGGTTACGCTTGGTGAAATTGTTGAGCTTTTGAATGAGTTTAAAGCACAACCTACTACTTTGATGATGCCGAAAATGCCTGACGGCAGCTTTGCAAAAAAGCTTTACAGCCTTTATTTAACATATCTTCCGACTGATAAATTTAAGTATGCACTTAAAATGAATGTCGACAACCGTGGCTCGTTTACCGAACTTGTACATACAAAAGATTGCGGTCAGGTGAGCATTAATATCAGTAAGCCGGGTATTACAAAAGGTCAGCATTGGCACAACAGTAAATGGGAGCTTTTCATCGTCGTTTCAGGTCACGGACTGATTGAGGAACGCAATATTAACACGGGTGAAAAGGTCAGCTTTGAAGTTTCGGGCGATAAAATCGAGGCTGTGCATATGATTCCCGGTTGGACTCATAATATTATTAATCTTAGCGAAACAGAAGATTTGGTTACGGTTATGACTTGTAACGAAATTTTCAACCCAAATAAACCCGATACATTTTTTGAAGAGGTATAAATTTAGGAGTTGAGGTAATTGGATATTGTTACAACGCTTTATAATGTAAGTAATGAAAAAATATTCTTTATCCTGCTCGCTTTTTCTCTTATTTTAGGTATCGGCAAACGGCTTTTTATGCTGAAGAAGTGCTACAATTATATAATTGCGGCATTTCTCTTTTTGTATGTGATTTTTATACTTTATATCACTTTGTTTTCACGGCTCAATACAGAGTCGGCAGGTAATTACAGTTTGATTCCGTTTCACTCGTACTATTTGGCGGCTAACGGAATGAAAGAAATGATTAGAGAATCGATACTCAATATTCTCTTTTTCTATCCGCTCGGTTTTCTTTTCGGCAACTTGAATGTTGACAAAATCAATTCAAAACGGTGGATGATTATTCCGATTTCCAGTGCACTTAGTTTTATTATCGAACTTTCGCAATATGTTTTCAAACTCGGCTATGCGGAAATTGATGATGTTATTCATAATACGCTCGGCTGTGCTATTGGACTTCTTTTCTGCATTTTGCTTGAAAAAGCGTTTAGTTATAAACTTTCTAAATAAAAATATCGTAAAGGCGGACTGAGTTCGCCTTTATTTTTTATATTCTATCGGTAAAAAACGATAAAAAGTCAGTGTGAAAATAAAAAATTTTGCCGACAGAAAAATTTATGGTCTACCCTTGACATCATCCCCGGCGGCACTGGCCACCATCCGGCAGCCCTGCAAGGAAGGTAACGGGCGTCAGCAGTGCCAGCGCCGCTCCGGCAGAGGCACCGGAGGATATGCCCAGCACATAGGGGTCCGCAATGGGATTTAAGACCAGCGACTGCATGGCCGTGCCGCAAATCGCCAGGCCGGCACCTACCAGCGCGGCAAAAAGGGTCCGGGGCAGACGCACCTGCCACACGATTTTCAGATGCGTTCCCGGGTAGACCCCGGCATTGACCCGGGCGTCCCCGGCAAACAGATGGTCATACAAAATGTCGTAGACCTCGGAAAGGCTCAGCTCCGTGGAGCCGAAGCTGACAGTAATCACTACCGACGCTGCAACGGCCAGGGCCAGGAGCAGAAAAAGGATTGTAATCCATACTTTTTTGCTCATAAGTACTCCTTCACAGAAAAAGGGGATGGCCGATTCGGTCATCCCCTTGGGCATTTAGGCGAACAGATCCGGGTAGAAGTATTCTGCCATGGTCTGGCAGGCACTTGCCGCGCGGATATCCTGCATGACGGTTACCAGAGGAATCACCAGGAACTTGTTGTTCACAACGGCAGGAATGTCGGAGCAGGCGGGATTGCCGGTGATATAGGCGATCTTCTCCTCCACAGTCTGGGAGCCGTAGTCATTGATGATGATGATATCCGGGTTGGCGGCAATCAGGGTCTCCACAGAGGTGTAGAACCAGCGGGAATCAGCCTGATTGCGGGTGGCATTGATGCCGCCAGCCAGCTCAATCAGATTGCTCTCCAGGCCGGCTGCGGTGGTGTAAATCTGGTCTTCCTTGTACATATCGAAGACGAACACATTGGGCTTATCAGCCTCGGCCACGTCCGCAACCTTGCTGCCTGTCTCTGCGATAGAGGCCTTCATGTCTGCAATCAGGGCAGCGGCCTTGTCCTCTACCTTGAAGATCTTGCCCAGATTCTCGATATCGGTGTAGATGTCCTCCACGGTCTCATCGGGGACGATGGTGCCGGTGATGGTCAGGCAGTTGATGCCCTCGGCCTCCAGCTGCTCGTAGCTGCCCCAGGCGGTATCTTTGAAGGCGCTGATCTGTCCGATCAGCAGGTCCGCACCGCTGGCAACGGCATTTTCGTTGGAGCGCTCAATTTCGGGAATGTTTTCAAAGGCATCCGCCAGCTCCGGCAGAGGAACCTCTGCGGGATTGGTGTGGACGTTCTTGCCCACAATGTAGTCCCCCAGGCCCAGCATAACCATATTCTCGGCGGAATACAGGTTTGCGCAGAGCACGCCGGTAGGCATCTCGGTGAAGGTCACGGTCCGGTCACCGTTCTCAATCACCACCGTGCCATAGTCCTCCGCCTCTGCAGCGGTTTCGGCGGCAGCTTCCGTGGTGGCTTCCGTAGTGGTTTCGGTGGCAGCTGCGGTGGTCTGCGCAGCGGGGGTGCTGCTGGCGCAGCCTGCCAGGCAGGACAGGGCCAGAACCAGCACCAGCATCAGGCTGATAACTTTCTTCATGTTTTGCATCCTTTCTTGGTTCATAAAAAATGTGCGCCCTCCGAAAAGGGCGCACAAAGAATAACACTCAACGAGCGTTTTTTTCATGCTCCGGTTTCGGCAGAGTTTGATACCTTATCCCAGGATGTATCTGACTTATCTGCCCATGGGCAGCATCACAGTGACCGACTCGCGGAGCATTTCACTCCATTCCAGAGCCTGGGATAATTCAATTACGGGGGGTATTATAAAGAAATGCCCACAAAATGTCAATTGGAGAATTTCATAATATTCTATTTGTTAGAATCCTCATATTTTGGTATACATTCCCGGAATAAGACAATAAAGCCGAAATTTCTCAAAAAGCGAAGCGCGGCCCGGAGGAAGGGTTCCACAATTTTTTGTATATGCCCCCACTGTGGGAAAAATCTTCGGTTGGGATAATTTCCTGGTAGATTTCCGGAAAATTTCCCTTTACTTTTGGGGAAACTTATGATACAATGCGTCTGCTGACTATGGGTCAGCGCATTCCCCGGGCTCAGTTGCGGGAGAAAACCCACTGGGTGCTTCACCAAACCCCATACTTAGCCCTACGGAAAATTAATAAAAAAGGTGGAAAACACAATGATTCAGAAGGAAAAGAAGACCCAGGTTATCCTGGAGAACGCTACCCACGAGGGCGATACCGGCTCCCCCGAGGTTCAGATCGCCATCCTGACCGCCCGCATCAACGAGCTGACCGATCACCTGCGTGTGCACAAGCACGACAACCACTCCCGCCGCGGTCTGCTGATGATGGTTGGTAAGCGCCGTAAGATGCTGGACTATCTGGCTAAGAAGGACATCAACCGTTACCGTGCTCTGATCGCCAAGCTGGGTATCCGTAAGTAATATTCCCCGGGGCGACGGAAACCGTCGCCCCTTTTTCGCATCTCAAATTTTCGGGAGTCCCTTTAGCGTTTGAAAGTGGTGTTTTTGAAGTTTTCGCTGTCATTGCGAGGCAGTGACCGTATCAAAACCATCAGTTTCAAGTGCTAAACCTCCCGAGAAAATAAAAAATCACAACAGGAGGTTCACCAATGATTACTCACAAGCAGTTCCCCAACCACAAGGTGTACGAAATGGAAATCGGCGGCCGTCCCTTTACCGTGGAGACCGGTAAGGTGGCAGAGCTGGCCAATGCCGAGTGCATCTGCCGCTATGGCGACACCGTGGTGCTGACGACCTGCACTTCCAACCCCATCCCCAAGGCCGGTATTGACTACTTTCCTCTGACCATCGAGTTTGAGGAGCGTATGTATTCCGTAGGCCGCATTCCCGGCTCCTTCAACCGCCGGGAGGGCAAGCCCAGCGAGCGGGGCATCCTGAACA
>OIZX01001143.1_pt1 | contig 14549 bp, 9 predicted proteins | sample 1588621 | NCBI WGS metagenome assembly OIZX01 (sample SAMN03283276) | human gut metagenome | biome: human-associated habitat; material: feces | host: Homo sapiens | place: Peru | collected 2012
CTTTGTAGTTGCTTTCTTTGCCATTTTTATATTTTATGAGAATATAAGTCTTTTGTAATTAGATACTGACATTCAGTGTAAACACATTTCCCCCTGGCATGTCCTCCAAGGTTATCACCCACTCTATCTTCCCAGTCTCCGGGTTGACATCGATGGCATACGCCGTGCCTTCCTTCTGTCCGTCGAAGCGCACGTCGAAGCGCCAGAGACCGTTCTTCAAAATCTGGTCTCTGGTAATCTTGATAGTTGAAATCTTGGAGATATCTATGTCGAGGCGCTTGGCTATCTCCTGATAGCTAAGCACCCATCGGGTCTTACCATTAGAAATATATTCATAGGCTATGCCATCCTTGGTGAAGCCGATACCCTCTGTTTCGGTAATGTCATAATAACTGGGAGCCTCGCTGTCGGCAGGTGGGCTGACAACCGGGTCGATCTCAGAGCTTACATCATCCTTGCTGCAACTGGCAAGGGCAAGCGTTAAAAATGTGGCTACAAGAGCCAGCTTCCCAAATATGGGAGAGGTTAATTTGCTGATAATCATAATATTATCGTTTTACTATTACTTATGTGGCTATATACCACCCCTACAAAGTTACGATTTCTTTTTGAAACTGGCAAGGATTTCGCGAGAAAGTTTTGAAAAAGTTATTTTTGGCAGGGTATTATGGACTTGGTGATTGCCATTATATCCAGGGCGTATGGTGCCTAAGAGGGTGTTCAGTATTCAGTTATTCAGTTTTTTTCGCGATAGTTACCTTTTCTATGGTTACAAATTGTAAGTAATTATTTTATATTATATATATATATATTTATATATAATATAATATACTATCTATATAGAAGATGGTAACAACAGCGAAAAAAACTGAATACTGAATACTGAATAAGTTTCCCGTAATCGGTTATTACTTCGTAATATACTGATTTATACAGCAAAACATAGTTTTCTATGCTGCAAAGCATAGAGATGTGCCCATAAAATATAGAGTTTGTTATTTTATCTAAGTTTCAAATCGTAAGCTGCTGAAAATCGCTCCTTATCACATGCCTAAATTTGGCAGATACAGAAATTTTTCATATCTTTGCACCGGCAATCGAAGAAAACGCCTTATGTGTCTTCAAACGGTTATCTATGATGACCCTGGCGGAAGATAAATGATGGCAGGCGCCGGTCATCAACCAGGCAAAGTCACCCCAAGTTATTTCCTTTTAAGGTATGCTGTGATAGCAAACCAGATATAGGCAACTAATAATACATAGCCGATATAATATAAAGTAAGCACACTGAAGATGATGTAATCTAAAGCGCAGACACTAGCCAGTCCACCCAGATACAATACGCCTTCTCCCCATCGCAACCGGTGATATACTTCATCAATACAAGCTATCCCCACTATGATAACTGACCATACGGCAGCAAGAAAGAATCCCAAAATGCGAGGTACCGCAAATGGGTTGAGCGTGGGATGAAAATAGAAATGCCGCCATGTTTCCGGTTCAAAAGTCTGAATGGTGGCATAGAATGCAGCAGAGATTGCTACCAGTATGACCAATGCCGTAGGATATGGGGAATCTATATCATTGTAATGCACTATATAGATGTTGCTGCAACTCACCTTGCGTATGAGATAAGCTATAGTTATCACAACAATAATGACCATGAAAATGAGTAAATGCACATTACTGAATGTCATGATAAACTCTGATATTGGGTCATCAGGAACTACCTGTTGCAGCATTTTCGATTCCCGTGTCCAGCCGAAAGTATTGTCTTCTGTTGCAAGCTGTACCCATACGGAATCGATGGAATCCTGTGGAACCATACGAATATCCGTTACTACCAGCAGCCTGCCTTTCTTTACGGCAAACGAATCAACCTGCAATTCACTCATCAGTTCTTCAGGCAGCTGCTTGACAAGTATGAGCGAATCCTTGAATACCATAAAGTTGAATTTATTGGTATAATGGTGCGTCGTAGAAAAGGAAATGGAATCCAGCTGCTTGTTGCTATATTCTATGAGTGCTGCATGTTGCTGATGAGAATTATGACGGTGATAACAGCTACTGAGCATCAATGTGATGCCCAGTAACAGTAAAATATATATGTGTTTCATTCTCATCATATTTCTATAGCTTATTCATCTTATTGAGACGTGATAATTAGTCTGAATAAATATTCATCTGACAAACGTTGCACGCAAATTCCAGTCTGAATCTTCTGCCATCGCTCAACTCCAGATACAGCGGTTCTTTCCATGTTGGCTTCCTGCCGCCACGTTTTACGCAATAGCCAAGGGAGTAGCGGATGCAATGGCGACACTGCATGATGAGACTTTCGCCGGTCTTCGTGCCTTGAAAAAAGGTCTTGCATAATTCGAAGGCATTCTCCGTATGACTCATCCCGTGCAGCTTATAAAACTCATGTGCACTCTTGTTGGCAATGTTGTAGAGATAACCATATTTGCCATATTCCCTCTGCCAGACTTTCACCTTGCTTTCCTGCAAACTATCTTCTGCGCTGCTCAGACCGCCCGAAACAGCTTTTTCGCTTGATGAAATATCAGCATTCTTTTCGATGTCTTCCATCAGATTTCTGCGCAACTCTGTAAGTACGCTGCTTGGAATGAAATAGTTGTCAGCCTGGTTCTTTATCTCCACCTCCCTGCACTCGTAGATGGTACCGCCGAGCTTACTGAGTTGTCTGACAATATTATCATGCTGAGGTTTTTGTGCCAGATTGTGTTCAAAAGCCACAACAGCCTTACCCATCAAGTTAGAATCATCAGAATTCCATCCTATTCCCTGTTCACTGACATATTGCGCTTCTGCAGAGAATCCGCTGTGTCCATCTTCATCATACAGACTGAACGTAATTTTAATAGGAATCTTTCTTTCAGCTGTTTTCCCTGCGAGAATCTTTTCAAAAGCCTGGTCATTGTTACGGTACAAGCCCATTCCCGGACGTAAGTTCATTGGCATTTTCAATGGGTACAGACGGTTGCCCTGTGCACGGTTCACGCGGAAACCTTCCAATTCGTGCTCATCATTGATGAAGCACAAGCCATCACCATTGGTAAAACTGGCGATACTGGCTACATTGAAACTGTTGCCACGGATTTCCTTGACCTTGCCTACAAACTCGCCGATTGCCTTCGGAGTATCGAAACTTGCAATATCCGGCTGGCGTCCTTTCAGAAAATAGTTTGTAAAACCACGATTGAATGTCTTCTTTAAATTGGCTTCGAATTCATATCGTGGACGTCCAAAAGACGGGCGTGCATACTTCTGGGGATGTTTCCTGCAGATTTCATCAAGGCGCTGGCTATAGGCTGAAACAACGTTCTTGACATAACCTGTATCCTTCAATCTTCCTTCTATCTTGAATGAGCAGGCACCAGCATCAGCCAAAGCCTCCAGATTGTCGATTTGGCACATATCCTTTAAGGAAAGGAGATGACGCTGATGTTCTATTTCCTTGTTGTCCGCATCCAGCAAGTTGAATTTCATGCGGCAGAACTGGGCGCATTCGCCACGGTTGGCAGAGCGGCCAAAGCATCTCTCGGAAGCATAGCATACGCCGGAATAGCTTACGCATAATGCTCCGTGGACAAACACCTCCAGGTCCATATCCGGAACAGCCTGATGTATGTCGGAGATTTCCCTAACGGAGAGTTCTCTTGCCAGGACAGCACGATTGAATCCTAAAGCTTGAAGCCATTTTACCTTTTCTGCACTTCGTGTATCGCATTGAGTACTTGAATGTAATTCCTTTGTCCATGTGAAGTCTACAGCTGAAGGACCCTTACCCTGCAATGCATACAATACTCCCATGTCTTGCAATAGGAGAGCATCAACGCCAGCCTCCTGCAAGTCACGGATCATATCCAGCGTATCATTGAGCTCAGAATCATAAATGATGGTATTGACAGTAACATGCACTTTTGCCTGATATTGATGGGCATAGCGGCATAGCTGTCGGATATCATCCAGAGAATTGCCGGCAGCAGCACGTGCGCCAAATCTTGGTGCACCGATATAAACTGCATCTGCACCATGGTCAATGGCTGCAATTCCACATTCAAGATTCTTGGCTGGTGCCAAAAGTTCCAGTGTTCTCATTATCTATATCTTCTTAAACTTTAGCTTACTTGATATCATCAATATTGTATGGTGTCTCCTGGTAAACGTAATAGTTGATCCAATTGCTGTAAAAGAGGTTGGCATGGGCACGCCATGTTACCAATGGTGCCTGCATCGGATCATCATTATAATAATAATTCTTCGGCAAGTCAACATCATCACGTTTTCCCATATCCCGTTTATACTCCTTGTCAAGCGTATTTGGGGCATATTCCAGATGACCGGTAACAAAAAACTCTCTTCCACCTCGTGCCATCACGATACTGACTCCACTTTCCTGCGATTCGGCAATAATGTCGAGTCCCGGAACCTTGATGATATCCTCACGGCGCACTTCAGTATGGCGACTATGCGGCATGTTGAAATAATCATCGAATCCGCGGAAAATAGGAAGAGTAGAATCAAGCGGCTTCTGAGGAAATATACCAAACATCTTTTTATCCAGCTGATATTTTGGAACTCCATAGAAATGGTATAATCCAGCCTGAGCGCCCCAACAGATATACAATGTTGATGTAACGTGGGTACGTGCCCAATCGAATATTTCCGTGATTTCCTTCCAATACTGTACATCTTCATACTCCATGGTCTCGATAGGTGCACCAGTTACAATCATGCCATCAAACTTCTGTTTAGACAATTCCGGGAAGTCCTTATAAAACATCATCATGTGTTCTATAGGTGTATTCTTTGGAGTATGACTCTTCAGTTTCATGAAATAAACTTCCAACTGGAGTGGCGTATTAGAGAGCAGACGTACAAGGTCTGTTTCCGTTGTAATCTTAAGTGGCATCAAATTGAGCACACAAATCTTCAATGGACGAATTTCCTGGCTATGAGCACGGCTTTCATCCATGACAAAAATATTTTCATGCTTCAGCAATTCTATTGCAGGAAGCTTATCTGGTAGTCTTAATGGCATATTCTGTTTTTCCCTTTCTTTTTAATTTGGTGCAAAGTTACTAATTTTAGGCGATTTAAACAAAAAAAGGATGCTAATTTTCTTTAGCATCCTTTAAATAATTATGATTTGTGCATTTTACCAAAGTTCCAGACGCTCATTCTTAGGAATGAACATCTTGTCGCCCTGCTTTACACCGAATGCCTCATACCAGGCATCAATGTGAGGAAGAGCACCATCTACACGCCACTTGCCAAGCGCATGAGGATCGTTCTTCACACGGTTGCGAATCTCCTTTTCGGTGATGTTCTGACCCCATACACCAGCGTAGGCAAGGAAGAAGCGCTGATCAGCAGTAAAGCCATCCTTGTTCTTCAAAGGCTTCTTGGCTGTCGCATTCTTGAATGCATTGAAAGATACCATCAAACCACCGTGGTCGGCAAGGTTCTCACCCAATGTAAAGCGACCGTTGGCATTCAGATCAGGCAATACCTTGATGTTGCTGAAGAAATCAGCATACATATCTGCACGCTTGTTGAAGCCCTCAGCATCGGCAGCGGTCCACCAATCCTTCAGGTTACCGCTGGCATCATACTGGCGACCCTGATCATCGAAACCGTGAGTCATCTCATGACCAATCACTACACCGATAGCACCATAGTTGAATGCCGCGTCTGCCTTGGCATCAAAGAATGGATACTGAAGGATACCTGCTGGGAAGCAGATCTCATTGGTAGTAGGATTATAGTATGCATTCACAGTCTGAGGAGTCATATACCACTCATCTCTGTTGACTGGCTTACCAGCCTTCTCAGCAATCTCCTTATTGTTGCGGAACTGACGGCAAGCCATCACGTTCTCATAGAAACTCTTGGATGGATCGATGGTAAGTTTGCTATAGTCAGTCCACTGGTTAGGATAACCGATCTTGACATAGAACTTATCGAGCTTATTGTGGGCAGCAGCCTTGGTCTCTGCACTCATCCACTTCTGAGCATCGATACGCTGACCGAGACTCACCTGGAGATTCTTGACCAAAGTCTCCATCATCTTCTTGGATGACTCAGGGAAGAACTTCTTGCAGTAGATTCTGCCGAGTGCCTCACCCATCTGAGCATCTACCTGAGAAGTGGCACGCTTCCACAATGGATGGTCTTCCTTTCTGCCACTCATGGTCTTGCCGAAGAAATCGAAGTTTGCCTCACGGATCTCATCGGTGAGATAAGCAGAAGAACTGCCGATGACACTCCACTCCATCAATGCCTTCAAGGTCTCAGCATCCTCTGCAGCAGTAATCTTGTCGTAACCAGCCATGAATGCAGGCTGACCCACAATCATCTCCTGGATATATTCACTCTTGATGCCCTCGCCGTTAGCCAATGCCTCGAGAGGAATGTTTGGATAATTCTCCTTAAACTGCTTCAGGCTCATCTTGTTGTAGTTAGCCTGTGGGTCACGGAGTTCGGTACGGCTCTTGGAGATAGTAGCAAGACTGGTCTCGTGGAGGAATACCTTCTGTGCCTTCTTGGCAGCATCGGCAGCAGAGAAGCCATAGAGCTGGAACATCTTTGCCACGTAGGTCTTGAAAGCCTCACGGATGGCCACGGTAGCAGCATCGTTGTTGAGGTAGTAATCCTTGGCACCGAGAGTCAAACCACCCTGCATCACATTGTAGATGTTCATAGTTACGTTCTTCTCATCAGCACCGAAACCGGTACCGAAACCTACGCCCAAGCCCTGCATGGCATACTTCACCTGCAAGTTCTGGAGCTCAGCCTTGGTCTTGGCAGCAGCAATCTCGTCGAGGAGAGGCTTTACGGGAGCAATGCCCTCCTTGTTGCGGCGGTCGATATCGAGCGCCAACTTGTAGAAGTCGGAAAGCTTCTGCTCGATGGTTCCTGCCTTGTAGGTCTTCTTCTTGAGCTCATCAAGGATAGAGTTGATACGCTTGTTGTTGTTCTCAGCCAACTGATCGAAACTACCATAACGGCTGTAGGCAGCAGGCAGCGGATTGTTCTTCTGCCAGCCACCGGTAGCAAACTGATAGAAATCATCAGCAGGCTTTGCTGTCTTGTCAAGATTGCTCATGACAAGTCCCGACTTGTTCTGAGCATCAGCAGCCAAAGGCATGGCTGCGAGCATCATCATCGGAAGGATGTACTTCATTTTCATTTTCTCGTTATTTATTATTGTTTTAACTATGAATTCTTGATTTCCTCCAGTTCTTCGGAGAGCATCATCCAGTTCTCGTTTTCCTCATCCAGGCTCTTCATCAGCTCGGTATATTCAGTAACGAGTTCCATATTCGTAGCATTCTCAGGCTTCATCAGGAGGGCATCGATCTCTGCCTTGCGGGTTTCGAGCTTTTCTATCTTCGTCTCGCATTCCTTCACCGCCTTCTCAGCCTTGCGTATCTTCTTCTGCTGCTCCTTGTGCTCGGCATAACTGAGCTTGCCGGAGGATGCTTCGGAAGAAGAAGCTGCGGCAGATGATGAGGTTGATGAAGAAGAGGAGGAAGCGGAACCCGATGGAGAACCGGCAGATGCCATTCCTGACTGATTCGCCAGCGCCTGACTGATGCTCTCGGCATTGTGGGCACGGAGATAATCGTAGATACCGCCCAGATGCTCACGTACCTTGCCACCGGCAAACTCATATACCTTATCTACCAGTCCGTCGAGGAACTCACGGTCGTGGCTCACGATGATGGCGGTGCCGTCGAATGCCTTGATAGCTTCCTTCAACACATCCTTCGACTGCATATCGAGATGGTTGGTAGGCTCATCGAGAATCAGGAGATTCACCGGTTCGAGCAGGAGCTTGATCATCGCCAGACGGCTGCGCTCTCCTCCACTCAACACCTTGACATACTTTTCAGATGTCTCGCCGCCAAACATGAAAGCACCCAGCAGATCGTTCACCTTGAGGCGCATTTCGCCGGTAGCCACATTGTCGATGGTCTGGAAGATGGTAAGCTTCTCATCGAGCAGCTGTGCCTGATTCTGTGCGAAATAACCTATCTGCACGTTATGACCTATCTTGAGAGTGCCCGTAAAAGGAATCTCGCCCATGATACACTTCACCAGGGTAGATTTACCCTCGCCGTTCTTACCTACGAACGCTACTTTCTCGCCACGCTTGATGGTAAGGGTCACATGGTCGAAGACGGTATGCTCGCCATAATCCTTTCTCACCTCATCGCAGATAACCGGATAATCGCCGCTACGGAGACAAGGAGGGAACTTGAGATGCATCTGCTTGGTATCCACCTCATCCACCTCGATAGGAACGATTTTCTCCAACTGCTTGATGCGGCTCTGCACCTGTACAGCCTTGGTAGGCTTATAGCGGAATCGCTCGATGAAATCCTTGATATCGGCTATTTCCTTCTGCTGGTTTTCGTAAGCACGGAGCTGCTGCTCACGGCGCTCGGCACGAAGTACCACATACTCATCGTATTTCACCTTGTAATCCTCTACCCTTCCGCAGGTAATCTCCAGGGTGCGGTTGGTTACATTATTGATAAAGGCACGGTCGTGACTTACCAGCACCACCGCCTTGGCACTCTGCGCCAGAAACTGCTCCAGCCACTGGATACTCTCGATATCGAGGTGGTTGGTAGGCTCATCGAGGAGAAGTACATCCGGCTTCTGGAGCAGGATCTTTGCCAACTCGATACGCATACGCCATCCACCGGAGAACTCTCGGGTAGGACGGTCGAAATCTTCACGAGTGAAACCCAGACCGCTCAGCGTGCGCTCTATCTCAGCCTCGTAGTTTTCACCGCCCATCATCATATAGCGATCATGTTCCTGGGTGAATTTCTCCACGAGCTGGGCATAGCTCTCACTCTCGTAGTCGGTGCGGTCGGCCATTTCCTGCTGCATCTTGTCGAGGCGCGCCTTCATCTCGGTATTGTGGGCGAAAGCCTTGCGGGTTTCCTGCTTCACGGTGGTATCATCCTGCAGTTTCATCACCTGAGGCAGGTAGCCGATGGTGGTTTCGTTTGGGATAGCCATCACGCCGGAGGTTGGCTTCTGCAAGCCACAGAGAATCTTCAGCATCGTAGATTTGCCGGCACCGTTCTTACCTACCAGGGCAATGCGGTCGCGGTCGTTGATTACGAAGCTTACATCATTGAAAAGTGGCTTTACGCCAAACTCTACTTTCAGTCCTTCTACTGAAATCATCTATTTGTTTTTTTATATTATTGAAGCTTTTGCCCTTTCAGGGCGACATTACATTTTCATTTAATACCCAGGGTGTTACCCTGGGCTAGGGGCTTTTGCCCTTTCAGGGCGTATTGATGCAAACACGATACATCAAGAATAACTTTTAAATCAAGTTACGGGATAAGCAGGGAGGAATCTCCGTAGCTCAGGAAGCGGAAATCGTGAGAGAGGGCATAATCATATACCTTCTTCCAATCACCATGCAGGAAGGCACTCACCAGGAGAAGCAGGGTGCTCTGAGGCTGATGGAAATTGGTTACCAGCATCTTCACAATCTTATAGGTATAACCTGGAGCGATGATGATCTGCGTGCTGGAGTGAAGGGCTTCCAATCCGTTGCGGTCGAGGTAATCGACGATTGCCTGGATAGCCTGCACCGGAGTGATGTCATCCACCAGATTGCCATCTGCCGACAACTCGTATGGATCCCACTGTTTTACATGCAGGTCCTCTTCACTTGCCTCAGGATGCTTGATGAGATGCACGCCCATATAGTAGAGACTCTCGATGGTGCGCACACTGGTGGTTCCCACGGCAATGACCTGGCACTCGTGCTTGATGAGCTTCTCCAGACTGCGACGATGAACCACGATATATTCGGTATGCATCTGATGACCTTCTATCTCAAGACTCTTCACCGGCTTGAAGGTTCCCGCTCCTACATGAAGGGTTACCTCTTCACGGTCGATGCCATGCGCATCCAGGTCCTGGAGCACCGCATCGGTGAAATGCAGACCGGCTGTTGGAGCAGCCACACTACCCTTGATCTTGGAATATACGGTCTGATAAGTGGTCTTGTCACTTTCTTCTGTCTTGCGGTTCAGATAAGGAGGGATAGGCAACTCTCCCACTGCTTCGAGAATCTCGGCAAAGGAAACATGCTCGTTGTCCCAGTCGAAATCCACCCAGTAGTTGGTGCCGCCACCTTTAGCCACCATTTCAGCCGCCTCTGTGCTGAGCGCATCTCCACGGCGCATGGTAGCAGAGAGGGTAAGCTGATGACCCTTGATCTCGAAGTCGCGCTTCAGGCTTCCCTCTTTCCATTTCTTCAGGTTACCAATCATACAGAGCCATGAGCAGTGACCCGAAGTCTGGAACATCAGCTCATAGTCGGTAGGTGCAGCAGGCTCCATCAGGAACACCTCGATGAGGGCTCCCGTCTCCTTGCGGAAATGCATGCGCGCCTGGATTACCTTGGTATTATTGAATACCATCATGGCACCCTTTGGCAGATAGTCGGGAAGATGGAAGAATACATCATCGCTTACCTCACCATGCTTATAGACCAGCAGTTTACTGTGGTCGCGCTGTGAGATAGGAAACTTGGCGATGCGCTCATCTGGCAAATCGTAATTATAATCGCTTATCTTAATATGTTTTGTATCCATTATGTTTTATTGTTATATTTCTATAATATTTAAATTAGGGTAACGTTTTAAACGAAACCTGCCATGATAACACTTCTTGTCACTACATATACTAATGTGAACATTAAAATGACCATTACCTTATCGATATCGTCATGATCATATCCTGTACTTGTATACTGATTGGAGATATAATTAATCTTTGGAGAAATACGAAGATACAGTTTATAATAAAGCAGATAGACCAGAATGCCCACAACAATACCGATCATCATTCCACAAAGAATATCTGAAGGGTAATGTACACCTAGATATAATCGCGTCCAACAGTTTATGAGAGACCATATTACCAGTGTTATCGTAAGTAATTTACTACGAACAAGTAAGGAGAAAAATATAGCTAGTGACATCGTATTGGCAGCGTGAGCTGAGCAAAAGCTATAACCCTTCAGACGAACATCGTCCACCACCTGTACCATATACTTGAATGTAGGATCATTTGAAGGTCTCCATCTCTCAGCCAGCTGTTTGATGATGCCGTCTACCAGTCCATCAGCAAATAGAACGCAGAAGATTGCGCTTCCCACCACCAGGGCTATCTGCCCCATCGTCTCATTGTTGCGCATAACAACAAAAAAGAGCATGACGTAGAGTGGTATCCACGTCAGGCCCGATGTTAATATCTGTACTATCTGGTCAAGCATGATGTTGTCGCTACCGTTGAAGATGCTCAACACCTGCATGTCCATGTCTTGTATTTTACTGAAATCCATTATATTTCCTCTATATGTTTGGTTTCTATCCAACCTTCTCTGCCATCAGCAACACGAATGCCTCGCCATCCATTAATTGTCTTGTCTGTAATATCTACTCGAGTTCCTTCATGCAGGACAAACAAGTCTGCACTCTGTTTGGCGGGTGTTTTCTTGATGTTTACCGATGGCTCCATAATGATAGCACCAGTTCTGTTTATCTGAACCTGTTTCTGCTGATAGGCAAACAGATTACTTATCAAGAAGGAAATCAGGAAGAACAAACCTCCGAAAAATCCTATCTTACGCATGAAGAGCTGAGGTCCAAAGAGATAAACCAATACGAGTATCAACGCCATGATGATACTGAAGATTCCAATCTTTGCCCAATTGTCTACACTCGTGTAGTTGACAAGCATCCTGTACCATGTGACAAAGAACATTTCTGACGCCGGTGTAATCTTGTCAATGGTCTTGCTTCTTGCAAACTGGAGATTGAAATTGATGTCCTCATCTCCTGGGGCGTATAAGTGAGCACGCTCATAGTTGAGCACAGCCTTCGTGATATTGTCTGTACGGAAATAAGCATTGCCTAGATTGTAATAGATGGCAGCAGATGCCCTGGTCTTCAATATCTCCTCGTAATCACGAATAGCTTGCTGATAATTGCCTTTCTGATACTCTGTATCTGCATTCTGTTTGGTGATGGCACTAGCCTCAAGAGTGAAGCCAAGCATCATTGCCAGAAGCATGATGAGGGAATATCCGTTGCGATTGGTCTTGCGCTTCTTACGTGCCATATTGATTGCATTCTCTATTTCCATGATTCCTGTTATTGCAGCATTGAATGTATGATTCATATTACCCACTGAATCGCCTGGTGCATAACGCTCGAATTCACACTCATCAATAGCAGTAGTAAACTTCTTGATGGTATCTTCGTCTACGTTGTGAGAAATCATTTTCTCGCGGATGTTCTCACGATTCAGCTTTTCTACAGGTATATTCAGTTTGTAACTGATATATCCCCATAAAGCACGTAATACTTCATCATAAAACTCTCCCTGTTTGTGCTTTACCATCAGGAGATGAGCTTTCTTCAAGCGCTTGGTTGCCATCTTCTTTGCCTTGTTGGAGCGCATCTTGACGATGTCGGCATTTTCCATAGCTCTGCGATGGAAGATGATAATCAATGCGATGAAAGCAAGCAGAGGAATCAACAGACAGATCCAATAGCTTGCGCTGCCATAAAACATGTCGTTGATGTTCTGGTGACAGTCTTTGCCGAGCTTCAGGGTATGAATGTCCTTGTCTTTGTTGAAATCAGCACCTTCATTGCTGTTGCTTGAGCCGTCACCCTTATCAACCTTGATGGTGAATGGTTGAGTCTTGATGGTCTTATACCTGGATGATGATGTATCATAATAGGTAAATTCGATGGCTGGTATGGTATACTGACCTTGATTGCGAGGTACCGCAAGGAAGTCGTAAATCATATTGCCCTCCAGACCATTGGCAGTAAGTCGGGTTTTGTCTGTTATTTTTGCATCATACTGATCGAAGTCTTTCGGGAATTCGATAATAGGCTGTTTCAGCAGCTTCAGATTTCCGATACCTCCTACAACCACACGTATATTGATGGGTTCGCCGGCTTTTATTTCTTTCTTGTCGATAGTGGCAGAAATATTAAACTTACCTACTCCACCTGAGAAATCAGCAGGACGTTGCGGTAATGGGTCAACCGAAATGGTAATACCCGGAGCCTTGATATCCTTGTGAACCTCAATATAACCGGAACCTCCATTAAAGAAAGCTTCCATAGGATCAATATTACGGTTTTGCTGAACAACGATTCCCTTGAAATTGATGGAAGGTATTTCCAGCTTTCCTGTCATCTGTGGATACATGACGTATTGACTCCAGGTCACGCATTTGTATGGTCGGCCGTTGACCATCTCTGTATGGAACTGCTTCTGTTGAGGAAGCGGAACTTCCTGAGTATGAAAACCTTTCAAATCAGGCATCTTACCCTCCAGTTGGGTAAGTTCAACCAAAGTATAAACCTTATAAGTCAGCAAGATAGGTTCTTGTTCTGTGACATGTTTCTTGTTGGCAGAAACCTTGATGAAGAGGTCGCTGCCAGAAATGCTGGAACCAGCCTGTCGCATATGAGGTTCATCATTATCATTTCTTCCATGCATCTTGGTAGAACCATTAGGATTACGGGCAGCCTGTCCTGTAACATTAATCTTAACAGCGCGGGATGCCAGTTTCTTTCCCCCTACAAGGACCTGGGAAGAACCAATGGTGAAAACACCATTCTTGGCTGCATAAAGCGTATAAGTAATCGTTACGGAAGAAGATGATGATGTATGTCCGTTTATCATCTGATAACTGGACTGTTGCGATGTGTATGGACCTGCAATGACCTCCAGCCCGTTCGGCACGTTTCCCATACGGAATTCCTCCACGTCGCGTGCATTGATGGTATACGCAACACGGAAGTTTTCACCTGCCGCTACATGGGATGGAGCCGATACATTCAGGTGTTGGGCAACAGCATTTATGCTGACGCTCATCAGTATCATCAAGATGATAGTAAACCTACCTATATGTTTCATATTTATTATCTAATTACAAATTATATTCTTTATCTTACAAATGAATATCTAAAGAGACAGAGCTACCAGTTTTTGTCATATACCTTTCGGCGTGGCTGGCTCATTGCCTTCTGCATCTTGCGCTTCGTAGCTTTCTCTTGCTGGATAGCAGCGTTCAAGAGCTGTTCGGCATTGTCGCGACTCATTTTTTCCTGATTCTGCTTGTTCTTGTCAGAATTATTCTTGTCCTGATTCTTGTTTTGCTTATCTTTGTTTTGGTCGTTCTTATTTTGCCCGTCCTTATTTTTGTTCTTGTCGTTCTTCTTGTCCTTGTTTTTATCGTTTTTATTCTTGTCCTTATTGTTCTTGTTATTTTGATTCTGCTGGTTGTTCTTGAGCAACTTTTTGCAGAGGGCAAGATTATAACGAGTCTCATTGTCTTGAGGGTTGCATCTTAAAGCCATCTTGTAATACTCGATGGCCTGTGCATATTCCCGGTGGTTTTGCATCACCACTCCCATGTTGTGATAGCTCTTGGAGCGGCGGAAGATATT
>OIZX01001146.1_pt1 | contig 14515 bp, 14 predicted proteins | sample 1588621 | NCBI WGS metagenome assembly OIZX01 (sample SAMN03283276) | human gut metagenome | biome: human-associated habitat; material: feces | host: Homo sapiens | place: Peru | collected 2012
TACACCTGCTACCTGCAGGGCGGCCTGAACTTTGCCGCAAGCCGCGCAGGCGTGCTGCTGGCCATCCAGAAGGCGTATTTTAAGGATTGAACAGGAGAGGAAAGTATATGCCTGTTTTAAGTGACCGTGTGGGCACATTTACGGATTCTGTCATCCGCCGCATGACCCGCATCAATAATCAGTATAACTCCATCAACCTGTCGCAGGGCTTCCCGGACTTTGACCCGCCGAAGCAGCTGCTGGACGCTCTGGCAAGAACAGCCTATGCCGGCCCGCACCAGTATGCCGTGACCTTTGGCGCGCAAAACTTCCGCGAGGCGCTGGCCCAAAAGACCAGCCCCGCCCTGCACCACGAAGTAGACCCCAACACCGAGATCTGCGTGACCTGCGGCGGCACCGAGGCCATGATGGCAGCCATGATGACTATTTGCAACCCCGGCGACAAGGTGATGATCTTCTCGCCGTTCTACGAGAACTACGGTGCAGACGCCATCCTTTCCGGCGCGGAGCCGATCTATATCCCATTGGTGCCGCCCACCTATGAGTTTGATATCTCCCTGATCGAAAAGGGCTTTGCCGAGGGAGCCAAGGCACTGATCCTGTGCAACCCCTCCAACCCCTGCGGCAAGGTGTTCCGCCGGGACGAGCTGGAGGCCATTGCCGCCCTTGCGATCAAGTACGATGCCTTTGTGGTAACAGATGAGGTGTACGAGCATATCGTCTACGCTCCGGCAGAGCATATCTGCATGGCAAGCTTGCCCGGCATGTTTGAGCATACCATCACCTGCAACTCGCTCTCCAAGACCTACTCCATTACAGGCTGGCGTCTGGGCTATCTCATCGGCCCGGCAGAGGTGATCGAGGGTGCCCGCAAGGTGCACGATTTCCTTACTGTGGGAGCGGCTGCACCGCTGCAGGAAGCCGCTGTGGCCGGTCTGGAACTGCCGGCAAGCTACTACAAAGATCTGCAGGCTCTTTATACCGAAAAGCGCGACCATTTTCTTGCCGGGCTGGACCGTGTGGGCCTGAAGCACAATGTGCCGCAGGGAACCTATTTTGTAATGATCGACATTTCGGAATTTCTCGCTCTGCCGCAGTTTGAGGGGTGGACGGATCTGGAATTCTGCGAGTGGATGATCCGGGAGATCGGCGTGGCAGCTGTGCCGGGTTCCAGCTTCTTCCGGGAACCGGTGAACCACCTGATCCGGATGCACTTTGCCCGTGGTACCGATGTTCTGGACGAAGCCATCCACCGTCTGGAGAAGCTGTCTGAGCTGCTGAAATAAGTTCTGACCAAAATACAGGGGTCTCTTAAAACCAACTCCGAAAAATGAGGACAAAAAAGCTGAGCATCTGCAAAAAATCAGGTGCTCAGCTTTTTGTATTTTGAGTTCCGAAAGAATGGACCGAACAGCCGCTGCGTCAGGGAGCAAAAACGTCCATGACATCGGTGCACCACTTCAGCTGCCGGGTGAACTTTTCCCGCAGCACATCGTCACTGCCACTGCCCTTGAAAAGCCCTTTGTTGTTTTCCACGGCAAAGTACAGGGTGCCGTCCCGGTGCAGGCTCCCGCTGAAGCTTCCCTCAGCTGTCCCGGCCAGAGCCAGCAGCTTCCGGCATTTTTCTTCCGTCAGGCAGGCTTTCAGGGCGGCGTCATCGTCCGCCGTCAGCTTGAACTGCTGTTCAAAGCCGTCCACAGAGTTCTGTACCGATGCACCCCGGACGAGCTGTCCCAGCTTGCCCCGTGGGGTAAAAGTCAGGCTCACGGGCATCGGCTCACCAAAACGGCAGATGCCCCACAGCCCGGCGTAAACCGTGTCGTAGGACGGCGCGTTGACCGCCGTGGGGTCGTCCGGGTCGGTATAGCTGACATCCCGGTCCAGCTCAATGCTGCACAGTTCCACCTCATAGCCCCGATACTTTGCCCGGACATGTTCCCCGCCGGTCATGCGGTCATACTGGGGCAGTGGAAGCCCAGATTCCCCAAAACAGGTGATCCGGCCATTGGGTGCAAACTGCACCTGCTGCAGCGCAGCATCCAAAACCGTCGGGACGATGCGGCGGTCTACGTCCTGCCGGGCGGCTTCTTTCCGGATGCTGTGCAGCCATCCCAGAAGAAGCACCACCACGATCACCAAGATCATTCCATAGCTCATAGCATCCTCCCTTTCTCTGTCCGGCTCAGCCGCAGATGCTGAAGTACAGGCTGGCGTAGGGCTCCAGCGGCGAAAGATCCATGATGTTGCCTTCGGGGCTGACATTTTCCAGGTTATCCAGCGCCATGGCATCGGCATAATTGTCCGGCTGCGCCTGTGCGGCAAAAACCAGTCCGTCGTAATCCTCCGGCAGGTAGACCACATAGCTCTTGGTAAAGATCTTGTCATCGCTGGTGCTGCTCATGTTCCAGTCGGTAGAAAAGAAGAACTCAATGTCGTAAGCGTTGTCGTTCCAGTACACTGTGTGATAATAATGGTTCTTGTCCCGGCCCGTATCTCCTCTGGCGGTGGATGCCGTGAGCCATGTGCCGGTATAGGCATCGTAGAGTTCGCTGGAGATGTAAGTGTCGTAGGTCTGCCCGAAGTAGGGGATAGAGGAATCCGGGATATAGCACACGGCATCGAACTGGATCTCCCGGATGCCGTCATGGGTCATGTCGTTGTACTTTGTCACCTGCCAGTAACACTTGTCGGTGTTGTAGCCGCTACCCTTTCCGGTAAAGCTGCAAACGCCGCTGTTCAGCTGGATGGGGTCGGAAGAATCCACGATGCCATTGATCTCCAACCCGTTTTTCTCAAAGCAGGTCGCCCGGGAGACGATGGCGTCCACCGGGTGCAGAGCATCCGAAGAGCCTTCCTCCAGCAGGTCGCCGCTGACCGAAAGATCCAGCCGCATCTGCGGGGTATCGTCGTCAAAGTAGAGGTCCATGCCGTATTTGTCCGCATCTGCGGTGCCGGTGTAAATGGTCTCGTCCTCGGAGTTGACGAATTCAAAGGTGCTGTCCTCGTGGACACGGAGCCAGAGATCGATGTCGTAATAGCCCCATAGGCCGATATAATCATTGATGTAGTCGTAGCCGTCCATGGCATCGACCTCTTCCACAGAGGAAGCCGTGCTGACGTCAGCCGGAACACTGCTGGCAGGGGCGTCGCCGCCGCAGCCGGTACAGAGGATGCCGCCTGCCAGCAGAAGGCTGGCAAGGGGCAGCAGATGGGTTTTGTTTTTCATGGTAATTTCTCCCGATCTTCATAGTTTCTGTCCCGCTGCCCAGACGAACAGCAGCGTCAGCAGGGCATACGCCGCACTGAGCATTGCCAGCACGATGCACAGAACCTGTAGTCCCCGGCGCAGCCGGGGCTTCCGGGGCAAAAGCCGGGGCAGAGCATAGAACCCGGCCAGAGCCAGTGCAAGCAGCAGAACCGATTGTTCCAGTGTCATATCCTCAAACCTCAATCCACCAGTTCAAGATGATCGCAGATGTTGTAGAACACATCCTGCATGTCGTCTGCCTCATCGGCAATGGTGCCGAAGGCATAAAGGTAGGTGTAGTCGTCGGTGTCCACCGTGTAGACCATCCACTCCCGCTGATCCTCCCCCGAGCCTGTGGTGTACCAGACGATGTACACCGGGTAGGAAAGATTCTGGGTGTAGTCCTCATCCTGGAAGCAGGTGACATCGCGGGGTTCCCCCTCGCCGGTATCCAGAGCGGCAAACCGGGCGGCATATTCTGCATATTCTTCCACCGTCTCGTTGGTGCGCAGCGACTGGAACGCCATATCCACCACCAGCACAGAGCCGTCCTGCGTCATATCCTCATAGGTGTAGGTGCCATCCTCGTAGTTCTCGTTCATCAGATTTTCCATGCTGGTGAAGGGGAGACCACCGCCCACCAAAACCGGGATGCTCACTACGTCCGAAGAGGCGGGGATCAAATCGCCCCGGCCATCCTCCGGCGGGATGACCTCGTAAGCCCCGGCCTTGTCGGAGTCCGAAGCCTCGCCTGCGGCCTCGGAACTGCCGCATCCGGTTAGGGAAAACATCAGCAAAGCAGCAAGTAAAAGTGCGATACGTTTCATTTTTGTTCCTCCTGTTTCAGAAAAGCTCCGTATTCTGCGCCACGGCTTCCATCAGATCTTTCATCATGTCAACCGAGTCCTGAAAACTGCGGCGGTATTCATCAATGATCTTCGGGTCGATGTCCTTGGAAACTGCCATGATTTTCCGGTCGGTGTCAAAGGCGGCAAACATCAGATCTCCCCGGAAGCTCATCCGCAGTGCCCGAGCGTCCACGGCCCTCTGCAGCTGCTGCTTCCAGCTTTCCGGTGCCAGATCAAACTCGCCGGGCAGGGCAAAGGGCTCCGGAGCCATCGGCCTGCGCATCCGGCACACCAGAAACAACCCCTTGAAGATCGTTTTGGAGCAGGTGCGGGTGTTGTGCGGGTCGTCGGGCATGGGGTCGCGCACCTCCCAGACATGGATGAGGGAAGCGTTGTGCATGGCAAAGGAAATGCCCTGATAGCTGCCCTCGTAGCTGCCGCGGGCACTGGCAGATTCCCATTCCTCCGGAAAAAGCCCGGAGCGCCGCACCAGTTCATTGCTCATGGGCCACTGTTTGTGCTCCGGCTGCGGGCCAAAGGCCTTGTGCAGTGCGGCCATAAAACCATCCCCCAGCTGTCCGAGGATCAGGGAACTTTGCATGGCGTGGATCAGCTGGATCAAAAATACCGCTGCTACGATCACTAGCATCACGATGATGCAGCCCGCTGCGAAGCTTTCAAGCAGGATGCCTGCCAGAACGCCCAGCACGGCACCTGCAATGCAGCCGTAGGCGCAGAGGTTTGCCAGATGCCCGTAAAACAGGATGCGGCGGGAAAGCTCTTCATCCGGCATTTTTTCCTGCGTGGCACGGTTCCGTGTCCTCATACTGTATCACTCCCATCAGCACCCGACGGTGCTGCTCACCTTCTTGCCCATCTTGTCGGCCTTATCGTAGCCGTTGTACTCCGGGACAAAGAAGGTCTTTGCCATGGCGTTGTTGTAGCTGGTGTCCCAGTAGATCACTGTCCACATGTAGGCGTCCATCTCATTGTTCCAGATGTAGCCCCGCATGGTGGCGATGCGGTTGGAAGCGTTGCTCTCGTCCACAACCTCCCACGAGGTATCGGGCCACTGACCACCGTACAGCTGCTGAAAATCATACTCCAGATATTCCTCTGCATAGTCCAGAACAAAGTCATCATCGGAGCCGGTATAGTCCAGGTATTCATTGGTGATCCTGCGGCAGACCGCAAAACCGCAGTCGTCCCATTCGGGGTTCACCACCACAAGGGCATCCTCCAGAACATCCAGCACATAATACTCATAGGGGTAGTAGGTCTGCACATGAACGGTCTTGTCCTTGACATGCATCCGGTTGCCTTTGTCGGTAAAGGTCAGGTCGTGACCGGATGCATAGACGCTGAGTGCCAGCGACATGGTCAGCAGTGCAGCTGCAAAAAGCCCCAGCGTGCGTTTCATCGTGTTTTTCATAGAATTGCCTCCTTTTTAATAAATGGTTTTTGCTCCGGTCATGCCGGAACGGATCGAAAAGTCCCGGTCTCCGGGTCCCAGCAGAACAACAGTTCCAGCGTTCCATCTTCCTGTGAAAAGCGGAGCAGGACATCGCTGCTGCCGTCGCCGTTCCGGTCTGCGGTCTCCATGCCGAGGTAGCGCTGTTCCGCATTCTCCACAGGTGCAGGGTAGTCTAGCTCTGCCAGCAGCACCTGACTTTCGGTATCATGGTAGAGGGTCGTGTCCCCGGTGTGGACGCAGGCGCAGAAGGGGATGGTCTCCCCGTCCTGCACCAGTGTGCCGGAGTCATCGATGATGCCCCATGTGCGCCAGTCGCTTCCGGCAATGTCTTCCTCCGGTGGATCATCCGACGGCATTGCCGGAGCCGGGAGGATGGCCCACCCCAGCAGCAGGATCAGAAATGCCGCCAGCAGAACGCCGATTTGTTTTTTCATCGTTCACCACCTGTTGTTGAAGAGCAGGTCGGTGCCGTTCAGGCTCAGGGTGCTTACGTCTTCTCCCACATCGCCCGGGTGCTCATTCGGGATCAGCACTGCAGCGTCCTCGGTTCCGTCGTCCCAGAAAAGGCTTACGGTATCGCCGTCCACCATCCACTGACCGGTATACACGCTGTCCGAATCAAAGCCGTAAACGCCGTCCCCCAGATCCTTCTGGCCATACAGGATGAAGCCGTGGTTGGGGTAGAAGTTGAGGTACAGGTGCTCTTCGTCCATCCGCCACTGCCGGTACATCAGTACACAGGCGTTGTGCAGGTCCTCGTCATCGGTGTAGTCGGAGCGGATGTAGTAGCTTTCAAAGGAGCTTGCATTTCCGATAAGGAACGCTCTTCCGTCCTCGATGATCTCCACGCTGTTGAAGACATTCTCCTCCATATGAAGGCTCAGGAAAGGCACATCGTCCGGGCCGACGTCAAAGCCCTCAAAGTTGTAGGAGCATCCCAGCATGGGGTAGGCGGTGTAGGTGTCCTCGGTGGAGCCGTACTCGGTGTGCATCTCCACTGTGCCATCGGACGCAATGTGGTACCAGTTTTCCGAGGTGTAGTCCCCCCGCTCATACCAGATCCAGTCGTCCAGCGCTTCCCGCTGCTCATCGCTCAGCTCAGCTGCAGAGGCCGTACCCGAGGTCTCCTCAGAATACGGAGCTTCCTCCGATTCTGAGCTGGGGGAAGGCTCCGCCGTGTCTCCTCCGCAGGCAGAAAGGCTGATGCTCAGCGCCAGCAAAAGACTCAGAACAGCCGCTGTTTTTCTCCATTTCATCTTGCTTTTCTCCTTTCCTGTTTTGATCTGCAAAGTGTTTTGCCGGCAGTGAAGCAGCCGAGAAAAAAGGCCCATGTCCGCATCGCAGGGGTGCCGGACATGGGCCTCGCAGATCTGCAGCTGCCCCATCACTGCTGCGGTGCCGCAGCCTGTTTCCAGACCCGGATCACGCGGTACTTCGTGACCTTCTGTTCCGGGTGGAACGCGCCGTCCTCAGCCGTCAGCAGGCCCTGTTCGGTGCACCACTGGGCGGCCTTTGCAGTCTCGGTATCTGCCGTGTCCGCAAAGGCGGGCAGTGCAGCGGGTTCCGGCCTTCCGGCGTTCTGCCACAGCAGCAGGGTCAGCTCGCCGCGGGTCGCGGGGATCGCCGTGCCCTCAGGCAGCAGGTCTTTCAGGATGGCGCGGGTAGCCAGTTCGTAGATGCCGAAGCCTGCAGCTCCCACCACAGCAGCGCCGCCTGCCACGGCCAGCACTGCGCCGAACCCGGAGCCGTCTCCGCCGTCGACCACCGTTTCGTCCGGGACAGGGGCGGGGCCAGGCTCAGGACCCTCACCGATCCACTGCCAGTGGGCATAGAGGGTGATGTTGTCGGTGATCGGCTCCAGATGCTGATTACTTGCATAATAGGACTGTTCTTCCACCGGCTCACCGCCGACAGCTGCAGTATACCAGCCAACAAATTTGTAATCTTTCCGCTCAGGGGCCATACCCTCCATCAGCGGGACGTTCAGACATTCGCCCTTGTCTCCGGTCTGTGTGGTAAAGCTCACCTGATCGTGGCTGTCATTCCACTTGCCGCCGCTGACCCACTCGTCATTCGTGCCCCAGGAATTGCCGCCGTTGAGGTCGAAGATGACGGTGTAGTGCATGACAGTGGGGTCTTCGGTGGTGATCTCAAAATAAGCCGCACCGTCAGGCCGCGTCCAGTTTCCACCCGTCACCTTCGCCCATGCGCCGTCCTTCGCCGTGCGGTACCAGAAATCAGCTGCAGTTACCGTCAGCTTGTTCAGGGCAATCGTCTCATGATTCGTGGAATCCAGTTTCAGGGTGCCGCTGGTGAAGGTCACGGCACCGTTGTCGATGCAGGTCTTGGCACTCACCGAGAGGCTGCCGCCGTTCACGGTAGACCCGCCGTTCAGGCCGCTGTCTGCCTCGGTGATGGTCACTACGCCGCCCGTATAGACCGTGACACCGCCATCGTTGACGGCTGTGCCGGCCTCGTCAATTTCCAGCGTGCCATGAACGTTTGCGCCGCCGCCGGAAACTGCATTGTCAGCGTTCTGAATAATCAGCTTGCCGCCGCTCTTGATCGTGACACCCTGTCCGCTGACGCCATAGTTCACATCACGAATGGTCAGGATGCCCGAAACATCCACGCCGTAGGCGGTCGAGCCATGTTTGAAATTTTTCAGTGTGATATCTGCCCCGGCGGCGATTTCTGCCTTGTCCGCTTGAGGTAAAATACCATACCCGGTCTTATCTGTGCCGGACGGGGTGCCGGTCAGAGTTCCCGTTCCGTTAATGGTAATCGCGAAAAGCGGCTGTATGCCGGTTTTGTCTTGCGGCACCGTGATCTCTCCGTTCAGGGTCAGCACAGAATCTTCATACTTCGCGGTTCCATCTCCCAGAATGTCTGCCGCATTGTCTGCAGTCACCGACGTTCCGGCAACGCTTAGATCACTGATGATTCCGTCCGCCGCGAATGCAGACGCAGGCAGCATGGTCAGGGCCATGGCCGCTGCCAGAAAGGCGCTGAGCAGCCGCATCTTGGGGGTGTGCCGGAGTTCATTTGTCATAAAAACATCCTCCTTCCGCCGTTCCGCTGCCCTGTGCACTGCTTTTTTCAGCCTGCATTCCGGGCGCAGAAAAACCGGCCTGTTATTCCTCTAATAAAAGAGTACAACGGGCCGGTGAAAAAAGCTATTAACCTGAGGTTAGTATTTTTTGGCAAACAATTCTGCCAGCTGGGCACGCTTTGTGCGCACCCCGCCGCCAATGCCCAGCTTGGAATAAAGCTGGTTGGTGTACTGCTTCACGGTTCCCTCGGAGAGGAACAACCGGGCAGCGATCTCTTTGTTGGTACAGCGGTCTGCAATGAGCCTTGCCAGAGCCAGCTCCCGCTCTGTGAGCCGGGCGGCCGCTTCGGGCAGGGCTTCGCTGCGGTTCAACGCCCGGCAGCGTTCCTGCTGCGCTGCGCCCAGAGCAAGGATGCGCCGGACAGCATCGGAATGGGGCCCTTCCTGCGCGGCTTCCAGCAGAGGTTTCAGCTCCCGGAAGTTTTCTGCAAAGGGTATTATAAAGCCGTCCGGAGCGGCCTGCACCAGAGCCTGTTCCAACAGGCTGAGGCCTTCGTCCTGTCGGCCAAGCCGGGCACAGGCTGCCGCCATTTGGATCCGCAGATGCAGGGCCACAAGGTCATAGTGAAGGGCCTCGCACATGGTCAGCAGCCCCGGACTGCGGCCCAGCACCCGTGCCCATTCTCCCTGTGCCAGATACACCTGATTTTCGATCAGCCCGATCATGGGCTTGCCGGGAGCAAGGGTGTTCACGGTATTCATGCGGTGGGCGGCGTACACCTCCGGGATGCTGTCCGTCTGCCCCCGCAGGGCGTAGTAATAGGCGCAGATGGCGTTGAACAGATTGCGCCATGCCATATTGTGCTGCCGGAGTATCTCTTCCCGTCGCACTTCCAGCGGGACCCGGGGCGTGTACGGCCCGCAGAGGGACAGCCGCCACGCCAGAAAATCACAGCAGAGGGCCATGTTGGTCTGACCGTTGCCCTCGATCTGTGCATAGGCACGCTCCAACAGGATCTGTGCATCGTCGAACTGCCCCTGCTGCAGATCCGCTTCTGCCCGCATGATGGTCTCCGCCCCCATGCCGTGCCCGTTGGTGATCTTATAATAGTGGGGCATACACTCATCCATCTCCGCCAGCTCCCGGTCCAGCTGACCGGGCTGACGGTGGAACATCATCAGCACAGAGGGAGAACCGAAGGTCCATCCACCGCTGTTCTGGATGCTGATGGCCGGGTGGGACATCTGTGCACTGGCACTGCGGTGCAGGCGGCTCATGGCAGAGATATCGTTGTACATGAGAAAGCTCAGGATCAGGTCGCACTCTCCCAGAAGGCTGCCTTTTTCTTCCTGAGACCACTCCGGATGCTCTGCCACCGTGGTCAGCAGAAGCTGTTTCAGCTCCATCATTTTGGGGATCTGCCGCCAGTTGAACATACAGCGCATCAGTACCAGAATGGCAAACGGGTGCCGCTTGAGCGTTTCCACCGGACAGCGCCCCAGCCGTTCCAGCAGCTCTGCCGAACCAAGGGAGGTCAGCAGGATCCCCGCATCTCGCTCAATGACCTGCAATGCCGCATCATAATCCCCGCACGCCTCGTAGGCAGTCAGGGCGTGGAGATACTGCTGCTTTGCCTCATACCACGCCCCGTACCGTTCCCGGCAGGCATCCTGCTTTTCCGGTGCCAGCCGGGCAAACAGCCGCTCGGCGCACTCCTTGAGCATGTGATGGAACCGGAAGGTCTTTCCGTCCGGCAGGCGGGTCACAAAGGCATTCTGCTCGGTCAGGGTCAGCAGGATCTCCTCTGCGTCCGGCATTTCGGTCACGACCCGCGCCATTTCCACCGTGAACTCATCTGCAAGCCCCATCATGGCAAGGAATTCCTGCATTTTGGGCGGCAGGTTTTCCAGCATCGCTGCCGTGAACATGGAGTAGATATCTGCATCCTCGCTCAGCAGGATGCCCCGCTCGGCCAAGGAGTGAAGGTTCAGGTATATTGGCAGAGAACCACCCCTCGCAGGAGCGCAGAAGGCTTTCTACCTGTGCCTCGGTCAGGTCCATGCCGCAGCGGTGGGCGTAGTGGGCAAGCTCGGTATGATTGAGCCGCAGCTGTTCCTTGCCAATGCGGTGCAGGCGGTGCCCCAGCCGGAGGATCTCCTCTTTGGGCAGAAAGTTGTTCCGGCTTGCCACGATCAGGTGGATATTCGCTGGCAGGCGGTTTGCCAGTCCGCACAGGAACTTTGCCGCTTTTTCATCCTTTAACAGGTGGAAATCATCCAGAAACAGGTAGCAGGGCGTGTCTCCTGCCAGCACGGTGCACAGGTCATCCATCAGCTGGGCCGCACTGCTGGCATCTTCGGGGTATTCGCAGCCTGCCAGCGCCGTCAGCCCGGCTGCCGCAAAGGCGTTCTGCACACTTTTCCAGAAGATGAAGTGATTGTCGGAATAGATGTTCACCCGCAGGATGAGGGCCGTTTCCGTCTGCCTGCGCTGGTTCAAAAACCAGTTGACCGCCGTGGTCTTGCCATAGCCCATGGGAGCCACCACTGCCGTCAGTGCACTGACCGAAACAGGGCGCAGGGTCTCCTGCACCCGCTCCGAAATGTAGATCGCGTTCAAGTCCGTTTTCCGCATCGTTCCTGCTCCTTCTCACCATCCGGAGGATCGGTGATTCACTGCATCAAGTATAACATAACAGCAAAAAAGCTACATCCTGTTTTTCCCTGACGGATCATGCCGCATCCAGCAGCTCTTCAGGGTCTTCGATCGCTTCCTCGATCACCTTTTCCTCCGGTGTGGGCTCGTCCTCCACATCGAACCATCCGATCAGGCTGCGGATCGTGTCACGGATAAAGAGCAGATCGTTGTCCAGATCGGCGTCGGCATTCATCAGCTGCTGGACCATTTCAGGCTTATCCGTGATAATGTCGTCTACGCCAAGGCTCAGCAGATCGCTGGCATCTTCCTGACGGTTGACCGTCCATGCAGAGATGGTTTTGCCGCGCAGGTGGATCTGCTGGACCATGCCGGGGGTGATGAAGGTGGACTCCACACTGAAAAAGTCTGCGGCGGGCAGGTCGTAATAGCTGCCCACGCCCAAAGCAAGGATATAGCCGGTCTGGATCTCCGGGGCAAGTTCCTTGACCTTGCAAAGGGTATCGTAGCTTTGCGAGGTGATCACACAGTCATGCTCAAAGCCTTTTTCATAGATGATCCGGACGGTCTCTGCCTCCAGCTCAGGTGTGGCAGCATTGGGCTTTATCTCGATGTTCAGCTGGATCCTGCCCTTGCACTGATCCAGAACTTCTTCCAGCGTGGGGATCCGGGTGCCGGCGTATTTCTGGCCGAACCAGCGTCCGGCATCCAGTTTTCGCACTTCATCGTAGGTTAGGTTATAAATGTTTTCGTTCCGGCCGGCACAGCGGCGCAGATTGGCGTCGTGCGTCACCATCACAATGCCGTCCTTCGTCATCTGAACGTCCAGCTCAGCACGCTCACAGCCGTGGTCAATGGCAAGCTGGAAGGCGGGCAGGGTGTTTTCCGGTGCGGCGGCAGAATAGCCGCGGTGTGCCGTGACAATCGGCACAGTGCCGCCCAGCATGGAGCGCAGCTCATCGTCCTCCGGCAGAACAAAGTAGCAGGCGGCAAGCACGAAAGTGAGCAAAGTGGCACCGGCAATGGCAGCGGTCAGAAGCGGTCTGCCGTTGGAGCGGCAGGGCCTGCGGTCCGGGTCTGCGTCCGCTTCAAACGGTAAACGATCCCGCAGCCGGTCATAGAGCACGGCAATAACGGTGCACTGTGTAAGGGTGATGGTGCAATCGATGAGAAACTGGAAGAAGGGGAACTCGATGGTCAGCGCGGCACGGGACAGTGCAAACATGGCCTGTGTGCTCTGCATCCCGATGCCGATGATGATGCCGTACAGCGGCAGCGCAACGGCGGCAGTCAGCAGCAGAGAACGCAGCAGGGCCGAAACATTCCACCGCAGCAGCAGAAGAAATATGCGGAGAATGCGCGTGCGGACATGGCCGACGCTCTCGCGAACCGACTGCCACAGGCTTTTGTGTTCCAGAAGGAACAGCGGCAGCACCAGGACCCAGCTGATGAGGAGAACCAGAAGCGCAGCGCAGAGGGCCAGATAAAGCAGGTGATACCGGCTGTTGACCCGAATAACGCCCAGAATATATTCCGGTACTGCAAGCTGGGTGACATAATTCGCGGCAAGAAAAAAATTGGTGAAAGGGATTAGCGTGGCGCTGTAGACCAGAATGAGCCAGTTCTGCGGCAGAAAGGCACGACAGGCGTCCAGCAGGGAGGTGCACAGCAGTGCGGGCAGGCGGATGCTCTCGCCCTTGCGGGCAAGGTCCAGTCCATGCAGCAGGACGGAACATTCAAACAGCGACCAGAAGGCCGTCAGGACGGCGATGAGAACGATGCAGCCGATAATGGCAGGGGAGGTAAAAATATCCGAAGCATTGCTGTTGCTTAAATAGTGCATGGGAGCGAACCGCAGCGTCAGGGACCAGACCTGCTGCATCAGGGGAACGAACAGCAGGTTCGTGGCAAGCTTGCAGAGGATAAGAATGGAGAATAGTGCGGCTTCGGCGCGGTACATCAGGGAAAAGACAGAGCGCCGCAGGACAGAATAGGTCTGATTTGCAGTGCGGAACGAAATGAACAGATCTTTCAATTTGGCAGAACCTTCTTCTTATAATTTGCAGGACAGTCTGTTGCAGAGCTTCGGAACCGGCTGTCCTGTGAAAATTTTTTACATGATTGGCAGAAGCGGACCGGAAAACAGCAGACATCCTGCGCCGTGCAGCCGGGGGCTGCCGCCTGAGAAAACAAAGCATCCGGCTGAGCCAGCCGAAAAAACTCTGCAAATATAATATGAATATAGTGTAACATATCTTTCTTTAAAATAAAATGCGGCAGAGACAAACGAAATCAACAAAAATGCAGGAAAAAATTTGTCAGAGGTCGTACACGGCTCAGAACTGCAGAAAAGGGGACTCTGGCAGAGGAACGCAGAATCGTTAAAAAATTATAGAGCGGGGCGCAATAGATGTTGATTTGCATGGACTTTTATAGAAGCTCTTGCATTTTTATGGAAAATTCAGTATAATAAAACCAATTTTGTGTAATTAACGTAACAACGATAAATGATCAACTGAAACGGCTGCTACTACACCACTACTACACCAATTTGCTCGTTACGCCATCAAATCCGATTTTGAGTCTTAAACCAAAGAGCCCCGATGTGACAATCTTAGCTTGCTCTTAAAATTGAAAATCGTATTTGAACCTAGGACGTGAGTTGGGTTTGCGTCCTATTTTTTATTTGTACCACTATGCGACCTGTGATATAATAAAACAAAGAACGTAGGAGGATACTCTAATGAACAATCCAGCAATACTTGATATCGCGCTCGGATTTGTTTTTCACAAGCATAGTAAAGATGAATTCGGTCGAAAAAATAATAAAGCACAAGCCATCCGTGAACTGTCTGATGATGAACTAGCAGCGCTCTTAAACGAACTTGTTGCACAGCAGGATAATTGTCCACGCACAGTGAACGGCTGGAAAGAATGGCTCAGTGAAGAAATAAAATAAATGCTAAAAGATGGGGTACTGGTCCAATTGATATGTACCCAGTTTTCTGGACACTGGTTGAAAATTGAATAATTAGGTTTCCATCATGGATGCTTCCCTGAACTTAGAGGGAGACATCCATTTTGTTTTAGCTTGGATTCTGCTGTTATTGTAATAGTCGAGTACCCGCCTAATGAAACCATGTCTTTTCTCAATCTCTCCAAAGTGCGAAAATAGTACCATGGAAAAATGTATTTTTGAGAGCAGTCTGAAAAATACAGAGACGCAGCAAGGAGGACT
>OIZX01001147.1_pt1 | contig 14512 bp, 7 predicted proteins | sample 1588621 | NCBI WGS metagenome assembly OIZX01 (sample SAMN03283276) | human gut metagenome | biome: human-associated habitat; material: feces | host: Homo sapiens | place: Peru | collected 2012
ATTGGCGGAAAAGATCCGCTGAAGCGCGAAGACGCAATTGTGCGGTGTTGCCCTAGGTTTTCCTGCACGGTCTTCGGGTTGTCGCCTGCCTGCAGGGAATTGACGGCGAACGAATGACGAAGATCGTGGAAACGTGCTTCCGGTATGCCGATGCTTTCCACGGCCTTTTTGAAATGCTTGCGCACGGTCACATGGGACAGATGGCGTCCCATCTCATCTGTAAACACCAACCCGGAATCTTCCCAAAACTCCCCGGCTTTCAATCTCCATTCCGCCTGTACCCGCCGCTGCTCTCTGAGCGCCTTCATCACCGAAGGCGCCGGGGTCAGCAGGCGGGTTTTGTCGTTTTTCAGAGAGCCGAAGAAATATGCGCCGCCCTTTTCCTTGGATTTGAGAAGCTGCTGCGCGACGGCCACCGTCCCGGCATCGAAGTCCACGTCTTTCCATCGCAAACCGAGAAGCTCCCCTTGCCGCAATCCCGTCAGCAAATCGACGATAAACAGCCGCTCGAACGGCTGACCGCGGATCGCGTTCAGGAAGGCGGCTGTCTGCGCTTCGTCCAGCGGCTTGATCTCTGCCCGCTCCACACGCGGCAGCTTGCAGGCATTAGAAGGATTGATCCGCAGATAGCCGACCTCGACGGCCTGCTCCAGCGCCCGGTGCAGAATGCCGTAAATATCTTTGACAGTCTTTGCAGAAAGCGGCTTGCGCCCGCTCGTGCCGCGCTGGAGGTCGTTAAGCATTTTCTGGATCTGTGGCGCTTTGAGCGCCTGCAGCTTGACAGCGCCGAGCGTGGGCTTGATCGTGCTTTCCACCTTGTTCTTGTAGGTCGAGCGGGTCAGCGGCTTCAGATCGACCGTGTATTCGGCGAGCCAGATATCAAGCCAGTCGGACACAGTCAGCTTTGATGGCTCCTGATAGGTCGAGTCGTTGACCGCCACGGCTGCGGCCTGCATCTTCTCACGGACTTCCTTCTGCGTCTTGCCGGAGAAGCTGCGGCGGATCTGCTTGCCGGTGCCAGGATCAACGCCGACCGTCAGCCGCGATTCCCAATACTCGTATTCCTTTCCATTGCGCAGAACGGTCTTTTTTCGTATGCTGCCCGCTCCTGCGGCGTTCCGTTTTGCCATACCGCAAGCTCCTGCAGGACGTCAACAACTGGTACGCATAAAAAGAAACGAGGCTGCCTCCGGGTGATTTGGAAAAATCACGTGAGGCAGCCTCTTCTTTTTTGGCTGAATCAGCCCTTGTTCAGCTTGCACAGCCGGTTCCGCTCTGCCAGCTGTGCAGCGGTGCGCTTCATCAGAATTTTTGCGCTCTCGCTGTCATGCTCCAGCATGGCGCGTTCCAGCTCATCCATGCAGGCGGAAAGCTCGTGTTCAGCGTCTTTTGTCGCGTCATTTGTTACAGGATCGCTGTATCGGAACGCATCCGAAAGCTTCTGTGCATCAGACGTCAACGCCGCACCCTCACAGCGGGAAACCAGCGCCGCCGCGCGGGACTGCAGCGCCCGCATGGCGCGCACATCGGCCTTGAGCTGCGCGTCCTGCCGCTCGACCTCGTCACGCATGGCATCCGCAGCAATGATGCCGATTGCGGCGGCAGCCAACAGCAGCGCAAAAACAATGACCGCGACCCATACCGCGCAGAGTTTTGCGATTGCCATGAACAAAAAGCTCAGGCCAATCTGCACAATCAAATACACGACGCCAATACGCGCAATCGGGAAGCCGTAGAATTTGCTGCGCACGTCCCTGCCCTTTGTAAACGACAGCTTCAGCACATACAGCTGCACGCCGAACGCCGCCAGCGTGAACGCCAGCGCCAGCCAGAACACGGAGGTCTTTGTAAACGGGATCACGAACGCCAGCACCAGATATGCCGCCAGCAGAATGGCGAGGATCAGAAGCGTCTGGTTTTTTCCTTTGTTCTGTTTCATGATTGTTCCTCCAATTCCTGAAGCGCTGCCGAAATTTCCGTAAGCCGCGCTTCTATTTCTCTGCGGCGCTTGCCGGAGAACAGCCCCTTGAGCTGTGAAAGCTCCGTTTGCAGCCCGTTCTGTTCAGACAGAATCGCCGCACGTTCCTGCGCCCGGCGTTCGGCCTCCGCTTTTTCCCTTGCGATGCGCTCCGCTTTTGCACGTGCCAGCCCTTCGGCCCGCTCCTGTTCCAGTGTGTCGATGCTGTTGAATAAGCGCCAGCCGGAAATTCTTTCATCATCTGTCGCCACAACAGTGCCATCTTTCCGGATGCCGTACATACTATTGTAGCCTCCGTAAATGCTGACGATATCCGTCCACTTTTGACTTTCTTCACAGTCGCCTATAACCGTTCCGTCGCTGCGCAGCGCGGAGAGATCATCGCTGAACCCCGAAACGGCGATAATGTCCGACCATCCAAAACACCAATCATCCTCGTCATCATCGCTCGATGCAATCGTTCCGTCCTTCCGCAGACCATACCTACCATTGCACACAAGTGCGGCGACATCGTGCCAGTTTTCACATTTTGGACCATATATCGTATCCCCTGTGCCGTCCGCCCGGAGGCCGACGGTATCTGTGATTGCGATAATATCCCGCCAACTCTTGACAGCATTGCACGTGTCCTCGTCGTAATCCGCTGCAACGACCGTACCGTCTGCCCGAAGGCCGACTGTATGACTCCTGCCGCAAGCAATTGCTGTGATGTCCCGCCATTTCTCAACATTGCACTGGCCGCTGTCATTTTCTCCAACGGCGACGACTGTGCCGTCTGCCCGAAGGCCAACTGTATGATGCCAACCGCAAGCAATTGCTGTGATGTTCTTCCAGTTCTCAACATTGCACTGGCCGCTATTATTTTCTCCGACGGCGACGACCGTACCGTCTGCCCGAAGGCCAACTGCATAGCCCGTGCCACAAGCAATTGCCGTGATTTCGCTCCACTGCCGGATCGCGGCAGCGTCAGCTTCATCCGCTGATGAATCTGCCGCCACCAGAACCGTTCCGTCTGCTCGAATTCCGAGCAGGCCGGGATGGCCCTCGACCAGCAGCCCATCTGCCTTTGCATAGTGCGCACACAGCTGCGCCGCTTCCTCATATTTCTTAAGATACGCCGCGTAGTTGCGCTCTTTTTCTTCCTTCCACTGCGCAAAAAGCTCCGGCAGGAATTTCTGCGCACGCTTCATGCTGGTTCCGTCTGGCAGCAGACGGGCCAGATCGATACAGCGCTCGTGAAGCTTCTCCTTCGATTCCAGCCATTCCTCCGCAATAACCTCCAGAAGATACGCTTCGCCGCACTCCGGGTCGATGTTCAAAACCTGTTCGATCAGCTCCCTCGCCTTTTTCCAGTCCTTCTCCGCGCAGCACATCTCCGCACGCTTGAGGAGGCTCTCTTTTGTTGCCGCGCCCTCGACCTGTACTGTGCCGCCGTCGACCTGCACCTTGCCGGTGACCTCTACAGTGCCCTCGACCTTGACCGTGCCCCTGATCTCCTGAATCTTTGCCCTGGCCCACTCGGTCGAATACTCCATGCCGCACGAATCGCACTCGAAGACGCCGCCGGGCTTGCCGATCAGCTTGCCCCCGCAGATCTCACATTCCAGCTTTGCCGCCATTTACAAATCCTCCTTCTTCCGTCCGCAGTTCGGGCAGAAGTTTGTCATAATCTCTTTTGTGCCGCAGTCCGGGCACGTCCAGCCGTGTTTTTCCTCCGGCTTTTTTGCGCCGCAGTTGGGGCAGAACCTGCTCAGAATGTTTTTTGTGCCGCATTCCGGGCAGGTCCAGCCGCTGGATTCTTCCGGCTTCTTTGCACCGCAGTTCGGGCAGAATCTGCTCTGGATGTTCTTCGTACCGCACTGTGCGCAGTCCCAACCGGTTTTCGCTTCAGGCTTTTTGCCGCCGCAGTCAGGGCAAAAATTCGTGGTGATGTTCTTGTGACCGCACGCCGGGCAATCCCAGCCGCCTGTGACGGCTGCACCAACGGCTGCGCCCATCTGCGCAGCGTCCTGCGTCATGGGGCTCAAAGCATCTTTTGTCATGCCGATGACGCTGCCCATCGCGCCGAGGCTCACGCCAAGCCCCGCGAGGTCGCCCAGCGCGCCCGCAGCGTTCGCTCCGCCGCCAAGTCCGTTTTTCATCGCCTCCAAACCGACCTGCCGGGACGTTTCCTGCTGATAGGTATAGCCCTTCATGCGCATTTCGGCGGCTTCCGCCTCGGCCTGCATCCGGTAAGCCTCCGCTTCGGCCTGTTTCTGAATCTTGAGGGCCTCGGCTTCGCCCTGCGCACCGATGATTTTCATCCGAGCGGCCGTCTGCGCCTCGACCGCCTTGCGGTCTGCTGCAGCTTCCGCCTCGGCTTTGCGGATCCCCTCCTGCCGGACGAGCAGATACTGCTCGGCGTACTGCTCCTTCATGCGGCGGAAATTGGGGTCGTCGTCCGGCGTCACAATGCGGCTGACGTAGAACTCCGGCATCGTCAGACCGTACTCGTCCAGCGCGGCGTTGATCCGCTCGCGCAGCGCGGTGGAAAGCGCCATGAGGTGTTCGTCGATCTCCAGAATGCTGATGGCGTTTTCCCTGATCGTCTGCGCAAGGAAACTCTTGACCTGCGTCATGACCATCGAGCGGAAGAAGCCCTTGCCGGTTCCAATGCCCAGCAGCTGCTCCTGTCCAAGCCCGCCCGTCGTGCCGACGACCTTGAGCAGCAGCTTGCGCGAATCGGTCACGCGGATATTGAACTCGCCCGACGCGCCGATCTCGATATGTAAGCCGGAAGCGGGGTCAAACAGACGCACCTTGCTGTCCGTGCCCCACTTGATGCCCATCTGGGTGGCGAGGTTGACGAAGTAGACCTCGGAATGGAACGTGCCCTCGGTGTCGGTCGGGAGCTTGTAGATCTTTTCCAGCAGCGGCAGCTGCTGCGTTTGCAGCGTGTAGCGTCCCGCACCAAACAGGTCGAGCGCCTGCCCGTCGCGGAAGAAGACGGCCTCCTGGCTTTCGTGGACGATCAGCTGCGAGCCGAAGTTGAAATCCTCAATCGGGTGCTTCCAGACAAGCGTTTCGTTGTCACCCTCGTATTTGATGATGCTGGCAAGACCGTCTTTTTTGATCTTCTCGGTCGCGACCCGCTCGGCCACGTCGTTCACGCAGTCGCAGACGGGGCAGGTATAGGTCTGCGCGGCCTTATTCGTGCGCAGACGCACGCCGCACTGCGCACAGGAAAATTCTACGGTGTTGGACTGCTCCGCCATCGTGTTGATTGGCTCATGGCAGACCGGGCAGAGCGCCTTCTCGCCCTTGGACTGGTCGAACACGACCATGTTCCCGCAGTGCGGGCACTCCCGCCCCGCCAGCTTGTCCGTGCGAACGTCGATTGTATAGCCGCACGCACAGTCGATCTTCTTCCGCGCAAAGAACCCTGTCCGGGCCTCCGCGTATTTCCCACAGTTGGGACATTCGATGACAAATTTGGACATGGTTACTCCCTCGCCTCCCAATCATACTCTTTAAACTCTATATCATAGGTGTTTTCTCGCAGCTTTGTTGTATAGACTACTATTTGTTCTTTGCCTTTTTCGTTGTATGCTTTTACTGCGGCAAGCACTTTTTTCTTATCCTCTGGTTCTATGCGCGGTCCCAGAAATACTTTTGATATGTAAGGAAAAACAATGTTTTTTCCACTGTATTCCTCTTTATTCATGTGGCAAATGCGCCATTCTTTTTCGTATTTCCAGCAAAATGGTTTTTCGGCAAAAGGTCCTTTGCAGTCGTCTAAATGTTTTCCATCTCCAAATTTTTTTCCGCTTATAATCTCGTCAACATCTATGAAATGCTCTGGCCTTTTTCGATATACCACCGGGAAGAGCATCTTTTTTGCTTCTTTGCTTGCCCTTTTTATATCATACTCCACACAGATACCTTTGTAGGAATTTGCATAATGTGCCCACATCAAATTGTTTTTAGGGTCTTCTGTAAAGCACTTTAATAAGGCTACATTCGAAAGAGCCGTGATGCACTCTTCAATCGTGGTAAAACTGTAATCCGTTTGGGCAATGCCCTCAAAAATATCATTTTGATTTCCATTTTTTGATAAGTAGAGGCTGTCTGTATCAAAAGAAAAAATACGTTCGTTGCTATCAGAATCGACGCGTTTTAGTCCAGTATATCGATACAGGTTAAACGCAGCTTCTTTTTTAACTGTTTTCAGAAAATAAGTTGAAAATTCTTCAAAAATATCATCGCCAACAAGGGAGAAGCTCCCCGATTTACACGTTTTCAATAATCGCTCCATTTTTTCATGGTACTTTGTGTAAATTGTTCTTTTAGAATTCATACTTACCTCACCTATTCTCAGTTGAATTTAGTTTGGAAGTTTAATACCCGTCCAGTCGGAAACGTTGCATTGACCATAATCATTCAGCCCAGCCGCAACCACGCTTCCGTCTGCTTTCAGACCGACTGTGTAGTGATACCCTGCGCTGATAGACACAATATTGGCCCAGTCAGAAATACTGCATTGGCCGTCCTCGTTATTGCCTGCGGCGACCACAGTTCCGTCTGACCGCAGTCCAATTGTGTGGTCGTATCCGGCACTGATTGCTACAATATCCGTCCAATCAGAAACATCGCATTGACCGTATGTGTTATCCCCCGCAGCAAGCACAGTTCCATCTGCCTTCAGGCCGACCGTATACCAACCTCCCGCGCTGATCGCCACAATATCCGTCCAGCCGGAGACATCGCATTGACCGAAGTTGTTATCTCCCACAGCAACTACAGTTCCATCTGCCTTCAGTGCAACCGTATGAACAATTCCTGCACTGATTGCTACTATATCAGTCCAATCGGAAACACCACATTGTCCGGACCTGTTACTCCCCGCAGTAATAACCGATCCATCTGCTTTCAGACCGACTGTATGTATTTCTCCGACACTGAGCGCTACAATATCACTCCAATCGGATACATTACATTGACCATTCTCGTTATTGCCGACAGCGACCACGGTTCCGTCCGATTTCAACGCAGCAGTGTGCGAGCATCCCGTTGCCAAAGTTGCCCGCGCAGCTATGGTATCCCACATGGCCATGCTCCGCTCCCGCGCGTCTTGATAACCAGCGCTTTTGCCAAACGAAATAGCCGCCCGTGTCATATCTCCCGCTTGCAGAAACAGTTCAGCTTCGCAGTAGCTTTTTCTCTTGGTAGCATCCTTATAGTCTCCCAGCTCCACAAATGCCGCGATTGCACTGTCATAATCGCCGGCATCCAACAGCTTCTCTGCCTTGGAATAGTTCGAAGACGGAATGATGACCTTGGTAATAAGCAACACCGTTGCAATAATGACAACCGCCGCCGTAACGCCGATGAGTGTGAGCTTTTTAGCCTTTTCCGCCTTTTTCCGCGCCTTCTCCCCGGCGAGCCGCGTCGCTTCCTCCGCACGCTTTTTCTGCTCCGCGCACAGGCGGTCGAATTCCGCCTTGCGCTTCTGCTCCTCTTCCTGCTTTGCGAGGGCCTGCTTCTGCTTTTCGGCCAGCTTCGGCTCGGTTTCCTTCAGGAACGCGTGATACGCCTCCGTGATGCGCCGCTTTTCCGCAGCGGCCTCCTGCTCAGCGTTCTGTGCCTGCTGCTGCAGGGCATTTGTCAGACCGGTGCGCAGCGCCTCGCACTGCGCTTTTGTCTCGCCGGAGGCGAATTTCTCCGCGCGGGCGAAGCTCCGGTCGCCGTCCAGCCGCTGCATGGCCTGTTTCAGCGCGTCGCGGAAATATGCCGCCCGGTCAGCGCAATAGGCACGGTCATAGCGCAGCGCCGTCTGGATATCCAAAGCGCTGTAATGCTTCGGCACCTGATAGCGCCTCACACATTCGTCGATAAATGCCTGCTCCTCCGTACACGCCTCGGCGCTGCGCTTCGCCGGCGCAGCGGCGGCAATCTCTTCGCAGCGGCTCTGCACATAGGCCTGCACGCTCGCCCTGCGCACCCCGGACAGGAACTTCCCCAAGTAAGCCGCGCCGCACTCCGCGTCCTGATTGAGAACCTGCTCGAAAAACTCGTCGGCTTTCTTCCATTCGCCGTCCTCCAGCGCCATATTGCCGCGCTTGAGCAGGGCCTGCACGTTGCCGCCGCCCTCGTTATGTACCACGACGGTCTCCTTGACCGTTTCTTTCGCAGTCTCCTGCGGCTTGCCCGCGTCGATCACCTTTTTGACGCCGCGAATCAGATCCTGCATGAAGCCGATCTTGCCCATGTCGTAGCTTTGCAGCACCGACAGCGCCTCCGGCAGGTCGTACGGGTCCATATCGCGGTAGCACGGCAGAAGCAGCTTGCTCCTATCCTTTTTCATCATGGACAGGAAGCGGCTCCATTCGTTCTTGACCCAGACGGCATTAAAATGCTCCGGCTTCGTGCCGATCACGACCATGACCTTCGCGGAGTTCAGCGCCGCAAAAATATACGGCTCATATTCCGTGCCCGCCTTGTCCTCCAGCGTAATCCGCGCGAAGAATACGCGGTAGCCCTGCTCCGTCAGCTCATAATAGACCTCCTGCGCCATCAGGCTGTCGCGCGTGCGCTGACCGTCCTCGCCGGTCTCCTTGTAGCAGAGGAACACGTCAAACGGCTGCTCATTCTGCGAGGTGGCAAGGATGCCACGCTGCACCTCGGCGATTTTCGCCGCGTCCTTCTGGTACTGGCGGCGGGTGATGCCGTCGGAATGCGCGACCGCAGCCAGATAGTCCACGTCCTCCAGAAAGCTGTCGAAGCTCGCGCGGTGGCACGTCGGCAGCCATTCATATGTTGCCGGGTCCTCCACATATTCAATACCGAACCGGCACAGCGCGCAGCACCAGTGCGCCTCAGCGTCGTTGTCGTCCTCGGCCACGATGCGCTCATACACGGCCAGCGCCTTGTCAAACTCACCGCTGCGCCGGAAGTGATTGCCGCGGTTAAACGCCGCCGCCCGCTGCTCGTCGTCCACCTTCGGCAGCGTCATCGTGCTGCCGCAGTATTCGCACGTCCCAAACGTCTTGTCGGCGGAAATCTCAATATCCCCGCCGCACATCTTACATTTAATAATCGCCATCTTCTCGTCCTTCTTTCTCTGTCAGTTGGGGAGTTTGATGTCCTTCCAGCCGGAGACGTTGCATTGACCGCTTTCGTTGTCGCCTACCGCAACAATGCTGCCGTCCGCTTTCAGACCGACGGTGTGATCCCATCCGGCGCTGATCGCCACGATATCTGCCCAATTGGAAACATCGCATCGACCATCATAGTTATAGCCCACAGCAACCACTGTTCCGTCCGCTTTCAGGCCAACCGTATAGGTTCCTCCAGCGCTGATCGCCACGATATCCCTCCAATCGGAAACGTCACATTGACTATCATAGTCATCGCCTACAGCAACTACGGTTCCATTCGCTTTCAGCCCAACGGTGTGAAAGCCGCCCGCACTGATTGCCACAATATCCGTCCAGCTGGAAACATCACATTCACCATCATCGTTATAGCCTACTGCAACCACCGTTCCGTCCGCTTTCAAGCCAACTGTATGGTCGCCAGCGCTGATGGCTACGATATCCGTCCAATCCGAAACATTGCATCGCCCTCGATAATTATTGCCTACAGCAACCACAGTTCCGTCCGCTTTTAGACCAACCGTGTGACTGGATCCTGCACTAATTGCCACGATATCCGTCCAGTCAGAGACATCGCACTGGCCGTCGTCGTTATTGCCAACGGCAACAACCGTTCCATCTGCTTTCAGGCCGACAACATGCTCACTACCTGCTTCTACTGCGATGATATCACTCCAACCAGCGACATTGCACGGTTTTCCATCGCATTTTCCAGCCGCACCGACTGTTCCATTCGTTTTTAGTACGATTGTATAGCCGCTTTCTGTCGCTGTGCTCGCTGCAAGCGTTTTCCGAACAGCTATAGTATCCCACAGAGCCATACTCCGCTCCCGTGCATCCTGATAATTAGCAATCTCGCCAAACGAAATCGCAGCGTGTGCTGTATCGCCCTCTTGCAGGAACAGTTCAGCTTCGTAGTAGTTTTTTCTCTCGGCGGCATCCTTATAGTTTCCCGCTTTCTCAAACACAGCAATTGCACCATCGTAATCTCCGGCAGCCAGCAATTCTTCGGCCTTGGAATAGTTCGAAGACGGAATGATGACTTTGGTGATGAGCAGCACCACTGCAATGACAGCCGTAGCCGCACCGAGCACGATCCTTGTAATTTTATCGGCCTTTGCAGCTGCTTTTTGCTGCGCCTGCGCTTCTTCCAGTCGCTGCGGGTGCTCCTTTTCCAGCTTTGCTTCTGCTTCAGTCAGGAATTTGCGGTATTCTGCCGTAAGTCTGGCTTTTTCTGCATCCTCGTGCTTTTGCGCGTCGGCGCGAAGCTTGTCCAGCGCAGATTGAATGCCGTCCGTAATCGTTTTTACCTCACGGGAAGCATACTTTTCCGCACGCATGAGGTCTTTGTCAGCGGCAAGCTGCGCCTGCGCTTCCTCTGTGCGCAGTGCGTAATAGTCCGCCGCGTTGCAATAGCTCAGATCAAATTCCAACATCTGACGGATCTCGTCCCCGCTCAGAATTCCATCCACTGCATATTTTCTTATACACGACGCAATAAAAGCCTCGTCCGCGTCACAGGCATCCGCGTTCTTTTCGTCGGGAGCTTCGTCCTTCACTTCTTCAACAAACGCATCCGCATAGTCCTTTGCTGAGCGGCACTGTGCCCCGGACAGGAACTTCCCCAGATACGCCGCGCCGCATTTCGCGTCCTGATTCAGGACCTGCTCGAAAAACTCATCGGCCTTGGCCCATTCGCCGTCTTCCAATGCCATCTGTCCGCGGTCGAGCAGCGCCTGTACATTGCTGCCGCCCTCGTTATGTACCACGACGGTTTCTTTGACCGCTTCCCTGGCGGCCTCCTGCGGCTTTGCCGTGTCGAGCACCTTTTTGACGCCCCGGATGAGGTCCTGAACGAAGCCAATCCTGCCCATATCCTGACTTTGCAGCATACTGAGCTCTTCCGGCATATCATACGGGTCCATATCGCGGTAGCAGGGGATGAGCAGGCGGCTGCGGTCGGTGCGCATGAGCGCAAGATACCGGCTCCACTCGTTCCTGACCCAGACGGCGTTCAGATAGTCCGGCTTCGTGCCGACCACGACCATGACCTTCGCCGAATGCAGGGCGGCGAAGATATACGGCTCGTATTCCTGCCCAAGCTTGTCCTCCAGCGTGATACGCGCAAAGAAGACCTTATAGCCCGCGTCGGTGAGCTGGTAATAAATATCCTGCGCCAGCGCGGAATCCTTTGTGCGTTTGCCGTTCTCGTCGGATTCCTTGTAGCAGATGAACACGTCGAACGGCGTTTCCTTCTGCGAGATCGCCAGAATGTCCTTTTGTAAGCCGGCGATGCGCTGCGCCTCCTTTTCGTACAGACTCCGCGCCACGCCGTCGGAGTATTGCAGCGCGGCCTGATAGTCCACGTCGTTCAGAATGCTGTCAAAGCTCGCGCGGTGGCAGGTCGGGATGCGCTCGCCGGAGGCCGGGTCCTGCACATACTCGATGCCATACCGGCAGAGCAGCAGGTTCCAGTGCGCCTCCGCGTCCGCGTCGTTCTCGCCGACCAGCCGTTCGTAGAGCGCGGCGGCCTTGTCAAATTCACCGTTCCGCCGCAGATGCGTACCGCGGTTAAACAGGCTCAGCCGCTGCCCGTCGTCCGTCTTCGGCAGCGTCATCGTGCTGCCGCAGTATTCGCACGTGCCAAACGTCTTGTCCGCAGAGATCTCAATATCCCCGCCGCACATCTTGCATTTGATGATAGGCATATATGCTCTTCCTTTCTCTTTTTTCTCTATTTACGCCGGAACAGTCTGGCGATCATGCCAATGCCGAAGCAAAAAGCGCCGCCTACCGCTGCCACCAGAAAAACATCGCTGGTCGGCGTACTGACAGCAAGGAGCGTCATGTAAACAAAGCCGCATACAGGCGGGAGCCAGAGGAAGCCGCTCGGCGTCCGGCAAACGGCGTGCGTGATGCCCTGCGCGAGGGTGAAAATCAAATATCCGCCAAAGAGGATCCAGAGATTATTGACACGCTCTGCAATGGATGCGCTTGTACAGAGCAGGATCAAAAGCGCTGTCAGCCCAATATGGATCAAAACGCCGACGTTTTTGCGTGTTTTTGCGGCTTGCTCCTTTCGGCGCAAAGCCTCCGCCTGCCGCTTCTCATCTTCTTCCAGTGCGATCAGCTGCTGGCGGCTCTCCTCCTCAAGCTGCTTTTTCCGCTGCAATTGCAGCTGGCGTTCCTTTTCATCCGCCTCTGCCTTCAGCTTCTGCTGCTCCAGCTCCTGTTCGGTGCGCTGCCTCTGCGCGAGCCGCTTCTGATTCAGTGCAGCCAGCTCCTGCTCTTTCGCCCTGAGATAGTCGTGTGATTGCGTGACGATGCGTATCATCGCATTCGCGTGCGTAGATGAATTGAGTTTTTCCTGCTCTTCAAGACCGCTTATCACCGCGTTGCGCAGGGCTTCCAGCTGATTTTGGACATCCGGCGACGCGAACTGTTCCGCGCGGGCATAATTGCGGTCGTCTTGCAGCAGGGTGCCAATATCTGCCGCTTTGTCATGGAAATACCCAGGCGCGGCAGCTCGGAACGAATGGTCGAAGTCCAGGAACTTCCGAATCTCTTCCTCGCCCAGATAGAATGGTACACGGTATTTTTTTACGCAGGTTTGAATAAACGCCTCGTTTGCCTCACAGTCGACGGAGTATTCCTGGATCGGAGCACTCGCGGCGGTCTCTGAAACATATTGTTTCGCAAAATCCTCAACAGTCTTTGCCTGTTTGCTCACAAGGAGCTTTCCAAGATATGCTTCTGCACATACCGGAGCAATATCCAGCACCTTGTCAAAATAGGCATCCGCATTTTTCCAGTCTGCATCCTCCAGAAGCAAATTTCCGCGTCGCAGCAGAGAATCGACGTTTGGCGCACTGGCCGTTTGCATTGACGAAGCCTGCGATGCAGACTTGCCAAACAGCTTTTCAATGCCGCGCAACAAGTCCTGCGTTGCACCGACCTTGCCGAGATCCTGCGCTTGCAGCTTTGCAAATTCGTTCGGCATATCATAGGCATCTATATTTTTATAGCAGGGAATGAGAGACTTTTTCTGACCGGCGGCGATGAGCTGCAAATACCGGCTCCACTCGTTTTTGACCCACGGGGCGTTATAATACTCATAGTCCGTGCCGACGGCCAGCATGACGCGCGCGGAATTGAGCGCGGCAAAGATATACGGCTCGTATTCCTGACCAAGTTTATCTTCCAATGTAATGCGGGAGAAGAACACCCGGTAGCCTTTTTCTGTCAATGCATCATATAAGTCCTGCGCCAGAACGGAATCGAGTGTACGCTGGCCATTCTCATCTGTCTCTTTGTAGCAGATAAAAATATCATATGGTTCTTCACGGCTGGAAACCTCGATGATGCCGCGCCGCAGCGCCTCGATGGCTTTGGCTTCCTCGCGATAAACCTTCCGCGCGACCACGTCGGCATATTCCATGACCAGCTCAAAGTTCGCGTCTTCCAGCACACTGTCAAAGCTCGACCGGTGACAGGTGGGTATCTTTTTGCCCGTTGTCGGATCGTCGACGTATTCGATGCCGTACTTGCACAGCACAAGACCCCAATAGGCCTCCGCTTCCTCCGGGAATTCCGCGACGATGGACTCATAAACGCCCGCCGCCTTGTCAAATTCGCAGGCAAAGCGCAGCCGGTTCGCCCGCGCGAACAGCGTCAGTTTTTTCTCGTTGTCCTGCTTCGGAACCGTCTGCTTTGTCCCGCAGTATTCGCAGACCGCAATCTGGCTGTTCTCTTCGACGTTTAAATCCCCGCCGCACATCTTACACTTGATAATTGCCATTTCTTCTCCCTCTTTCTGTTTATTTGTGGCCTCGGTCAAGATGGTTCAGCGCAAACTCCATACAGAGCGTTAAGACTTCGTTTCTGGTCCGGCCGGTATCGGCTGCAATCGCGTCGATCTCCTGCCGCGTTATGGACGCACGGGAAAGCGCCTCGTCTGCCATGTACACTGCGTGGTGGTTGACGCTCTGCTCGGACGACGCGTATGTCAAGGGACTTCTCGACAGCTACATCGTCTACGTCATTCCGGTCATCAACCCGGACGGTTATGAGCAGTCCTTTGTCATCAACAACCGCCCGAACCTGCGCCCGAGAGACGCAAACGGCGACAACATCCCCTTCAGCGACCCCTACATGGACATTGACGGCGACGGCTTCATCGCCACGCTCTATCGCGGCAAGGCGGACGACACGCCGTCGCGGGACCTCCCCGTCTTCGGCATGGAGAGCCCGGACTGGGATGAAAATGGCGTGCTCGGCGACGATCCGCGCACCAGCGGCATCGACATGAACCGCACCTTCGACTACCAGTGGAACCGCTATGACATTGAAACGAAGGATGGCCAGCAGATCGGCAACATCAACTGGACAACCGCTGGCATCG
>OIZX01001157.1_pt1 | contig 14415 bp, 13 predicted proteins | sample 1588621 | NCBI WGS metagenome assembly OIZX01 (sample SAMN03283276) | human gut metagenome | biome: human-associated habitat; material: feces | host: Homo sapiens | place: Peru | collected 2012
GGCGGTTGCGGATACGATAATAGTGTAATCCATGGCATCGTTCTTCTTCAGGGTTCCTACCAGCTTTGCAATGGTGGATGCCTTCTGACCGATGGCTACATAGATACATACCACATCCTTACCCTTCTGGTTCAGGATGGCGTCGATGGCGATGGAGGTCTTACCGGTCTGACGGTCACCGATGATCAGCTCACGCTGTCCACGACCGATAGGGAACATGGAATCGATTGCCAGAATACCGGTCTCCATAGGTACACCTACGGACTGTCTGTCCACGATGGAAGGAGCAGGCTGCTCGATGGGACGATACCCCTCTTCCTTAATGGGACCTGCGCCATCGATGGGTGCTCCCAGAGCATCCACGATCCTGCCCTTGAATCCGTCACCTACGGGGATACCGGCTCTCTTGCCGGTACGAACGACTCTGGTACCCTCACGGATCTCGGTATCATGACCGAACAGGATACATCCGATCTCATCTCTGCGGACATCCTGTACCATTCCCTTGACACCGGAATCGAAGATAACGATCTCACCGTACTCAGCATGGTCGATACCATTGACATTTGCGATACCGTCACCTACCCAGCTGACGGAACCGATCTCATGCTCCTGTGCCTGCAGGTGGAAATCTTCGATCTCACCCTTCAGGATAGAGATGATCCCCTGCTCGCTGGCAGTCTTACCTACCTGGGAAAGCTTGTCCGCGAACTGCTTCATACGGCCATTGGTACTCCAGTCATAGACTTCGTTACCGGCACGGATGATGAAACCGCCGCCCAGAGCCGGGTCTTCCTTCGTCTCGAAAACCATATCGTCTCTGTGATATTTCTTCTGTACAAAATCACGGATATTCTGTAACTGCTCCTCTGTCGGTGCTGTCACATAGGACAGGGTCACAACGAATTCACCCTTTTTCTCGGGAGAGAGTTCTCTATACGCAGTGCAGATATCATCCCACAGATAGATATCTCCGTTATCACACAGGACCTTCAGGAAATCTCTGATCTGTAAGGGGAATACTTTTTCTATTACATTGTGCTTGGCAGACAGTGCCACGGCAGGAGATTCGAAATCCAGTTTCACCTGCGGTACGGCTTTAAAGATATCGCCTGTCTGACCTACAATGTCTCCGGGGATATTCAATTCACGCAATCTTTTTGCGTATTCTAAAGCTGTACTAATCAATCTCTTCACCTGTCTTTGCTATAAATTGGTTGTAAAGTTCTCTGTCTGAATCTGCATTCTGTTTGGCTGCCACCAGCTTTGCAGTAGCTTCCACTACCAGACCGGCGATCTGCTCCTGTGCCTGCTGGATACGCTTCTGCTCTTCCAGTGCGGCATTTTTATCGGCATTGTCCAGGATCTTCTTTGCTTCGGTCTGGGCATCTGCCACGATACGGTCATACTCGTTGCTGGCCTTGCCTCTTGCCTCGTTCAGGATGCCTTCCTTTTCTGCCTGGACACCGCTTAAGGATGCCTCGTACTTAGTCTTGAGTTCCTCGGCACTGTCCTGTGCAGCTTTTGCATCTGCATATTGCTTATCGATCTCTGCCTGTCTTGCGTCCAGGATCTTGTGGATGGGCTTGATCAGGAAGATCTTCACAATGGCAAATATGATCAACAGATTCAGGATGGTCCATACAATATTAATATCTAATCTCAGCATGTGCTTTCATCCTTTCTTACGTCGTTATACCGTTCCTTATGCCATGAATAAGATGATCAGGATACCAATAACGAATCCGTAAATAGCGGTTGCCTCTGCCAGCGCACCACCTAACAGTAAGATCTTGGTGATCTTGCTCTCTGCTTCCGGCTGTCTTGCCACAGCCTCTGCTGCCTTACTTGTTGCGATACCGATACCGATACCTGCTCCGATACATGCCAGTGCTGCAATACCTGCTCCAATAGCTATCATAATGAATCCTCCTAGTTTTAAAAAAGTGTTGTTAGTGAATAGTTACTTATTCAATGGCTTCCTTAATGTACATAGATGTCAGGAATACGAATACATACGCCTGGATCAGTCCATCAAAAATATCAAAGTAAAAGCTGAAGGGTACCGGCAATGCTACCGGAACCAGAAGCTTCAACAGCTCCATGATAACGAATGCTCCCAAAACGTTACCAAACAATCGCATACACAAAGACAGAGGCTTGATGAACACCTCCAGGATATTGATAGGTGTTACGATTGCGATGGGTTCGGTAAAGCTCTTGATCCATCCGCCCACGCCTTTTTTGCGGATGCCTGCTGCTTCCACCAGGATGATACTCATCAGTGCCAGTGCCGCCGTTACGTTCAGATCCTTGGTAGGGGGCTTCATGCCAAACAATCCGATGATATTGGATATGCCCAGGTATAACAGTACACTTACCAGATACGGTACATACCGTTTCCCTTCCTCTCCGATCATTCCCGTAACAATGCCTTCCAGCTTCGTCACGATCGTCTCTGCCACCAGCTGTCGTCTGCTGGCATTGTGTACTTTGAGGTTGCTTGTAAGGATAATCGACAAGATCAGAATGACTGCCATGACTACCCATGTGATCACTACCGATTCCGCAATATCCAGCTGTACTCCGCCGATCAGTGGAAGGCCTGCCGGAAGCTTGATCGAAAACGCCGTATCACAGTTCAGTTCTTTGAGCAGTTCTGATGCCAATTCCTCCATAATACCACTTCCTTTCCGTAAACATCCCTGAAGGAGTTTCCACTCCCTCATGGTCGTTGCTATTTTACTCCTATTTATAAAAAAGCGTAAGATACATTTTTGCTAATTTGTCCTATGCAAAAATCAAAAGTTATGGCATATATTAACTATAAAAAAATGAGGTATCAGAAAATTATATGACAAAATTAGTCATTTTGGGACGTAAGAATCAGACGGGCAACTACGAGACCTTTTTTCGGAAGCTTCCCGCCAGAACCGTGACAACCTTAGTCCCCGGGGAAGTCATCTCCTGCGACGCTCTGATCCTGCCGGGCGGCGGAGATATCACTCCTGCTTTTTTCGGTGAAAAAAACAAAGGTTCCCGCACTGTTGACACCGAACTGGACATCCTGCAATTCCAGGCTCTCGACATAGCGATTGCCGCCGGAATCCCTGTCATCGGGATCTGCAAGGGCATGCAGGTCATCAATGTTGCCTTCGGCGGTACGATCACACAGGATATGCCCGAAGACTGCCTGCACAGTTCCCCTTCCGGCGATGTGTTTCATGATACTATTATGGTAGATGATTCCCGTCTTTTCAAGTATTTTCCTGCCAAAATGCGCGTCAACAGTGCTCATCACCAACGGATCGGCCGCTTAGGTCAGCACCTTAAGATCATCCAGGTCTGCCCTGACGATGGCTGCCCCGAAGCTTTGGAGCATGACGAGCTGCCGATCCTTGGGTTACAGTGGCATCCGGAGAGGCTGCCGGATCCGGCCGGACTTCCTCTGCTTTCCCTGCTCGCTTCGTATTTTTAAATCTGTGTCGTGTTTTTTTGGTGGCGATCAGTTCTTCCTTCACCTTGCACCTGGCTATCTCAAACAGCGAACGAATGATCCCACGCAGCATCTCGGCTGTCTGATCGTCCACTTCCTTCAATGCGGTAACTACCGCATTCATACTCTTTTTCCAATCTGCGGTAAAGGTGATCAGATCGTCCGCCTGTGATGCGGAGATCACCTGATAAAGTGTGTCTACAAAGGTACGGACCTGCTCCTCGTTCAGGGATAGAATCCATTCATTCAGAGCCTCGTTCATGATCTTCTGGCTCTCATAGATATCGCCTACATCCACGAAATGATCATCCTTCACCAGCCAGGAGAAAGGATCATGCTGCAGCAGACCGTGGTTTTTACTCTCCACTACGCGGTAATGAATATCCCGCTCGAAGATCATCCCGATCATAGAAGAATGCGGAAGCAGCTTTACCACCTTGTCTTCTATCGCATTGTAATGACATTCCTTCAGCACCTCCGGCCGGAATCCCGGTCCGTCCAGACTGTATATCTTTTGGATCCGCTTCCGTACAAAGGGCGCACATTTCATGGCACTGTACACCGCCAGGTTGCCGCCCTTGGAATGTCCTCCGATGTAAAAGGGCTGATGCAGCCATCCGGTGACCATATTTACATATTTTACACTGTATTCCTGCCCCGGTACCGGATTCAGGAATGCCATATTAAAGTCTTCCTTCCACCCCACAATAGTCTCATCCGTGCCGCGGAATGCCAAAAACAGCGTTCCGTCATCCAGGATAAAGGTAATCGCAGAGAACTGGGTCTCCCACTCCTTTTCCACCAGGTTAATATAACAATTCAGCTTCATATTCCGGAAGCGTCTGCCGCTAAGCAGCCCTTCAAACAGTGCCCGGTTCTCCTTTTCAAAACGCACATCTCCGAACAGCTGCTCCACATCCGGCCGTTTGGCGATCTCCTGCAGCGTCACAGAAGGACCGTTGTGACGTACGTCACTGACCATTCCGTCGAACTTCAGATAAGAAAGCTGGCATAAGGCCAGACTGTCCACATCATTCAGAGGTTTTTCGCAAAATGGAATATCTCCGTATTTTTTTAAATATTCTATGACTGTTCCCGCCATATACCGCTCCTTTCCGCGAGGAACTTTCCTTGCGTATTTTTCCGGATTGTGTTACGTTTTATACTGTCAGTAGAAAACATTAAGAAGGTGATCTGCCATGTCCACGAACCATTCCAAACAATTTTCCAGAGATTGCATGGTGCAGGCTTTGATGCAGCTGCTTCAGACAAAATCTCTGTCCAATATTACCATCTCAGAGCTGACCGAGCGGGCCGGAGTCTCCCGTATGACTTATTACCGCAATTACAACTCCATGGACGAGATCTTCATCAGTTATCTGAAGGATCTGGTAGATGCCTACCGTCAGGATGTCGCTGCCTGGCCTGATAAAGGCAATTATAACGACTACCGCAATATGCTGCACTGCTATGAATACTTTGATCATTACAGAGAATTCATTGCCTGCCTGGTGAACACAGGACTGGGGCATCTGCTGCTGCAGGCCCTGGACAGTTATATCCTTGATACCTATTATACGGAAGATAAAGGCCGGGATTTCTATTACACGCTTCGTGCGTTCTCCGGTTCCCTCTACAATATCTACGTCACCTGGATCATGGAAAATTCCATGGAATCCGCTGAAGAGATCGTATCCATTATCTGTCAGATCTATTCCTGATCATTAAACAATCATCAAAGGACTGCGCAAAAATACGCAGTCCCTTTTTATTTTTATCTCTGATCCAACGGAACATATTCCAGTTCCTGCATCACGCTCTTATAAGCGGGACGGATGATCTTATCCATATTGATCAATTCTTCAATACGATGCGCGCTCCATCCCACGATTCTTGCGATGGCAAAAATCGGTGTATATAATTCCAGTGGGATCTCCAGCATGCTGTATACGAATCCGCTGTAGAAATCCACATTGGCGCTGACGCCCTTATAGATCCTGGACTTCTGGGAGATGACCTCCGGTGCCATCCGCTCGATCATGGAGTACAATGCGAAATCCTTGTCTCTGCCCTTGGCTACTGCCAGCTTCTCCACGAAGCTCTTAAATACCTGGGCTCTGGGGTCGGACAGAGAGTAGACAGCATGACCCATACCATAGATCAGTCCCTTGCCGTCAAAGGCTTCCTTATTCAAAATCTTGTTCAGATAAACTCTTACCGCATCCTCATCAGTCCAGTCGGACACATGGGCTTCGATATCCCGCATCATCTCTACGACCTTGATATTGGCACCACCGTGCTTGGGTCCCTTCAGAGAAGAAAGCGCTGCTGCCACTACGGAATAAGTGTCGGATCCGGAAGAGGTTACGACTCTGGTAGTGAAGGTGGAATTGTTACCGCCGCCGTGCTCCATATGCAGCACCAGTGCGGTATCCAGTACTTTGGCCTCCAGCTCGGTATATTGTTTGTCGGGACGAAGCATCATCAGCAGATTCTCTGCTGTGGAAAGCTTCTTCTGCGGACGATGTATGTACATACTCTCATCATTGGAATAGTGATTATATGCATGGTAGCCGTAGACTGCCAGCATAGGGAACACAGCGATCAGTCCCAGACATTGTCTTAATACATTTTCAATGGAAGTATCGCTGCAATTTTTATCATAGGAAGCCAGTGTCAGAACACTCCTGGTCAGGGAATTCATGATGTCACTGCTGGGAGCTTTCATGATGACATCTCTGGTAAAGTTGGTAGGCAAAGTTCTGCTGGATGCCAGAATATCGTTAAAATGCTTCAGTTCGTCACGATTCGGCAGCTTACCGAACAAAAGTAAATAAGCCACTTCTTCGAATCCGAAATGATCCCCGCGGAATCCGTTGACCAGTTCGATACAGTCATAACCGCGATACCACAGCTTACCTTCACAGGGTATCTTTTTGCCATCCTCCATTTTGAAGGATTCGATCCGGGAGATATTGGTAAGGCCTGCGACTACGCCGTTACCGTTCTTATCACGCAACCCCCTCTGCACGCCATACTCATCGAACATCTGGGGTTCCAATCTATCTGCCGCTCTGCACAGGCCGGCATGTTCCAACATATACTCTGCGTTTTTCTTCATCCAAATACCTTCCTTTCCCGACATCATATATACTTATCTATCATAACTTTTCAGAAACTACCCTGTCAATTAAGAAAGTATAAAATATTCTTTGTATTCTCTTTGATCTTCTCAGACAGCTCAGCATATTTAATGAGTTCTTCCTCTGTGAAGCCGGCGAATCTGGCAGCATCATAATCCCTCTGTGCCATCTCCAGTTCTTTCATAACGGCATCTGCTGCCGGAAGAATCGTCACGGCGATTCTGCCTCCCCGTTCCTTCCGCTTCGTTTCTGCCATCTCCGCTGTTTTCGTTTTATTTTTTCCGGTCGTCTTATCTTTTTTGGATGGCTTGGGTTCCTTCACCTCTTCTACTTTCAGGAATCCCTTCATGGTCAGTCGCTGCAATCCGCTGGTCAGATTCGTCCGGGTGATTCCGGCGAAATCCGCCAGTTCCCGTCTGCTGTCCCATTCGTGCTTTTCACACAGACACAAAAGCAGACGCACATCCATGACCTTCAGATCTCCTTTTAACGCCACAGGCTCCAGATAATGTTCTAATAACTTTCTCTTACGGTAATCCTCTCCTGCAGGTCCTTCCGCCTGCAAGATCTCTGTATTGACAAAGACTCTCTCGTCTCCCAGCTTCTTGGAACCGGGCAGGATCGAAGGCGGAACGGTGCCGTCCCCCGCAGCATCGATAAAAAAGCGGTATACCTGCAGACGATTCTTCTCATAATCTTCCTCTTCCAGAACATGTTTGTAGAAGTTATTGTAGTACTCAAATACATTCAGCTTCATTTTCACAGTCTTCGAGATATTAATGCCCTGACTGGCAAGAGAGCCTTTCCTCTTCACATAATAATAAATGGGCGCATGCAGGGCATAGAATACTTTCGCATAGCGGATATATTCCAGATTGAACATAAAATCCTCACACCAGCTGATATCCGTATCCATGCGTAGCTTATGCTCTTCCACAATATCCCTGCGGTACAGCTTGTTCCACAACACACCGTAATAAAAATCCGCCGGATTCTCCATCATATGTGCTGCGAACTCTTCTCTGGTGAGCACGCCCTCCTCTTCGATGTCTCCCTTGGGGGACAGACGCTCTCCCACCACGCGGTAAAAGTCAGAAATGACCATGTCACAGCCGTACTCCTCCGCTGCCCGCACGAACAGTCTGGTGGCATCCGGTGTGATCCAGTCGTCACTGTCGAGGAACTGCAGATATTTTCCCCGGGCACGGTCAAGCGCCCGGTTTCTGCTGTCGGAGACTCCGGTGTTCTCCTTTTGGATCACAATGACTCTGGAATCTCTGTCTCCGTACTCTTCACAAATATCGCCGGAAGCATCCGTACTGCCATCATTGACCAGCAGCAGTTCATAATCCGTATATTCCTGGTTCAAAATGCTGTCGACACAGCGTCGTAAATATTGTTCCGCATTGTATATCGGAACAATGATGCTTACCATTGGCCGCATAAGTTCATCCTCTCCAAAAATTACTTCATAAACGATTTCTTCGCTTTTCAAGCTTACGAAATCGTGATCAGTTCATAGTCTCTGCTGCCGAGGCCGATCTTCTCCGCATGCTCCAGGCAGGTCTTGTACTCCGCATTGGGAGTGGTATTTTCAAAATGATCATGATGATCGCAAAATCCCTCTTTTGCCATGGCATCCGTCAGCTGGCTGTTCGGCAGCGGTGTCTGCTTCAGACAGGCATCCACACAGGCCTGATCCAACGCCAGGGGATCAAAGGATGCAAACATACCGATATTAGGCAGAATAGGAGCATCGTTCTCGCAGTGGCAGTCACAGTTCGGAGAGATATCCACTACCAGAGAGATATGGAAATTCGGTCTGCCGTCCACAACAGCCTTCGCATATTCTGCCATGCGGCAGTTGAAATCCTTCGTCGCCGCAGCATCGCCGCTGTGGATCGCATCAAAATTGCAGGCGCCGATGCAGCGTCCGCAACCCAGACACTTCTCATGATCAATGTGCATCTTATGTGTGGTCTCATCATATACCAGTCCATCATTGGCACATTCCTTCATGCAGCGCTTACAGCCCCGGCACAGACTCTCGTCGATCTCCGGCTTGCCCTGCGCATGCTGCTCCATTTTGCCCGCTCTGGAGCCGCAGCCCATACCGATGTTTTTAATAGCACCGCCAAACCCCACCGTCTCATGTCCTTTGAAATGATTCAGGGAAATAAACACATCCGCATCCATGATGGCACGACCGATCTTCGCATTCTTCACATATTCGCCGCCTTCTACCGGTACCTCGATGTCATCCGTTCCCTTGAGTCCATCGCCAATGATCACGGGACATCCCACCGTCAGAGGCGTGAAACCATTCTCCCAGGCACAGTACATATGCTCGATGGCATTCTTACGGCTGCCGGGATACAGGGTGTTGCAGTCGGTCAGAAAAGGCACACCGCCCAGCTCCTTTACCACATCCGCTACCGCTTTCGCATAATTCGGACGTAAGAAACCCAGGTTGCCCAGCTCTCCAAAGTGCAGCTTGATAGCAACAAATTTGTGATCCATATCAATATTCTGAATCCCCGCCGCCTTCATCAGACGCTTTAACTTACTGGGAAGCCCCTCTCCCAGACGGGTCCTGAAATCTGTAAAATATACCTTTGATTTTTCCATTGATTTATCCTCCGCGCAAAAAAGATACTACGATTATAACATATCTTTTCCGCTTTTTGAGAATTTTTTTGCATTCTCCACGAAGCGCTCCGCGAACTCCGGGCAGGATGGATAATAGAGGTGGGGAAAACCGTACCAGTGACTCTCTCCCACGTGGATACAGGGATAATTTCGTCCGGTGGAGGGTTTGGTAGCGATGCAGTCTGCGCCGTTGTCTTCACTGTCATAATAGTGGAATTCGTGGGCACGGATGCGACTGCCACGAGGCATAAAATGTCCGCTGTTCTCTTCCAGTTCAATGTATCCGAAGCGCACCAGGTGTCCGGTGTCGAAGCATTTACCGGGCAGGACTCCCGCCATGGGATAGGAATGTCCTTCCCGATCCGTCAGGGTCGTATGCAGGTATAGAAAACCGCCGCACTCTGCCACCGTGGGCAGGCCGTCTGTGACTGCCTTCCGGATCGCTGTGCGCATGGTATCATTCTCGCTTAACTGTCCGGCATACAGTTCCGGATATCCACCGCCCAGTAACAATCCGTGAATGTTTTCCGGTAAGTTTCTGTCATGCAGCGGGGAAAAATACACCGGTTCCGCGCCCGCCTGTTCCAGCAGACGCAGGTTCTCTTCGTAATAAAAACAAAAAGCTTCATCCCGGGCTACGGCGATCCGTGGGCGTATTGCTTCGCTGGTTTCTACGGAATCCTCCACTACCGTCTCTTCCTCCAACAGCTCCGCTTCCTCTGCGATCTGCAACAGTTTTGAAATGTCTGCGGTCTCCCGTAATCTCTCTGCCGTCATACGGATCTGTCCCTGCAAGTCTTCCAGTTCTCCCGGCATGCACAAGCCTAAGTGTCTGCTGGCGATCTGCAGGTCCTTATTTTCCGGAAAATACCCCAGTACCGCAATGCCCAGTTCATCTTCTGCCAAGGGCTTCAGTATCTCATAATAGGATGCGGACATCCGGTTGAAGATCACGCCACGGATCAGATGTGCCTTATCGTAAGCCAGGAATCCGGCAATCAGAGGGATCACCGATCTCCCCATGCCTTTTGCATCCACCACCAGCAGGATGGGGGTCTGCGTCACCTTTGCCAGATGATAGGAGGAGCCTTCCTCACGGATGCCGCCCAGCCCGTCATACAATCCCATAACACCTTCCATGACCACAAGCTCGTCTTCTCTGCGATCCTTCAAAAACAGCTTACGGGTGCCCTCTTCTCCGGTAAAAAAGGTATCCAGATTCCGAGAGGGCACCCCCAGCACCTGTCTGTGGAACATTGGATCAATATAATCCGGGCCGCATTTACAGGAAGAAATATCCTCACCGTTTTCTTTAAAAATCTGCAATAATCCACAGGTGATCGTAGTCTTGCCGCTGCCGCTCTTCGGTGCAGCGATCATGATACGGCGTATCTTCTTTTTCTGTGCTCCGGTCATCTCTGTACTTCTCCATTCTTACCGTTTCCGGTCTCCCCTGCGTCCTGTTTTGTTTTCTTCGCGTTATCCATAGGATCCGTTCCTGTCTCCCGGAACGTAAATGAACAGATCCACACCGGATTTTCCGCCTGGGGCAGATGATAGCTTAAGAGCTTCTTCACCCGGCTTACCTGCATCTGCAGGATCTCCTCTTCCTCCACCGGAAAAGTATCCAGCACTTCCTTAAGTTCTGCAATGGTCTCCATGCTGATGGCATTGATCACAATACGCATATGGGGATTCTTCCGGTACAGGGTCTGTAAAATATCCAGCAATCTGCCGCCGCTGCCGCCGATAAAGGCATGGGTCGGCACAGGTAATTCCTCCAGCCCTTCCGGTGCCGGGGCTTCAATGATCTGTATATTATCCATGTGAAAATGCTCTCTGTTCTTTCGAAGCAGTTCCACCGCCTCCGGCTTTCTCTCAATGGCATAGACCTGCACCCCTCCGGGCACCCCGGCGATCTCTATGGCGACGGATCCGGTGCCGCTGCCGATGTCATAGACCACGGCGTTTTGTGTCAGGTGTAGCTTGCAGATGCTGACCTCGCGGACTTCTTCTTTTGTCATTGGCGTTCTGCGGATTTTTCCCTCGGTTTCCGAAGCATCCCGCAGGAAACAGGTATCGGCTCTTCCATGGGTCAGGCGTTCCGGTTGCCAGTGAGGATTGCAGATCAGGCAGGTATACAGCCCTTCCTCCGTAATCTCCTCACACTGCCCCGGGGTCAGGATCCGGATGCTTTCCTCCGGATAGGACAGCTGATATCCTACGATCACTTCACAGTCTGTCAGTCCCGCTTCTGCAAGCAAATGTCCGATCTTGCGGATGTCCGCACTTCCTGAGGTCAGTAAAAATACCTTTTCATGGCTCTCCACCGTTGCCGAAAGCCGGTTCAGCTTCTTGCCGTGCATGCTCAAAATGGCGGCATCTTCATAACTTTCTCCCACTCGGGCCGCCAGTGTGGCCACGGAAGAAATTCCCGGCAGGATCCGTACTCTTGCGTTCAACGCTCCTGCGGCAACGGCTTCCTGCAATGCCACATATAGCTTCCTGCATCCGCTGTAAAATCCGGTATCCCCGGAAAAAAGGACCGTTACCCGAAGGGGATCTTTCTGTGCTGTAAGACCGTTTTTCTGTAATTGCTCCAGATACGGCAGAATCTGCTCCGTCATGTAGTAGGGTCTTTTTTCGATTTTAGCAGAATATCTTTCGATCATGCGCTCCGCACCCAGCAGGATATCTGCAGTCTCGATCGCATGCTGCACTTCTTGTGTCTGACCGTCTTTGCTGCCCATGCCGATTCCGGCGAGGCAGATCTCCATGCTGCCCTGCCCGGAGAGCTTACAGTCACAGAGCTGTTCCAGTTTTCCACAGATTTCCGCAAAAGAATACGTATCTACAGCCTTCTTGGCAGGCTGTATCACATACACCGGGATCCCCAGAATTTTCGCAGCTTCCAGTTTCTCCTGATACCCTCCGGTGCGTCCGCTGTTTTTCGTGACCATGTGATGGATATCGTATTGCTTCAGGATAGCGGCGTTCATCTCTGTGGAAAAAGGTCCCTGCAATGCCAGGATCTGTCTGCCTTTGATTCCCTGCTCCATGCACAGTTCCAGGCTCTCTCTGCCCGGAAGGATGCGCACATACAGGCGGTCATGGAGTCTTCCGGAGGCACAATACGTCGGCAGTTCCTTGCTCCCTGTGGTCAGCAGAATATTGCCCTCTGTATTCTCCAGCGCTTTGGCACAGTCAGCATTGCTTTCAAAATACCGGATACTTACGGCAGGATCCTCTGCTTCCGGAGTCTCCGAAATTTCCCGTTCCAGACGCAGGTAAATGGAAGACTGTGTTTTCACAGCGTCCCGTATGTTCTCTGTAACGACCTGGGCATAAGGGTGGGTGGCATCCACTACGATCTCATAACCCTCGTTACGCAGAAATTCTTCCATCTGCTGCCGGTCCATTCTGCCACGGTGAAGAGATACGAGTGGCTGCCCCTTTGTCCCTGCCGCCACCGCATCCGTCTGTTCCCGCATCACGACCTCACCATATTCCGTTGCCACGCATACGGTATGCGCGATTCCGGCATCTGCCAGGATTTCCGACAGCCGCCGTCCTTCTGTGGTTCCCGCAAAAATTACTATTTTTTTCATCCTGCTCTCCTCCCAAAGAGAACTTAATGTATGTTATTCTCTACATGATATCCGCGCTTTGTGATCAACTTGTCCCCCAGGATCTCCGTCTCCGAATTGCCGATAAATACCGTGGTGAACATATTGACTTCCCGGTCCCTTAATTCCCGCAGCGTACAGGTCACCGCCCGGGTGCCTTCTCTGCCGATGTTTTCCACATAGCCGCAGGGGCGCTCCCCTTCTATGGTTTCCAGTAAAATATCACAGGCTCTTTGCAGATAATCCTTTCGCCTGTGGCTGGAAGGGTTGTAAATTGCCATGGCAAAATCTCCCATTGCTGCCGCCCGCAGTCTCTTTTCGATCTTCTCCCAGGGAGTCAGCAGGTCGCTTAAGCTGATCACACAGAAATCATGGTTTAAGGGTGCTCCCAGTACCGCCGCCCCACTGCTTGCCGCTGTAATACCGCTGCAGGCCGACGCGCCTCTCCGCGTAGAACAGCGTTTCCACCAGCGTGGGCGTAGGCTTGGGCTGGTAGCCGGGCTGGGCGGTGTCCGTTATGGTGTAGATCTTGACCACGCCATCTCGGTAGGGCTGCGTGATCTGCCGGTCGTCAGGGCGAAACGGTAGCTTCCGCATAGCTCTTCACCTGCCTGTCGTTCTGCATGGCCAGCAGCCGGTTCAGATAGTTCATCTCGAACACATCCAGCGCGTCACTCAAGCCGTAGCGGACGTATTCTTTCAACAGCGTCAACGGCTCCCCGGGGTTTTCATAGTCGCCAGCCGCGCCGAGCTTCCCGTCAATGTACGCCTCCCCGGAGGCGATGAGGTCGGACACCTTGGCGTCCGTAGCCTCATCGCTCCAGGTGATGTTGCAGGCGAGCTTGACGGACGATAGCAGCGCGGCGCTCACCGCGCCCGCCACCGTTAAGACTTGGTGACGGTGACCTTGTAGGTCTTGGTGGTGGTGCCGTCAGCGGCAGTCACAACGACCTGCAGGGCATTGCTGCCGGTCTTCCACGTGGCAGCGGTGCCGTTGTCGATCTCGGTGCCGTTCACGGTCAGCTTCATGGCAGCCGCAGCGTTGCCAGGCACAGCGGTCACCACATCAGACGCGGCGGTGGTGGTCGCGGTGTAGGTCAGCGTGCCGGAGGCGAACGCGGGGGTCAGAGCCAGGTCGCCCACAGTCAGAGCGGTCAGCGTGGCATCGGTAGACGCTGCGGGAGGATCCACCTGCGTCACCTTGTAGGTGGCGGGAGTCAGACCGGAGATGTCCAGCACCAGGAAGGCGTTATTATCCAGAGGCATACCATTGGCGTAGGCCTTGATCAGGTAGACACGCTCGTCCTCCAGGAAGCGGTAGTGGTCGCTGTACTCGATGCGGCCTTCGGGGGAGGTGCCTGCCATCGCCAGGTAGCGATAGGCGATGCCGATGACAGCCTTGCCGCGAGGCAGCGCGTGGGTCTGGATGATGTCCATAGGATAGGGCAGGACGTCGTTCCGGTAAGTGCCGTCCGGCGCCATCAGCGTGGTGGCGGGCATG
>OIZX01001159.1_pt1 | contig 14355 bp, 14 predicted proteins | sample 1588621 | NCBI WGS metagenome assembly OIZX01 (sample SAMN03283276) | human gut metagenome | biome: human-associated habitat; material: feces | host: Homo sapiens | place: Peru | collected 2012
GGTAGTCGCAGTGACATAACCGTCCGCGTCAACGGAGGCGATGGAAGGATTGCTGGACGACCAGACGATGGAGGCGGCGCTGCCGCTGTACTGCAGCGTGTCTGCCAGATCAAACGTCTCGCCGACCTGAAGATCGAGCAGCGGCTTGAACTGATCAATCGTGACGTTGGACTGTTCCGGCTGGCTGGTGCTGTCGGAGCTGATATCCAGACTGATCTTTGTGCCGGGCTCCGCCTCGCTGCCGCCGAGCGGCGTCTGCGCCGCGACATGGCCGAGCGCAACATAGCTGCTTGTGACGGCCTTGGGCGCGGAGCCGAAGCCGCTCTTTGCCAGAAGCGCCTCCGCCTCCGCCTGCTCCTTGTACAGGACGTTCGGCACAAGCTGCTTCTGCGGGCCGAGGCTGACGACAAAATAGACGCCGCTGCCCTTCAGAACCTTTTCACCGCCCGCCGGAGACTGCTGGATGATGCTGCCGCTCGGAATGGACGGATGGTAGCGCAGCTCGCACTTGACGCCGTAGAGCGACTCGGTGCGCAGGTCCGCCTTGGCCGTGTCAAACGGCTGGCCGACGTAATCGCGGACCGTCACGTAGGAATCCTCGGACGGGATCAGCTCACTGATGTCGACCGAGCTGCCGGAGCCGCCCGAACTGCTGCCGTTCGACGGCGGCGTGGGAACCGGCGTGACCGGGGTCTGCGGGGGCTGCGCGACGCTGATCGTAACATTGGAGCTGGGAGTCAGCGTCGAACCGGCTGTCACGCTCTGGCTGACGATGGTTCCGGGCATTTCCTCATCGCTCGGAACATATTCCCATTTGATCTGCGTGTCCGAAAGGCCCATCCGCGTCAGGTAATCCTCCGCAGCGTCCTTGAGCATGGAGGTCATGTCGTCCACGACGCCCACGGGGCGCTCCTTGCCAAGGCTGGCCGTCGCGAGCAGATCAGACGCGGGCGCAAGCTTCGTGCCGGGGTCCGGATTCTGCGTCAGAATGCGGCCCTGCTCGATGCCGGCGTCGTAGTCGGAGCCCTCCACGACCAGATGCAGTTCGGCGTTCTCCGCCGCCGTCACTGCGTTGACGACCTGCATATTCACAATGTTCGGGCTCAGAACATAGGAGCCGTCCTCTGCTGCTGTGTCGGTCTTCGGCTTGCGGTTGAGATAGAGCAGAACGCCGCCCGCGACGATTGCGGCTGCCAGCACGCCCGCGGTGATCTTTGCCCAGAGCGGCCAGCTGAAGCTGCTGCGCTTGCGAATCGTCTCCTGGACGCGCCGGACCGGCGTCTGTGCGGTCAGCTCCTCGTAAAGCTCGGCGACGCTCTGCGTGCGGTCCTGCGTATGCAGCGCCATGCCGTTGAGGAGCGCCGTATCCTGCGCCTTCGTAACGGCCTTGTTGAATTTGGACGGAGGCGGCAGCATATCGCGCTTGTGCTTCTGCTGATATTCTCCGCGCTCAATCGCGCCGGGCGGCGTGATGCCGGTGACCATCTGGTAGAGCGTCGCGCTGAGCGCATAGACGTCGGCGGCGGGGCCCTGTACGCTGTGGCTGTTATACTGCTCCTCAGGCGAATAGCCGTCCTTGATGATTACGGTCATGCTCTTGCCGCAGTCGTGGACCGCGTGGCGCGCAGCGCCGAAGTCAATCAGACGGACGCCGCCGTCCTTCAGAATCATAATGTTGTCCGGTGCGATATCCCGGTGAATCATCCCGCTGTCGTGTACACGCTGCAGCGACAGCATGACCGGCGTGAGCAGGGCGATGGCCTTTTCCGGCGCAATCCGTCCCTGCGGCGAAACGGCGGCTTCCTTTTTCAGATACTCGCTCAGCGTGATGCCGTCGAGATATTCCATCACAAGATAGGCCGTTTCGTTTGCGGAGAAGCAGTCGTAGACGTGGACGATGCCGTCCTCGTTCTGGAACGCGGACAGGCGCTTCGCCTCGTCCAGAAATTTTTCCTTGCCGAACTGGAAATATTCGCCTTCCTTGCCTGAGAAAATGGTCAGGCGGCTCTCGCCGGGGCGGCGGGTCGCATATTCGCTGGGCAGATATTCCTTGATTGCGACCTTGTGCAGCAGCAGCGCGTCCCATGCAAGATAGGTCACGCTGAAGCCGCCGTGACCCAGCGCGCGGCCAATGACGTAGCGCTCGTTCAGAATCGCGCCCGGCCGCATATAGGTCGCAAGCTCCGGCTCGGTCCCCTCTGCATAGCCGCAATGCGGGCAGATGTCGAACGAGTCGTCGTATTGCTCAAAGCATCCAAAGCATATTTTCATGTTGTTCCTCTCTTTCTACGCGATTCCGCATGGCCGGGGCTTGGCTTCGCTCAGAACGTCCGCAAGCTCTCCGGCGATATTCCGGTACTGTTCATATACCGTGCTGGACACGGGGACGCAGGGATACTGGTTCTCAAGATACAGGCAGCGCTGCCCGTCCTCGCTCAGAAGGTACGACAGGAAGCGCACGGCGCAGGTCGTCTCCTTTTTGGCCGACTGCTGCGTGACCGACCAGACATTCTGGAGCATACAGGCGCTCTCCGGCGACTGCACGGCGTACAGCTGGTAGCGTCCGGCCAGCTGCGTCTGCACGTCGGCGGCGTCTGCGGTGCTGCCGTAATACAGGCCCTGTTCGCCGGACACGAACGCGTCCAGCGCGGACGCGCTGACGGTCATGCTGTCCGTCTCCGGGACGGAGCTCTGGAACAGCACCTCATAGGCAGGCAAAAACGACGCATCCATCCCGGCCTTGAGCGCAAGACCGGCAAGGCTTGCAAGCGTCGCGCTGCTCGCCTGTCGGAAATCGAAGCCGATGCCTTCGGCGCACGCGTTCGACGCGTACAGAACGGGAAGGCCAAGGCCGAGCGCGGCATAGTCCCCGCTGACCGGCGCGTCCAGGCGGAGCTCCGATGAATCGTACTGCCGGTTCAGCTGGCGGAGCGCCTTTGCATTGCAGGCGATGTCCGTGCTCTGCGCAGTGCGCTCGAACAGGACCGGCAGCGAGCCGTCCTGCTGCGCCTGCTTGAGGCGCTGCTCGTATTGTTCAGGCGCAATGCTCTGCAGCCGCAGCTCGACGTTCGGGTACAGCGTCTGGAACGCGCTGGCTGCGGCGTTCAGCGCGGCAATTTTGTTCTGCCCGCTTGCGCGGAGCGGGTCTGCGGTGAACCAGATGTCGAGCGTCGCGTCCGGCAGCGTTTCCTGCGCCTTGCGGCTGAGCCAGAGATAGCCGACCGTGCCGCCGACGATGGCGAGCGCCAGAAACACGCTCAGAAGGCTGAGCCATTTTCGGCGCTGCTTTGCCTGCCTCGTTTTTTCAAGGCTCTTTGTCTGCTGGTATTGGAGCAGCGCACGGGAAAATTCCTCCGCGCTGGAGAAGCGCAGCTCCGGCTCCAGCGCCAGCGCCTGCATGACGGCGTTGCTGACCGGCTCCGGAATTTCAGGCTTCAGCGTATGCGGGGCCTTGAGATGATCCGTCGGCCAGCGGTTGAGCGCACTTTCGGGCTTTTTGCCGAGCATCGCGGTATAGAGCGTGGCGCCCAGCGCGTAAATATCCGTCTGCGGCCCCTGATGCGCGGAGCGGGAATATTGCTCCGGCGGGGTAAAGCAGTCCTTAAAGACGACGGTCAGCGGCGTTTGCTGCATGGAAGCTCTGGCGGCGCCGAAGTCAATCAGCTTGACCTTGCCGTCATCGCACAGGAAGATGTTGTCCGGGCTGACGTCCCGATGGACGAGCCCCTTCCGGTGCAGCGCACTCAATGCGCCGCAGACGACCGCGCCGATGGTGACCGCCCGCTCCCACGCCAGCGGGGCGCGTTCAATCTCCGTTTTCAGCGTGTGGCCGCGCAGATATTCCATGACGATATAGGCCGTGCCGTTTTCCTCAAAGTATTCCCGCACCTGCACGATGTTCGGGACGGACTGGAACTGCATCATGTTCCGCGCCTCGTTCAGAAAGCGCGTATAGCCCTGCCGGAACTCCTCCGTCCGCTTTCCTGCGTAAAGGATGACCTCCCTGCTGCCGGGAATGCGGTTGGCGACGCCGGAGGGAAAATATTCCTTCAGCGCGACCATGCACGCGAGCTTCTGGTCATAGGCGCAGTATGTAATGCCAAAGCCGCCGAGGCCGATCACGGACTCGATGCGGTAGCGCCCGGCGATCTGCCAGCCCGGCTGCAGGGCGTTCGGCACCTCCGCGGTCTGCGAATAGCCGCAGTACGGACAGGCGGCGGCAGTGTCCGCAATCGGTCTGCCGCATTTTTCACAGCTTTTCATATCTGCTCCTTACGCCTTCTGAAAGTAGGTGCTCCAGTGGAACGATTCTCCGCACAGCGGGACGAACAGAAGCGTCGTCGCGCCGACGCGAATCAGATCGTGCGCTTTCAGCTGCATCGGGTTCAGCAGCAGCGTGCCGTTCAGATACGTCAGCCCGCGCCCGTCCCCGGCCTGCAGGTAAAACGCCTCCGAGGCCGGGTCAAACGTGAGGATGCAGTGCATATTCCGGGAAACCTCAGGATCCGAGCTGAGACACACGTCCATGTCCGCGGAGCGTCCGATGCGGTTCCTGCCGCCGGAAAGCGGGAACGACAGTCCCTGCTGGCTGCCCAGCACGCAGACCAGCCAGCCGACCACAGGCTCGATCTGATTCGTCTCCCCGGCATACAGAATGTGCGTGCGCCCGTCGCCCGGCACGAAGGCCGGGGAAAACGCCGGTTTTGGCGGCTGAACAGGCGTGGAAGCAGGAGCGGGGAAAGGCACAGATTCCCGCTCCGGCTCGATGACCGGAACGGGGGTCGCTTCCGGGGATGTTTCGGGCTCTGCCTCCGGCTCCGGAGCCGGGGCGGGCGGCTGCTCCGGTTCGGGTTCCGAATCAGGAACCGGCTGTACCGGTTCGGGCTCCGGTTCGGGAATCGGGATAAATGGCTGTACCGGTTCGGGTTCCGGCTCGGAAATCGGGATAAACGGCGGCTCCGGCTCGGATATCGGTTCCGGCTGCTGTGCCGGCACAGGTGCAGACGGAACCGGTTCGTCTATCCGCACGCCGCAGAACGGACAAAACGGCTGCCGTTTGTTTAACTGCATACCGCAGCTCGGACAACGCGGCTGTTCCTGCACGGGTGCAGGTGCGGGCGGAGCCGCTTCGTCTGTCCGCGCACCGCAGAACGGGCAAAACGGCTGCTGCCTGCTCAACCGCGCACCGCAGCTCGGACAATGCGGCTGCTCCTGCGCAGGCGCAGGCGGAACCGGCAGCGGCATCTCGTCCGGCTGGAACAGGGGCGTGGTGTGCATGATGTTCAGGTCGCCCGGCTCCTGCGGCAGGGGAGCGGAGAAGCCGGGAGCCGGGGTGTCCGACAGGGCGGTTTTCCCGCGCAGATCATCGAGACTCCAGTATCCGGCTCTTGCGGGCGCATCCTGTGCGGACGGCTCGGAGTGCTGGGCCGCCGGTGCGGAGCGCTCCAAAAATGCCTTTGCCCGCGCGCAATGCGGGCAAGTCGAGAACTTGTCCGCATCGTAGTAGTGATTCATGTTACAAAGCACTTTTTTCATTCTGTCTCGTCTCCCTTTATCGGTGTCGTTTAATCAGGACCAGCGTGGTATTGTCCTGCATACTGCCGCTGTGGGCCAGCAGCGCGGTCCGGAGCCTTTTTGCCAGCTGCTGCGCGGCGCCGGGCTGGGAAAGCAGCGCCTCCAGCGCCTGCGTGCCGAGCGCCTGCAGCAGCCCGTCGGAGCACAGCAGGATCACGTCGCCCCGTTCGAGCGTCAGCGGGTACTGGTTCTGCGCATAAAGGCTGATGCCGTTCATCCCCAGATAGCTTGTCAGCGCCCGGCCGCGTCCGATCTCCCGGTCATAGAGCAGTCGGCTGATCTCGCCCTTTTCCAGCCGCTGCTTTAAGAGCGCGGCGTAATTATGCTCCGGAGCAAGCCGCTGCAGGCTGCCGCCGCGCAGGAGGAACAGGCCGCTGTCGCCGATGGACAGCCAGTACAGCCCGCAGCTGCGCACCCAGACGCTCACAATGGTCGAGCCGCCTCCGGCGGTCTGCTCTGCAACAGCCCGGTCCATCCAGTCAATCGTCTGCCGGTAGAGGTAGGAGGGCGCAGCCTGCGGGTTTTCGTGAAACGTGCGCAGCAGGGCCTGCACGGCGCTCCGGCTGGCCTCCGCGCCGTCCGGCAGACCGCCGATCCCGTCGCAGACCGCCGCAAGGATCTCTCCGCGCCGCCGCTCCAGACAATACGCATCCTGCTGCTCCTCCCGCCCGCCAAGCAGCGTCAGACTGGCGGTGGAATACCGGCTCAGAGAAATCATGGCGTCTGCGTCTCTTCGCCCGGCAGGACCAGCGGGGCATCCTTGTCGGCGCTTTCATAGGCCTCCGCAAAGGCCGCTTCCTCCTCCGCGCTGAACGCGGGGAGCGGCTCTTCATCCGCTTCATCCTCATCAGATGCTTTGCCGGTTTCCTGCGCAAAATGCGCCGCTGCGCGGGTCATCAGGCTTTCATATTCCGGCGTCTGATAACCGGTAAACAGCACCGCGGCAATGTCCTCCGCGTCAAACAGCAGATTGGACTGCCCGCCGAGGAAGCCCTCGGGATACGCCTCGCCGATGTAATCAAAGGTTCTCCCGTCCGTCATGCGCTGCTGGTAAACGCCGAAGATCATAACCGGCTTTTCCGCCTCGCGCAGCTGCACGACACTGCCGATGGGCAATAACAGTTCAGACATATTCCTTCTCCTTTATTTCGGTATTTTCAGGTTCCAGCCGGAGTTGTCATCAATGATGACGTGGCGGCTGTTGTTCATCTCCTGAAGCGTCTTTACGGCACCGTCGGCAGGGTCGACGATCAGGAAATCGGCGTAGGTCAGGTTGTTAGGATCGGCTCCACCACGAATGCCGATTACGGTTACGGTGTGGCCGATATTGTTGTTGTATGTTTCAACGCAGTTCAGAATGACGGGTGTTCCACCGCTCAGCAGCTCGTACATTTTGCTCATCTTCTGCGTTTCTGTCCAGGTGCCGGATTCAATTTGAATGCTGTGGTCCCACTTTGCACCGGCGCCGTTGATCCATGTCATATCAAATTGGCTTGTCCAGCGCTGATGCTTGATCGAATAGGCGATTGCCTCTGCAGTTGTGGTGCAGTTGTTTTTCCATTTCTGTTCCTGACAGTATTCGCGGCTGAAATTCGAAACAACGTGGAAGTCGCTGTATTTTCCGTCTTCTGCATATCGTTTCAGGTTTTCAGATACAGGAATCTGCTTTGTATACCCCGGATTCGGCTGGACGTCGCTTGCGTCCGTGGACGGAACGGAGCCGGTCGTGTTCGACACGCTGGCGCCGTGTCTGCTGTTTTCGCCGGAGGACGAAGCCGGGCTGCTTCCGCCGGACGTCGTCTTGTCTGAGGTGGAGGCGCTGCTCGCACTGTTTTTGCCGGAGCTGTCTGGGCGGATGACCAGCGGCGGGAGGAGCGGCTTCACATGAGCCGAATCTGTGGTGAAATATTTGCGGAAGTGGGAAATGATGAGGCGTAAGATCCAGCCCAGAGCGGGCGGGAGAAAAGGATTGTCCGGCGTCCGGCTGTCACGGCCGGTGTCGATCTTCAGCGCCGCACGTGCGTCCGCCGCTCTTGCGGCGTCGGCAATTTCGACAAGCGCGTTATCCAGAAGCGAGACGTCATGATACAGATCCCGCGTCCTTCTTGTCACGGTATACAGCGCGTACCTTATCATAGTCAGATCGCGCCCGGACTGGCGGACAAGATCTCTGCTATAGGCTCTTTCTGTAACGGATGCGGACGTTTTTGCGCGGCTGACCGCGCTCGACAGCCGCTGCGCCTGCTCTTCCAGCATGACGGGGTCAACAATGTGTGTTTGATTCTGCATAGTAGTGCTCCCTTCAAATCCTTTCTGCGTCTGAGATGCTGCCGTTTATTTCATCCAGCATCGTTCTGACCAGCCAGTCTTCTGCGATTTCGTTGCCCTGAATCTGAAAACTGGATGAAAAAGGCACTGCCTGTACCCAGTGTTCCGGGCGCCGCTGCGCAAGCCGGCCCACGGCATGACTCAGCGTTTCAGGTATTTTCGGTAAGGTCCGGGATATGGAACCCGGTGTGTGCACAGCTTCGTTCTGCGGTGCGGGCGCATATGCGGCGGCGGAGCCGCCGGATTCAAAGAATTCCGGAGCCGGAAGCGTTGAAAGCAGCATCTGCGTAACGGACTGCTCGGTCTGCTCATAGCAATCCGCGACTGCGAGAAGCTTGCGGTGCAGGCTGCTGATGTCCGACTCCAACGACGCCAGAGCCCGCGAGGCCTTTTGCAGAGCTTCGATCTCCTTTTGACAGGTCTGACCCTCCAGCTGCTGCAGCGCAGACTGAGCAGCCATACGCGCCTGCGCCGGGTCGTCCATGTGACGCCGCAGGTCTTCCGCCAGCTCCCGGCAGGATGTGAGGTTGATATAGCTGCTCATAGTCGTATCCTCTCCGGCGGGAGCCCGCAGCCGCTGCGGGTTCCCGCCTTATGGCCTGAATGCTCAGAAAATATTGGTCGAATCCAGATTGCTTGCCGTAGAGGCCTGGTCGTTTTCGAGCTCCGCATACTTGGCGGCGGCTTCGGCGAGGTTGTTCGCGTGTGTCTGGACTGTTTCCATCGCGCGGATGACCTGATTGTACAGCAGAACGAACTGATTTTCATATGCGGCGCCTGCGCTGCCGATCCAGTCCTCTGAGGTCATGGCCTTGATGCGGCTGTTGAGCTCGGTCAGAAGCGTATCCATGTTGTCCTTAACGGCAGTGATCGTCTTTGCCTTTTCCGTGACCTCCTGCGGAGTAACTTTCAAAATGTTAGCCATAATACCTGTTTCCTTTCTTATTATTAAAAATCTGATTTGTAGTTGAATTTTCGGGGATGAAACTGTGTGCTGCCGCTCTGTCCGGCGCGGGGCGTTAACGGGAGGTTACGATGGTCTTGACCTCCGATTCGCCGCTGTCATATTTGGAGGCTGCGGTTTCGATGGCGGTCTTGTAGGTTTCCATCATCTGTGCCAGACGCTCGAATTTCGGCTTGTCCTCAGACACCAGCGCGTTGAACGCGTCGTTTGCTTCGCCGTCCCACATTTCGTCCAGCTCACCCATCAGCGCCCAAAGCTGATTAGCGAGGCCGTTCCACTCGTTGATCTTCTCCTGAAAAACGGATGCGGTGGTGCGCATATTCTCGGTATTGATTCTGATTTCCATTTTTTGTTCTCCTTTAATTATTATGTTTTTATTGTTGTTGAGCATATCGCTCAGGATTTATGGAAGAGCTGCTGAACCTCGCGCTCGGTACGCTCTGTCTGGTACGCGACGCTCCGTAAGGATTTCTGAATGGCTTCAATGTTGTATAGATTGCTTTTTGCTTTTTTGTATGCTTCCTCGATGCTTGCGAGATACGTGCTTGTATCAGGGCCGGACCAGTAGCTGGGCAGATCGCTTCTCACACGCTCCAGCGCGGTAAGCAGCTGCTGCAGCTGTGTCCGTGCGGTTTCAAGTCTGTTTGCGGTTCGCCGCAGCACTGGCGGGGAAACGAAAACCTTGCTGGACATCTCCTACCTCCTAATTAAAAATATTGCCTGCATCCAGTGCTCTGTTGCTTTCGTATGTGCTGTACTCCAGCTCGGAGTATTTGTTCAGGGAGTTTGTCAATGCGATGACTGTGCCGCGCACCCGATCACCGCAGATCTCTGTGCGTTTCTTCAGCTGTTCGTTCATCCGGAAGAACGCGTCCTTTCCCTTGCCGGTCCATACCGTGACGGACCTGGCGCTGGATTCCAGAGACGGCTTCAGCGTTTCCAGTGCGTTCATACAGTCGACCATTCCCGCGTGGACCTCAGCGAGAGCCGCAAGCTCCAATTCCAATTTCATGTCTGTTCACCTCGGTTCGTCACATTTCGGCGAGCGCTCTGCTCACGATGTTGTGCATCTGCGTTTCTCCGTCCTGATAAATTCCCTTTACGTCCCGGAGCCTTGTGATCGCGGTTGAAAGCGCCTCAATCGTTTGGGTCAGCTCCTGAATATCATCGTTCAACCGTTCCGCGTACAGATTGCCTGCGTCGCTTTTCCAGCCGTCCTGCGTCTCCCGGCCGAGCTTGATCAGTCTCTGCTGCTGTGTCTGCAGCGTGTTCAGGCAGCTGCTGAGGTTTTGTGCGAGCGTTTCAAGCTCGTCGGTGTTCCATGCAATCTCTGCCATTTTCTCACCTCTTCGTTTTCGTTTTTGTCTGTTCCCTTGCTGTGATTGTAGTCTAGCACAGCGGAGCGGGGTTGGGATGAAATGACGACGAATGGTACACTTGGCGCGATGAACGGTAAATTTCTGCCTGAAAACCGCATCTCAGACCAGATAAAGCGTGTCGCCGCTGTCGATATCGGCGTCGTCGAGCGTCTGCTCCGGCGAAAGAATGCGGCCTGTGCGCTCCGACATCAGAAGCGCCTGCCGGTAAGCGCCGAACGGGATGCCCATGCTCTGCTCGACCAGCTCCAGAAAGCCGCGGCAGAGCAGTCTTGCCGGCAGCGTCCGCGGTACGATGCAGTCAAACGACCGGTTCACACCGGCGACATTGATTTCAATCAGAATTTTCTCGCTGTTCATGTGCCTTCCTCCCACTGCTTCCAAAGCGTTTTTTCCGTTTCGTCCTGAATGCTGCCGTCCTCCTGCCGGGTGGAGGGCTGAAGCGCCTCGCGTTCATAGCCGCTTTCACGCAGATAGGCGAAGCAGTCCTGCGCTGTCTGGAACGGCAGCAGGCGCACGCCTGCGCCGCTCTGCTCCGCAGCCAGCGTCAGCTGCGGGCAGAAATAGCAGAAGATCCGGTCCGTCCCGCCGAAGAAGGCGCGTGCCTGCGCAAGCTGCGAAAACAGGTATTCGATCACCGGATGCGGCGTGTCCTTTTCTCCGTTTTTCAGCAGCATCCCCTTGCGCTCCAGCGTCCGCAGCGCCTTTTCCGGGTCGAGCTGCTCCGGCTCGCAGAGGAACCACGCCGGAACCGTTGTGCATTGATAGAAATATGCCAGAAAGACGAACTCGTCCTCTGTAAAGCGGTAGCCGGTCACCATGCCAATGCCTCCTTCAGTCTTGCTTTTCCTGCGCGGGAAAGATAAACGACGCTTTCATCGTCCAGCGTCACGGTCATCGTGCCCGCGTCATAGGACAGAATATGGCGCTGGTTGACCAGATAGCTGCGGTGCGTGCGGACAAAACGGCTGCCAAGCTGCTCCTCAAGCGCGTCCAGCGACGCGGAAAGCTCATATTCCTGCGCCGCCGTGACCAGAAACGTCTTTTTGCTGCGGCTTTCAAAATACAAAATCGCGTCCTGCGCGATGGAATAGCGCCGGGCCTTGACCGTCCAGACGTAGGTCGCCTGCGTCTGCGAGACGGACGGCTGCTCAACCGCGTGCAGCAGCCGGAACAGCTCCTCCGCGCCGACCGGCTTCAAAAGCAGCCCGGTCGGCAGCGTTTCGGCGGTCACGGCCTGAATGAGCTGCTGGAAGGTCGGCGCGGTCAGCACGATATGGTGCTGCGTCTGCCCGGCGCGTACCTGCGCGATGACCGGCTGCACGCGGCCATCGGCGGCGTCGAGCAGATACATGACCGTCACGGTCTGCGGCGTCAGCGGCTCTGAAAATGTGCAGCCGGTGATCCGTGCCTCGACGCCGTTCTGAATCTGGTACTGCACCAGAAGGTCCCGCAGGTGCTTCCGGTCGGCCTGCCGGTCGTCAATAATATACGTATCATACATTTAGAATCACAGCTCCTCCGCAGGCGCGGCGGCACGCGGCAGATAGACCTCCGACAGCCGCGCACCCTCAAGCGCGAAGCCCGTCTCCGGCGGGCGCACCCGCGCCTGCTCGGTGATGGACAGACCGGTTTCGATTGCCCGCTGCGCGTCCAGCTTTCCGCCCAGATGCACGCCGGTCTGATACGACAAAAACAGCTGGACGGCCTGTTTCTGGAAGCTCTGCTGATACAGCGCCCGATTCCACACGGCAAGGAAGGTCACGCCGTAGCCCCTGCCGTTTTTCAGCAGCGTCTCCCAGACGTCTGTGTAGGAAACGCGCGTGCCGGGCGAGTAGCTCATGGCACAGAAGGCGTTGTAGTCCTCAAACAGGACGATGACCGGCGGGAATGCCGTGCGCAGATAGGCCTCGCATTCCGCTTCCGTGTGAGACGCGGCGTATTCCCGCTTTGCCGCTGCGCGTGTCTTGAACAGATCGCGCAGATAGGTCATAAGCGAGAGCACGTCCTCGTAGCTGCAATACTGCCGGAGCTTCGCGTCATACGGCGCGGTGCTGCCGCGGCAGACGATATGGCATTCGAGTTGCTTCTGCGAGATGGTCAGCAGCAGGTTTTCCACCGCCGCCTGTGCGCCCGCACCCTGCACGTCGCTGATAAAGTAGCAGAACGTATCTCGCAGGCGCAGGCTGTACGGGCGGATGCTGCGCGTGTACCAGCCGAGCGGAAGCGCGTCCTCCGGCAGCGCCTGGATGGCGTCTTCCTGCAAAAATTCGGCATACAGCTGCTGCTTGTCGATGTACCGCAGCGCCGGGGCGCGATAGCCGGACGCGGCACGCAGCGCAAGCGTGCCGCACGCCTTCGGGTCGGCGGCGTAGGCGCACTGGAGCTGCACGACGCTGCCGTTGAAGACGGTCAGGCCGCTTCCGGGCTCGCCGGTCGGCATCATCTGCGGCGTAAGGCCGAGATAGCTGTAATAATCTGCGCGCTCGTTCAGCTGCAGCGGAATGGTCGTCGCAAAGTTCTGGCTCCAGCGGCTGCGCATATCCGTGGGGGCGTTCATGGTCACGATAAACTGAATGCCGCAGGCCATGCCCTCGCGCAGCAGCTTCAGAAGCGGCTCCGCAAAGCGCTCGTAGCTCTCCATGAAGCCGGCGTAGTTGTCAAGCACAACCAGCGTCAGCGGCAGTACGCCCCTGCCGGATGCGCGGTAATCCTCCGCGCTTGCAGCGCCGGCGTCCGCCAGCGTCCGCTTGCGCTCCTGCATGAGCTCCGCAAGCTGCGAGAACAGGCGCTTGACCTTTTCCTCCTCTTCGGGGTACACGATTCCGCCGCAGTGCGGCGTGCTGCGCAGAACGTCGAGCCGGTGGTTCGAGCAGTCGAGCGCGTACCAGTTCAGAAGCTCCGGCGTCTGCCGGATGCAGAGCGTATAGAGGATTGTCTGCACGAGCGTGCTCTTGCCGGAGCCTGCGCTGCCGACGATCAGCACGTTGCCGCAGCGCGGGAAGCTGAGCGTATAGAGCGGCTGCGCCTGCTGCTCCGGGTAGTCGATTCTGCCGAGAATGGCGGAATACGGCTTGTCGGGAAGCTGACCGAGCAGCGGCTCAAGCGTGATTTCGCTGCGCAGCATCGGCAGCCAGAGCTTTCTGGCCGGATGGACCCTGGCGCTCCGCGCCGTTTCCGAGATATAGGCGACGCAGGCGTCAAGCTGGGAAATGCTCTGTGAACCGGCCGGGTGCCGCGTGCGCTTGTGCGTGCGCGTGCCGTCCAGCGCAAGCAGCTCGATCTGGTTCAGCTGCAGCTCCTCCGGCTCCTGCTCCGGCTGGTATTCCGCGCCGGAATAGCCGGACTGGAACAGCTCGAACAGCTCGTCGTTGCCGATCTGCAGATAGCCGCGTCCGATGCGCGTCAGATCGGCAGCCTCCGGCCGCTTGAGCATTTCCATGCTGTCCTGCCGGTCCTGCACCTTCAGGCAGAGCTTGAAGCGTGCGTTGCTCCAGATCTCGTCGTCGACGACGCCGGAGGGCTTCTGCGTGGCGAGGATGAGGTGGATGCCGAGGCTTCGGCCCACGCGGGCGGTACTGACCAGCTCCTTGATAAACTCCGGCTGTTCCTTTTTCAGCTCGGCAAATTCATCGCTGATGATGATCAGGTGCGGCAGCGGCTCCGCCGCCGTGCCCTGCCGGTAGAGCTTGCTGTACTGGTCGATGTGGTTGACGCCGAACTCGCTGAAGATCTTCTGCCGCCGCTTGATCTCGCTTTTCAGCGAAAGCAGCGCACGCTGCGTCTGGTTGACGCTGGCAGCGGAGCTTTTTTCTTCGCCGCTTCCGGAGTCGGAGATGTTCGTAATGACACCCGCGACGTGCGGCGTGCCGCCGAACAGATTTGCCATGCCGCCGCCCTTGTAGTCGATCAGGATAAAGGCGACCTCGTCCGGGTGATAGTTCAGCATCAGGGAAAGAATGAACGTCTGGATGAGCTCGCTCTTGCCGGAGCCGGTCGTGCCGGCGACAAGACCGTGCGGGCCGTGCTGCTTTTCGTGGATATCCAGATACACCGGCTGCGCACCGTAGCTGACGCCGATCTGTGCGCGGATGCTCTCATATGCCCGGTGCG
>OIZX01001163.1_pt1 | contig 14328 bp, 7 predicted proteins | sample 1588621 | NCBI WGS metagenome assembly OIZX01 (sample SAMN03283276) | human gut metagenome | biome: human-associated habitat; material: feces | host: Homo sapiens | place: Peru | collected 2012
ATGCTCTGTGCGGCTTAGGACGCCCGTTTGAGACAACAAGCTCGAAGAGGAAATTATAATATCTGTCTGACCCTCCGCTCGAACACAGCGGTGCGTGCGGCGTGTCCCAACGCAGGCGACTCACCCAACGCACGAACAAAGACAGTGGGTGGTCTTGCAATTTTTAGAGGAAAGATAGGAACTTTTTTGGACATGGACACATAAGGTGTAGCGACATGAAATTATCTGGCGCACGGTATAATTCGAGCATAAACAAAAAGGAGGGTGTGTTTCACCCTCCTCATTCAAATGTTTGCGTGAGACAGATTATTTGTTAGGAACGAAATATTCCTTTTGATATCCGGCATTTCCAGCTGTCACATAGTACTGGCCATAAATTATGCATTTATAGTCTTCGTATAAACGGCTTTCGAAACCGCTATCGGTCACGAATGAGTCATTACCCTGCCAGTAGCCGACGTCTCTGATGCTTATTGCGCCATGTTTGCTGTGTGTCAACCCTGTGCTTTGAGCCGGGATGCGGGCGAATTGATATTTACCCTGTTCATCGGTGGCTGTTTTGTCAATTGTGAAGAAATTGAGATTTTGCCCCAGTCCGAAAAGATTCTTCAACCGGTACTGGGTCTTGTCGGCATCCTGCTGCTGAAGTATCACATCGTCTTTCGTGGCGCCAACGAGCCCTTTTGAGAAGGAATTGACAAAAGTGTACGTACCGGTGCAGAGAGTGTTCCATTTCAAGCCGGTAAAAGAGACATAAGACAGAGATTTGCGTCCTTGTCCCACCGCTACCGCTGAAATGATGTTTTCGTAATACAGATTTTTTATAACTGCGTCGCCCACGTATGATCCGTCAAAAGGGTTTTTCTCTACAGTCAGTTTTGTACCGTTGGACACCACGTAGTCTGCATACGCTTCATCAGAAAGATTCCGCCCATCCTTCTGTGACTTCAACTCTGCCAGATAATACACATCTGTTGTGGCATTGTTCGCTGCGAAACGAACTACAGCATCGCAATCTGGGTCATTTGGCAGTTCGGCCGAGAATGCCTTAAGAACGACATTCGGGGTCGAATCATTTCCTGCGTCTGTGCCGTATTTGTCTTTCTCGCATGAAGCCAGAGTGGCAGCGAGAGCAAGACCTGCTAATACATATAAATATCTTTTCATAATCAATATATATTTTACCATACAAACTCTTTGGAGTCTTCGGTAGGTTTGATAGGGGTAGGATTCTGGACGAGATCCAGATTGTAGTTGGATTCGGTTCCAACGAAGCAAAGGGTCATCCATTGAGGATTTTTGGTCTCATTCCAACGATACCCTTCCGGGTGGTTTGTCCCGGCATAACTGCGGATGATGCCGGCGTTGTAACGCTTGATGTCAAATGTCGCGAGTCCTTCGCCCCAAAACTCCACTCGGCGCTGCCACCAGCATTCCTGCTGGAAAGTGTTGGCTCTTGTGGCATAATAAGCGTCATGATGAGTGCCATATTCAAAATTAGGGTCACGCTTCTTGGCAAACTCTGTGAGAAGAGTCTTTCCACGCCCCTCGTCCTGCATTCCGGCTGCCTCGATCTCAATTAGTTTCATCTCCTCGACTCTCATGATTGGCACAGCAACTGTGAACGCTGCATACTGATCCTTATGTTCTCCGTTCTTAGGACGGAACTTGACAGGAATTCCACCTACGGATTTTCTTGCCGAAACGTTGTAGCCTGTGTTGTAAAGGCCGCCAGGCGAATCCGAATACGCTGCGAGAGCGGCGATTTTCTCCTCCTCTGAGCCAAGGGCGTCTATAGCGGGATCCACCCAGCACATTCTGCGGAAATCGGTGGCCGGGATAGTGGAGAACAGGTGAGAGTCGATTCGTTTAGGACCGACATAGTTCGCGGAATAGCCGCATTCGGATTCTGAGACCTCTATAATCATCTGTGACCCCCAGGATGAGTCGCCGTCGTTGACAGTGATGTTCTTGTCATCCGGCTTGTAGGTCAAGCCAAAGATCCATGAGCCGTTAGGGGTATTGAAGCCTGTCTTCTGATTGGTGTACTCGTCAGCGGTCATCTCAGTGTAACCTTGCTGTGCGAGCTTGGCGTACTTCTCGGCGTTAGGCCAGTCTTCCATGGTAAGATACGCACGTGCCTTGAGTCCATAGACCACAGACTGGTCAGGAACGAACTTGTCTGCACGGGTATAGCCGGCAAGATATTCCTCGGCGAGGTTCAAGTCATCAATGATGTGACCGAAAATCACCTCGTTGGTTGCCCGAGGGTTGTGGATGCAATCCTCGACAAGGGTCTCATCCGTGATGAATGGAACCGTGATCGCGGACTTGTCTTCAGCGTAAGTCTTTTCCGAATACATACGGGCTATGTCCATGAAGAACATCGCGCGCATGGCCAGTGCGATACCGGCTCCGACCTTTTTGGACTCGTCCGGGGTGGCCTTGTACATGGACAGAACAGTGTTGCAGTTCTTTATCCATTTGTAATAATATGTCCATGGGAGCTGGCAGACAGCATACCCCGGTCCCAGCCCAGTGCCGCAACCGTACCATGTGGAGTACCACTCGCTGCCGGCGTCCTCGCAAGCGATGTCATTCCCCATGACATCCCTTTGCAGATAGAAGGATGGGTAACCGAAATCCCAAGGGTACTTGTTGTTTTCGCCGCCGTAAGTGAACGCTCCGGTGAGGGAACTTGTGATGGCGTCGACAAAGTTGTCGTAAGCCCCAGGGGCTGCTGCCGCCTGCCCCAATGTGACACTGCCGCTCTGAGGCTCGATCTCCTGAATACATCCGGAAGCCAATGGAACGATGCAGGCTGCTGATATAAAAGCTTTGATGATTCTTTTCATGTTCAATTCCTCCAAATAATTAGAATGTCAACTGAATACCTGCTGAAACAGTGCGGACTGGTGAGTAGACAGCGACTGTGGTATTCTCTGAGTAAGAGTAACGAGGATCAAGACCTTTTCGGGCTGACCAGAACCAAAGGTTCTCGCCTGCCGCATAGACTCTTGCCTTGGAGATGCCCTTGACAAGATTCCTAGGAAGAGTGTAACCAACCGTGAACGATTGGAAGTTAAGGTAACTGGAGCTGGTGAGCCACCTGTCTGAATCACCGGTGGAATATTGGTCACCGTAATACCATCTTGGAATGGAACTGGAAGTGTTGTTCACAGACCAGGCCTTTTTCCAGTCCTTATGGAAGGTGGAACCTGCGGCGCCAGTGTTTTCCCATGGCCCCATAAAACCTGCGTAGCGTGTATCATACATCTTGCCTCCCAGCTGAAAATCGAATGTGGCGGAGAAATCGAAATTCCCGACTCTGAGGTCAGTGCTGAACCCTCCGAAGAGTTTAGGAAGCATTGAGCCAAGTTCGTACTTTGTCGCATCGTTAGGATTTGTGGTGACTTTGTCGGTAAGAGTGCCAGGCCTGTCGGTTTTTCCGTCAAGGGAGCTGTCAACGTAGTAGAGAGCCTCTCCGTTTTCGTTCACCCCGGCATATTTGTGGCGGAATGCATTGTAAAGAGGGCCGCCTACCTTGTACCACCGGTTACTCTCGGTGAAGCCTTTGTACCCGTTGTCCGGATCAAGCATCTTCGTCTCTGGAAGGCTGAGGATCTTGGTGGAGTTGTGGGACGCATTTATGGACACGTTCCAGTCGATGGCTTTTGTTCTGACTATAGCCGCATTGAGTACGATTTCGAAACCGAGATTCCGGATGTCGCCCATGTTTCCGTAATATCCGCGTGAGCCGGAATGTTCAGGGACAGAGAGCCAGAACAACTGGTCCTGCGCGATCTTGTCATAAACATCGAGGGAGCCTGAGAGCCGTCCGTGCCAGAAACTGAACTCTGTGCCGACGTTGATGTTGGTTGTGGTCTCCCAAGTAATGTTTGGATTACCTATTGTAGAGAAGGTAGGGGACATTGAATACGTGCCGGATGGTGTAAGGGTGTACATGTCAGTGTACCTGTTGCTGCCGATGCTGTCATTGCCTTGCTGTCCAACCGAAGCCTTGATCTTCAGCATGTCAATCCAGCTTGCATCTGCAAGGAAATTCTCCTTGGATGCTATCCAAGCCAGGCCGACTGACCAGAAATCGCCCCACCACCTGCCGTCTTTCTTCATGAAGTTTGAGGAAGCGTCACGACGGTACGACAAAGAGGCATGATACTTCTGGGCGTAGTCGTAGTGGGCGCTCAGGAAATAGCCTTCGACATTGTACTCGGTCTTGTACCCCTGTGAATTGTACTTGTTCGCTGCGGCGTTGATTTCCTGGATGTCAGGAGAGAAAAGACCTCTGGCTTGTGCCTCCAGGAAGTAGGATTTTGTGTTATAGTACTCATGGCCCACGAGAACGTTCACGTTGTGTTCCCCGAATTTGTTGTGATATGTCAAAGTTTGGGTGTGGTTTGTACGGAAGCCGGTGTTCTGAGACTTGGTGAGTTCACCGTTAACACCGACTTTCGGGCCGTAGAGGGCATTGTCATAGTGGTGATAAAGCGTGCCCCCCCAGTTTATGGTGGATGTGGCGTTGAACTTGAGCCAGGAAGTGATGTCGGCGTCGGCAGAGAATGTGCCGTTCAACTGGTTGCCGATGGTATAGTGCTTGTTGTACCGGTTGCTTCCCAAAGGGTTACCCGTCTGGAGGAACGCTCGGGCTACAGGATAGTCCTTCCCTGGTACACCATAGTCATATTGCTCGTTTCCGTTGGCGTCTGTTCTGATGACAGGATTTCCGTTAGAGTCGAGAACCCTGACATAAACCGGATAGATAGGGGCAATCTGAGTGGTATAGTACATCAGGTTGGTTGATCCGAGAGAGGTGTCCATATTAGGGTTCGACTCTGTCTTGGAATGGACGTAGCCGATATTCCCTGAGAATTTGAGCCACTTCTTGACCTGGTAGTCCGCCTTGAGGCGGCCACTGATACGGTTGTACCCAGAGTAGTGAATTATACCATCCTCGTTGAGATAGCCTAGACTTGCGTAAACTGAAGCCTTGTCGTTGCCACCGTTGATGCTGAGGTTATATTCCTGACGCATGGCTTTCTTGTAAGCCAAGTCTTTCCAGTTGTCCGGCTGGAGCCAGTATGTCTCGTCTCCCGACTTGATGGCATATCCAAGGGTGGCGTTAGGATTGAACTTGCCGTCAATGCCTATGAGCTGCTGCCCTTCTGGGACAGTGAATGTCTGATACCCAAGAATTTCAATCATCCTCTGATTGGCTTTCACGTTGGCGGCCTCAGCTGACATTCCTGTGATGTAATAATAATTGTTGAAGAGTTGGGCATAGGATGCCTCATAGTATTCAGCAGGGTCTGTGATGGTCTCATAATCCTGCGTCGCACGGCTGTTTACACCCCATCTTGCATCGAAGTTGACAATGGCGTCACTGCTCCTGCTGCGTTTGGTGGTGACGATGATGACACCGGCGGCTCCACGCGCTCCGTACAGGGCGGCGGAAGCAGCGTCCTTAAGGACGGTGACAGACTCAATGTCGCTCTGAGGAATGTTGGACAGGGATGCGGAATATGTGGCGCCGTCAACGATGACAAGCGGCTCTGTTGAGGCGTACATGGAAGCGATACCGCGGATGTTCATCGAACCCGCACCAGCGCCAGGAGCACCGGACGCACCTCTCATCTGGAGACCGGCGACATTACCTACGAGAGAGTTGGCGACGTTGGAGGTCTGTCTCTTCTGGAGTTGCTCGGACTTCATGACGGAAGCGGATCCCGTGAAGGCCTCTTTGGTTGTCGTTCCGAACGCGACGACGATGGTCTCGTCAAGCACGTTCTTGTCTTCAACAAGGACCACATTGATGGTTTTGCGACCTTCAGGATTAATTCTTTGCTCCTCAAAGCCGATGAAAGAGAATACAAGAATCCCATTTTTCGGGACAGTCACCGAGTAGTTTCCATCCAGATCGGTGTTAACCCCGACTGTTGTCCCGGCGACCAGCACGGACGCTCCGGCCAACGGCTGGCCGCTTTCGTCCGTAACGGTACCTGTCACAGTGTTCTGGGCCCATGCTGCACCTATGCTGATGAACAGGCACAGCGCGATTGTAAATAATTTTTTACCCATAAGCTTAAACTTTTGTTAAACTTGACCTTTCACACAATCGACCTCATCATGTCCTCGACACACTTGCGCTTCTGTTCCATTCCCGGATGGACGTAAAGATTCAGAGTGGTGCTGACGCTCGAGTGGCCCAAGATCGAGCTGAGGGTCTTGTAGTCACACTTGCTCTCGACGCACCGTGTGGCGAAAGTGTGCCGCAGACCGTGGAAACGGCGCATCGACAACCCCAGGTCGAAGGCGACTTTCTTGAAATGGTTGCGCATGGTCTGCGGTTCGGTCGGATGCGAAAGACCGGAGATGACGAAATGACTGCCGACCGCACTCCTTGAATATTCAGAAAGGATCACCGCCAGATCGCGGATTACAGGAATATCCCTGTAGGACCACGCTGTTTTCGGATAGTCGATCGTGAGTTCGGAATGCTTTGGTCCGTTGTCGATCACATAGACCCTGTGCACCGTCCTTCTTACCCGTATGGTTCCGGACTTCACATCCACATCCTCCCACCTCAAGGCACAGACCTCGCCTATTCTCATGCCGGTGAAAAGACAGATCTGCAATCCAAGGTTGTAGTGGTCGCGGTGAGTGGACAGGTAGTCAAGCATGCGCTGCTCCTCACTGACCGAGAGCACTTCCGTCCGCGGTGTCATCCTTTGGGTCGGAAATTTGACATCGATTATCCTGTGGCTGACCCAGCCACGCTTCTCTCCGAAATTGAGAAGCATCTTCAGGACTATCAAGATTCCTTTGACAGTCGTCGCGCCGAGTCCATCTTTCAACTTTGAATTGACAAAAGTCTGAACCGAACGCGAGGTGATTTCATCCAGAGTCTTGAACCTTGGCTCAAGATGGTTCTGAATGATAAGTGAATAGGCGGCCATGGTGGACACCTTCACATAGCGCTTTTTCTCTTTTTTCCAGAGTACGCAGACCCTTTGAAACGCAATTTTTGTCATTTTTGATAAAATTTTAAATATAAAAGATGTTAACAATGGAATACGATTGCGCAGACAATTTGAAATCATGCAACCGTACTTGACGAAAAGCCAAAATCTTAAAACAATAAACATTATCGGGTCATCCTGTCACAAATTGTTGTCACAAATTCTAAGTAAGATGTTTGATTTGTAAAAAAATATAACTATATTGCAAAACGGTTGATGTCGTTGACAGTCATATCAAGCCTTCTTTTTGGGGTGACTCGGCAAACCAAATTATGTTTTAGAACGCAAGTACATTTATTATATTATAGTACATTTATTATATTATATTATTAAAGGTCAAGTTTAACAAAAGTTTAAGCTTATGGGTAAAAAATTATTTACAATCGCGCTGTGCCTGTTCATCAGCATAGGTGCAGCATGGGCCCAGACAATCAGGGTGTCCGGCACGGTCACGGACGTGACCAACGGTGAACCCGTTGTGGGCGCGGCAGTTCAGCTCAAAGGGAGCGCAAGCACTTACGCATTGACAGATGTTTCAGGTAAGTACACCCTCTCGGTTCCTGCGGACGCCATCCTTACCGTCAGCAGCCTCGGATTCAACCCTACCGAAGTTCAAGTCAATGGCAGAGGAGTCGTTGACATCGGACTGACTCCGGAGGCGCAGCTTTTGGATGACGTTCTCGTTGTCGCTTACGGCACCGCCAAGAAAGAGTCCTTCACTGGTTCCGCCGGGACAGTGAAAAGCGAAAGCCTCCAGAAAAGAACCGTAGCCAACGTGTCCAAGGCGCTCGAAGGTATGGTGGCAGGTATCTCCACGACATCAGGCTCAGGACAGCCAGGTGAAGGTGCCTCCATCCAGATCCGTGGAACCGGTTCCATCAATGCTTCATCAAACCCTCTTTATGTAGTGGACGGAATACCTTTCGACGGCAACCTCTCCTCAATCAACCCGAATGACATTGAAAGCCTGACCGTTCTCAAGGACGCGTCCGCCGCCGCTCTTTACGGAGCGCGCGCCGCCAACGGTGTCATCATGATCACCACCAAACGCGGCTCTGAAGGCCATTCAGTGGTGAACCTCAAGGCTACCGTCGGTCTTCAGTCCCGCTCAATCAGGGACTATGACACCGTCAACCAGGAAGAGTTCGTGGAACTCACTTGGGAAGCCCTCAAGAACAATTACGTCATCAACGGTGGCTACGACCTCGCCAAAGCTAAAACTCTTGCGTCCGCGGGTCTTTCCGGAGCACTCGGTGGAGAGTTCTACAATCCTTTCAAGAATTACAAGTGGGCTGACCTCATCGATCCTGAGACAGGAAGGGTTCGCTCCGACGCGGTTTCCGCCTGGGACGACAACTGGATGGATGTCCTCACGGAAGACAAGGCTGTCCGCCAGGAGTATCAGCTTGGTGTCAGCGGTGGAACGCATAAGACAAAGTATGCGTTCTCTCTCGGTTATCTTGACGACAAGGGTGTCCTCATCACAACCAAGTTCAAGCGTTATTCCCTCCGCGCCAACGTTGACCACTCGGTTAACGACTGGATGAAACTCGGTGCCAGCGCAAGCTATGCGTACACTAACCAGAACAGCTCGCAGTACTCTGACACCCAGACCGGTAACGCATGGTATACAGCTCAGTTCATGGCTCCTATCTATCCTGTCTACCTGAAAGACGACAGCGGTGCCAACCTGCTTGACGAGTTCGGCAACAAACAGTACGACTACGGTGAGAACGGCCGTCCCAAGGCAGCCAACTTCAACGTTGTCGGAGACCTCTATGACAACAGCAATGAGATCCTCCGCGACAACTCCGGTGTCCGCGCCTATGCCATCATCGGAGGAGACAGCGACGCCATGGGAATATTCAAGGGTCTGTCTTTCTCCACAAACTTTGGAGCCGACATCACCAACATGAACAGAACCTCCTATTACAACCCTTACCACGGTGACGGAAAATCACAAGGAGGTTCTGTGGACAAGTACTCTACACGTACATTCTCCTACACATGGAACCAGATTCTCAAATACGAGCGCAACCTGAATGATTTCCACTTCCTTGGACAGCTTGGACACGAGTACTACAACTACCAGTACAAGTACCTCGCAGCTGACCGCACAGGTGTCTATCCTGGAATCAAGGAACTCGACCCGGCAACCAACGTGACAGGAAACCGCTCATATTCCGATGTTTATCGCATGGAATCCTTCTTCGGACGTCTTGCCGCCGACTATGCCGACAAGTACTACATTGAAGCCACATGGCGTACCGACGGTTCCTCTCGTTTCTACAAGGACAACCGCTGGGGACAGTTCTGGTCACTCGGTGGATCATGGCGTGTGTCACAGGAAGCGTTCATGAAGGACATCACCTGGATTGACAACCTCACAGCCCGCCTCTCTTATGGAGAGCTTGGTAACGACTCCATCGGTTCTTACTACGCATGGCAGTCATTCTACGATCTTACTTATGCCAATGCCACGAACCCTGGCGCCCTCGTGTCATCTCTCGCAAACCCTGATGTGTCATGGGAGAAGAAAGGCTCTTGGAACGCAGGTATCGAAGGTGCATTCTTCCACAAGGTTTTGAACCTTACTCTTGAGTACTACAACTCAAAGACAAGCGACATGCTTCTGTCCTTCCCTATGGCCGCCTCAACGGGCTTCACCGGTTACAATGCCAACGTAGGCTCGATGAGAAACCAAGGATTTGAGGGCACGTTCAAGGTCAACTGGCTGAATAAGGCCGACTTCCGCGCAAGCTCTACTTTGATGACCTACCTGAACAGGAATAAGGTTCTCCATCTCACCGGAGAGTCTGACACCATCACATCAGGCGCTTACGTAATCAAGGAAGGAATGCCTATCTACACTTATTATGTGCCGAAGGCGGCCGGTGTTGATCCGGCCAACGGACAGTTGCTTTACTATGCTTACGAGACAGATAAGGATGGCAACAAGGTTGAAGGCTCCGACTACATCACCAGTGACCAGGCCGCTGCCAACGCCAGCAAGTACTACTTGGGCAGCCGCGAGGCCAAGATCCAGGGTTCATTCGGATCGGATTTCCAGTGGAAATCATTTGATTTCAGCTTCCTCACCACATTCTCCGTAGGCGGCAAGGTTTATGACTCGCTTTACGCTTCGTCCATGGAGACCACCTACACGGGTGACACTTGGAACAGACATATTCTTCGCCGCTGGCAGAAACCGGGCGATGAGACTGACGTTCCTGCGGTTCTCTCAAATTCCGGAAGACTTGCCGCTGACAGATGGCTTGTCGACGCCTCTTACTTCGCGATCAAGTCTGTACAGTTAGGCTACACTCTCCCGACCAAGTGGACAAAGAAGGCCGGCATCAAGTCCCTCCGCCTTTTCGCGGTCGGTGACAACATCGCTCTCTTCAGCAAGCTTCAGGGTCTCAACCCTCAGTACAACCTCACCGGAGGAACAAACTGGTCATACACTCCGACCAGAACCTACTCCATTGGTGTTGACATCAATTTCTAACGATAGGAGGAATAAGAATTATGAAAAGAATACTATACGCTTTGATGGCTCTTGCGGCTCTGTCCTTCACATCCTGCAAGTCTGATCTTCTTGACACCAATCCCACCGACCAGGTTTCCGGTGACACCATGCTCAAGACCACGGACGGTGGCTACATGGCCTTGAACGGAATGATCCGCTACTTCTGGCAATGGGGACAGACCACCACCGGTAACTACCACCAGTGCTTCGGTCCGCAGTCCTATAACCTTATGGCCGACCTCATGGGAGAGGATATGGTGATGTCCGCACAGGGTAGCGGTTGGTTCTGGTTTGATTACCTGTACAACGTCAAGTCAAGATGGAACAGCACCGCATGGAGATCCTACGACACATGGAATTACTACTACACCATCATCTCAAACGCCAACTACATCATCAACGGCAAGGAGGGTATGACCGGATCCACAGAAGACATTGACTACATCATAGGGAACGCCTACGCATTCCGCGCCTACTCCTACGCCTACTGCGCGATGATATTCGCCCGTAGTTACATAGGCCACGAAGACAGGCTTTCAATTCCTATCTACACAGAACCTACCTTTGCGGGAACAGCAGGGAAGGCACGTTCTACCAATAGAGAGGTGTTCGCACAGGCGATGAGTGACATTAATGAGGCAATCTCCCTCCTTGGAACAAAGGCCCAGAAGCACTGCTCGCACTTTGATCAGTATGTGGCCAACGGCCTGAAGGCGCGCATCGCTCTCTATATGGGTGACTACCAGACGGCTCACGATGCCGCCGCCATTGCTGTCAAGGGCGGTTCATTCGCATTCAACAAAGATTTCCACTACAATGACGCCACTGACAAGAGCGTTCTTTGGGGTGCGGAGATCATTCAGGCACAGGGCACAACCAACCCTCAGTTCCTCGTGCACATGGACATACGTTACAACAACGGTGGTGGTTATGGCGGAAAAGCCAGAAAGTGCGCGTCAGCATGGCTATACAACAAGATGGCACCCAACGACGCCCGTACCAAATGGTGGAACTACGAGACACTTCCGGACAAGACAAAGGGCTATCAGCAGTGGAAGTTCTTGTTCGCGGATCCTGCCAACACCTACACCGGTGCCGATCACATCTTCATGCGCGTTCCTGAAATGCAGCTCATCATCGCAGAGACAGCATGCCGTCTGGGCAATGAGTCAGAGGCAAAGGCAGCCCTTAACGAACTCATGAAGACTCGTCAGGAAGGTTACGATTGCAGTTCCAAGACTGGTACAGCGCTCGGAAAACTCACAACCGATGAGACAGGTTCCCTCCTTGAGGAAATTATTCTTCAGCGCCGAATTGAACTTTGGGGCGAATATGGACGTGTCTATGACATCAAGCGCCTCCGTCAGGGCTTCAAGCGCACCGCGGACATGGGACACCCTGTCGCGGCTCTCCTGAACAGCCTCCACACAGATGACCCCGAGACATTCGACTGGGTGCTTACATTCCCTTCAAAAGAAGTTGACGCCAACAAGCTCATACTTCAGAATCCTACCGGAAGTTATCCTACGAACGAGGGTCTTGAAGGTGATGACCCGTCAAAGGCTCCTAAGACAGAATAATTTGACAACATAAGATCATTATGAATATGAAAAAAATAATCAAGACTTATCTCGGAATAGCATTCGCGCTCTTTCTGGCAGTGTCTTGCGACACCGAAAACAAAGGCGCAATGTACACCCCGGAAGGAACGGACACTGGCGTGTCTTTCCTCAGCAGCACATCCGGTGACACAGAGATCAATGCCAAGGCGGCCAAATTTGACATTACTGTAGGCCGTAGCAAATGCGATCAGGCAGCGACTGTAAAGATCACAGGAACTCTTCCTGACGGCATCACCGCTCCTGCCACGATTTCATTTGAAAAGGGGAAAAGCGAGACCATGCTGTCCCTTGACATCTCCAAGATGGAAGTAGGAAAAACCTACAAAGGAACCGTAACGTTCGCTGACGAGACCGAATACAATGGAAAGATAGCGATCACCTCAAATACTTTCACCCTGGCGAAAGCCTACACATGGACTTCCATCGGCACAGGTGAATGGTTTGACGGACTCGCACTCCAGATTTCTGACTCAGACCTGAACATTGTCAAGGTTGATGTCCTCAAAGCTGAGGGATTCAACCGCTGGCGCATCATGAACCCTTACCCTAAAGACAAAGTAGTTCTGGCATGGGATGAGGACTCGTTCGTCGGCGGAGCCAATGATTACATTGAGTTCTACACTCTTGACGAGGCAAAAGGAACAATCAAGTTCGACCAGAAAATCTACTGCGGTCTGAATTATGAGAAAATGGGTAAGATTGTGTACACTTATCCTTCTTCTTACAGCGCGACCCATGCCGAAAAGGATGCGGATAACAAGTTTGTGGATGCCCAGCATGTTCAATTCTATGTTCCACGTCTGATAGATGGCACAACGAGCTGGTTCAATTTCGGATATATGTACCTCGGAATGCCAGGCTCAGGCGACCTTGCCAAGTGGCTGGCGGAGGACTGATATTCACCAACAGCTTCGACTGAATGATCAAGAGGAGGATCGGCACCCGGTCCTCCTCTATTCATTTTTCAATTTTGACGGACAAAGGTTGGAATATTCCTGAGCAAGATCTATTGTTCCGAAGCCACCACTGTTGTGTCCAAAAAAGTTCCTATCTTTGCAAGTAATGAACTAAAAAAGGACAGGCCATATGCTTTACCCGATTGGAATACAGAGTTTTGAGAAGATCCGCCAGGGCGGGTATGTCTATGTCGACAAGACCGATCTCATCTACAAGATTGCCAAGACCGGTCAATACTACTTCCTGAGCCGCCCCAGGCGTTTCGGAAAGAGCCTTCTGCTCTCGACGATGGAGGCATACTTCCGGGGAAGGAAGGAGCTGTTCGACGGGCTGGCAGTGGCGTCGCTGGAGAAGGACTGGACGGAGTACCCGGTGCTGCACCTGGATCTTGGCGGGGCCAATTACGCCGACATGGACGCGTTGAAGGAGAAATTAGGGAGACAGCTGAATGACCTTGAATCAGAATATGGGGTCGTCAGGAAGTACAAGACGCTTCCCGTCCGCTTCGAGACCATAATCGAGGCCGCCTACCGGAAGACCGGCCGTCAGGTGGTGATCCTTGTCGATGAATATGACAAGCCCGTCATCGACAACCTTGACCGCCCGGAGCTGCGTGACAAGATCCGCGAGGAGCTCCGCGGCTTCTACGGCGTGATGAAGTCCAAGGACGGGCGCATCCGCCTGGGCTTCCTCACCGGTGTCACCAAGATCGGGAAGATGAGCGTGTTCAGCGACCTGAACAACCCCAAGGACATCTCGATGGACGCACGCTACACGGACATCTGCGGAGTGTCCGAGACAGACCTCACGGACTGTTTCGCGGAAAGCGTCAGGGAACTCGCCGAGGCCAACGGACTCTCCGAGGAGGAGTGCCGCCAAAAGCTGGCCCTGATGTACGACGGCTACCACTTCTGCGAGGATTCGACCGGGGTCTACAACCCGTTCAGCCTTCTGAACACCTTTGACAGCCTGAAGTTCCGGGAGTACTGGTTTGAAACCGGCACGCCGTCCTTCCTCGTCAAGGTGATGAGGAAGACCTCCTATGACGTGACCCGCCTGTCGAGCGACCTCGTGGGCTCCTCCCTGCTGAGCGACGTGAACACGGCGTTCCTCAACCCTGTCCCGCTCCTTTACCAGAGCGGCTACCTCACCATCAAGGGCTTTGACCCGCGCTTCAACCTCT
>OIZX01001167.1_pt1 | contig 14297 bp, 9 predicted proteins | sample 1588621 | NCBI WGS metagenome assembly OIZX01 (sample SAMN03283276) | human gut metagenome | biome: human-associated habitat; material: feces | host: Homo sapiens | place: Peru | collected 2012
CTGTAAACCTTATTAGAAGCCGAAAAGCCTGCTGCCTTTTCAAAAGTCCAGCCAAATTGACGTGAAGCATCTTCGGGTAGTTCGTCGGTATAGACGCCTGGCCTAAGCGGATCATTGTCTACATACTGCACATAGCTGTCTTTATTGTCCAATTCTTCAGGTTCTGTAGGAATTCCTTTCTTCATGTTACGGCGAGTGCGTATGTTGTATGTGCCAGATGTTTTAGAATTATTGTAAATCCAAAGATAGAGACCATAGTCGCTTAGTGTGGCATGTCTGCTATATGTGCCGCCAATATTAAAAAACTGCTGTGTGCCCACGTTCAAAAGCATGAACGTCATTTCTTCTCCTTCTTCGTTGTTGGGGGTTATACGATGTGTGTTGTCCACGTTGATGATGCTTGCAGGGTCAGCACCTACCAATCGAGTGACATCAAGCTGCGCCTTCTTCTCCTGTGCTGTTGCGCACAGGCTCAGGCAAAAAATCATTAATAGCGACATGAGACGGACATAATCATTCCATCCCATGCTTAATCTTTTGGGAAAAACAATCTTGTTCATTTTTTATTATTATCTTTCTTAATTGTTATTATTTTTTCAAGTTCTGTTGTTTCGTCAACAATTTGAAAAGTTGTTTGCAGATTTTGTTGCTTTATGGTTTCTTGCAGAAGAAAAAATGGTATCTGCGCAAAACATTCAACTTGTTTGATGCTCTGCGTAACGTTGTCATTGTCTTGTTCTGTGGATCAAAAAAACTTTAGAATTTTTTTCGCAATTGTGGATGTTATCTGTGCAATCGTAGATGCTTTTTGCGCAATTGTGGATGTCCTTTTGCGCTTGTTTTTTTCTTTAGTTTTGTTTGATTTGCAGTTGCTATAAAAACATAAGCATTTTTTAAATAACTCTTCCTGAATACTCTGTTACCGATGTGGGCGAATCGTCGCAGCATTTTTCGAGATGCAAAGTTATGTATAAAAAATGAATTATTCAAACAAATGGGCTTCGGGGGGGGTAAAATTTAACAAGATTTGTGCCTTTTTGGCTAAAAAGCGGGCTTTAAGCATAAAAAAAGAGGACGAACAGGAGCCTTTTAGGTGTTGTTTTGCTCTTGTTCGTCCTCTTTATGAGGTGGGCCTGCGACATCGCTCATGGCGTGTGCGCTTGCCGCAGATTATGGATGTTCGGCTTACTTTATTAAGAGAATATTAATCCTTCCATTGCGTAATGGTGAAATTTTCCATAAATTGACACTCTATATTTTTGAAAAAATACGTTTTGAATATGAAAAAGTGTTTGATCGCTCTGGTTTTACTAATGTCTGTGGCTGCCTCGGCCAAGGATTTCAATGATGTCCCTTCCGCTTGGAAATGGGTGGGAAAGAACGAGGTCGCGTTGACTTACGATTACTCTTTCACGGGGGCTAAAGACTTCTCTGTCAATGCTGTGACCGGAAAGATTACGGATGGGATAAACTATCCTGCGAAGTTCACGGATTTCCCGTTCAGGCCAGACGGGGCTGTCAACCTGACATATTCACCGGACTCCACGAAGATGGCGTTCACCAGGGACAACAACCTTTGGGTGGTGGACATCGCGACGAAAGGGGAGACCCAGCTGACGTTCGACGGGTCGGATGTGATTCTGAACGGGTACTCTTCATGGGTGTACTACGAGGAGATTCTGGGACGACCGACTCATTACTGCGCCTTTTGGTGGTCACCGGATTCCAAGAAGATAGGCTTCTATCGCTTTGACAATTCGGAGGTTCCGGTCTTCCCGATATATTCACCGTTCGCGGAGGACGCTGACCGTTCGGGGATGGGGCTGGCATATTCACAGAACGCCGGGGCGGCGGTGGCTTTGCCGAACGTGTCCCCGACGGGAGGCTCGGTCCGCATGACGCGCTACCCTAAGTGCGGCGACAACAATCCTAAGGTGCGGATCGGAATCGTGAATATTCAAAATGGCTTCACCGCTTGGGCGGACTTCGACGAGAATGACGACCAGTATTTCGGAACGCCGTTCTGGGGAGCCGACAGCGAGGCCTTTTATATTCAGAGAGAACCGAGGACGCAGAACACACTCGACCTTTACGCCGTATCGCCTGTGGACGGTTCGAAGAAGCACATCTACCACGAGACCTACAAGACGTGGCTGGACTGGATTGACGGGATGCTGTTCGGAAGGGACGGAATCTATATGGTCCGTTCGTTTGAAACCGATTGGCAGCAAATATATTACCTCTCTTATGACGGCTCTGTTCTGAAAAGGTTGACTGATGGGGAGAACTGGAGGATGTCGCTTGTGGACGTAAAGGAAGGCAAGGCGGGCAGAGGGTTCGACGGCGGTTCCTCGGAGGTGCTTTTCGTCGCCGAGCGTGACTCCCGTGTGCGTAGCGGGCTATATTCAGTATGCAAAGGAGTGATCAGGAATATTTCGGATCCTTCGATGAATGTCGCTTCCGTCAAGGTCTCGCCGGATCAGAGGTACGCCATCGCTTTGGCCAGCAATTCCAGAACTCCGTCGCAGGTATGGATCTATGATTTGAAGAAGACTGCGAAGTCCTTCAAGGTGGCGGATATGGCCGGTGACGATTTTGATGCCTCGAATTACGCTCTCCCAGAGCATATTACGATGACGACCAAGGACGGACTTGTGCTTCCGGCGATGATCGTCTATCCTAAGGATTTTGACGCTACCAAGAAATATCCGGTTCACGTGGACATCTACGGTGGCCCGGACTCTCCTCAGGTGAATGACCGGTTCCGCAGTCCGGCATATTACCAATGGTACGCGGAAAACGGAATCATCGAGGTGGTGGCTGACTGCCGCGCCTCGGGGCATAACGGCCGCAAAGGTCTGGATCAGATCTACAGGCGTTTGGATGAGCGAGAGGTGCAGGATTTCGTGGAGTGGGCTGAATATCTCAAGTCGCTTTCGTACGTGCAAGGTGACAAGATCGGAGTCGAGGGATTCTCGTTCGGAGGCACGATGACAGCTCTGCTGGTGATGAACCATCCGGACGCTTTCCATTACGGAATCGCCGGTGGGGGAGTCTATGACTGGGCACTTTACGACACTCACTACACGGAGCGGTTTATGGACACTCCGGCCAATAATCCTGAGGGATACGCTTCGACAAAGGTTGTCGCCAGCGCGGCCAACTATCCGGTCACGGAGAGGAACTACGACGGGTCGGTGATGCTCAAGATCACGCACGGAACCGGGGACGATAACGTGCATTTCCAGAACACGTTGCTATTGGTGGATGCTCTTCAGAAGGCTGGCAAGAAGTTTGAATTGATGATCTATCCGGATGGGATGCACGGGTACCGTGGCTATCAGGGGAAACATTTTTCTGAGGCCAACAGGGCGTTCTGGCTCAAGTACTTGAAAGGGGAGTAGGGACGCTGGGGCACTGAGCCTGTCGAAGTGACATCCCGAACGAAGTAATACCCATAATATGAAGAGAAATATTCAAAGAATAGCATTATCCATCGCCTTGGCGGCGGCCGCATTTCCCTTCTGCGCCGCCCAGGAGGTGACCCGCAGCGCCCAAATCCCAGGCCTAAGGCCCTACAAAGTGGATTTGGAATATATGCCCCGCGCCGAGAAAGACTCAGTGCGTATGGTCGCCGAACTTTGGAAAGGCTATGTCGAGTCGTTCACTTCCTCTTCGGTGGACGAGGCCCGCCGGCGTTCCTTCTGGGTGGACGGCTCACCTGACTACCTTCAGGAATTCGATGACGGCAACCTCCTCTACGCCTCTTTCCGCGAGAACAGGATTCTTGACATCCGGAAACTCGGCGGCGGCACCTACGAATTGATCGCGGCCACGTTCAGCAAACTTCCGGGCGAGGAATATGACAACTGGGTGGAAGCTGTCCTCCGCGTCTGTGTCAAGGCTGTGGCATCAGGCAATTGTGGTAAAAACAATCCTTTCCGGCTGTGTAACTGGCTAGACGCGGAATTCCCGTCTTTGACGAAAACCATATTCAAGGGCATTGAATATTATTGCGTTCCAGGTTGCGGAGTGCCTAAAAAGGCCGCCTCCGGATTGGCTACATTTGCCACAAGGTTCATCAATGAATATGCTCCTGAGTTTCAAGGCCCTTTGCGTTATGTGGTGGCTCCGTCTGTGGATCAGTGCGAGCGTCTGTCAGGAATCTTGTTCAACGCATATTCCAATCCTTTGATGAGTTCCGCATCTGGAAAAAACTCTGACAGAGCGTTCTACGGCCGGACTTTTGGTTCGGACATCGTCCTCTCGAACTATTGGGATGACAGGCACGATGTGGCCCTTCTGCTCATCAAATCCTCTTGGCCAAAGGCCCTGCTGATGGTTCAGGAAGGCGTCGCCGCTTATTATGGCGGTTATATGGACCTTTCATATTCAGACATCAAGGCCTCGCTCCGCCGCTATCTTGCGTCCAAGAAGGATCTGGACCTTTCAAATGATGACAATTTCTATGACCTTTCGATTCCGGTCTCTGGAGAGGACGGTGTGACTGCCGCGGTTGTTCCTTTGGAAGGTATTATTGGTGCGGCCATTGTGGAATATACCATTGTCCAGCAAGGCCGTTCCAAGGTCAAGAATCTCCTTGGATGCCAAAACTATTCCGACATATTCAAAGTCCTTGGCATCCCTTCCGCCGACATCAACGACTTCATCCGCGGGATACTTTAGTTCTAACAGGCTCAGTGACCGGACGGCTCCGTGACAATCAGGTAGTTGTCTTCGTTATAGGGTGTTTCGATACGGACTCCGAAGATGTGCGCGTCATCGCCTGACTTGACTTTCAGGCGGGTGCGGAGTTCATCGCTGGACATCGGGATGTTCTTAGCGGAAACTTCTGAATGCGGGTAGCGCTTTCCGACATCCTTCATCGAAGACTTGTTGAGAGGAAGGATCTCCTTTACATAAAAGACTTTGCCGAAATCTTTAAGCGGTGCCGTACGTTGCTCTGATTCGCTGTCGGACAGCGGCTCACTGATTGTGTAAAGATGCGTGAACCGAGCCAGCTTGACAAGCCCGAACCTTTCGCAGATGGCGTTGGACACCCCCGCCTTTGTCAGCGATTTTCCCGGCTCGAAGATAATCCTTGCGAAGGTCGAATCCGGATAACCGGCTTTAGCCTTGGTGATTTCCTCTGGCTTGAATGTCAGCGTCTTGCCATCTTCCCGACAGGTCAATGAATATCCTTCATTCCATTCCCCGTCCAACAGAATCAGCAGCTCCTTGCATTCTCCGCCGCTGGCCACCACGTGAACCTCACGCACCCACTGCCCGTTCCACCCTTTCCCGGAAGCCTTTTCAAGATATTCCTCATAAGTCCTGTCCAGCCTCTCAACAGCCATCGTGATGTCAGCCATAGGGGAGAGTTTAAGGAGTACGAACCTGCTGATTCCGAACAGTTCCGGCAGAATCTTCAGCACATCAGGCGAGCAATCTTCCAACAGAAACACCTTCTTCCCGGCGGAGTCCCTTCTCGCGGGATCAAGGAATATGACATCCGGTCTGAAGTCTCCGAAGATGTCCTTGAGCGAGTCTGATGTTGCCTCCGAATTTCTTATGAATATATTCGTGACTCCCAGTGCCTTGAAATTGTGTCTTGCTGCCGCAGCAAGCGCCGGATTCATCTCATTGTAAAGCACTTCCTCCGCCACTTCGCTGAACGCCCACGAGTCCACTCCCAGTCCTCCCGTCAGGTCGGCCACCTTGCCTCTGCTTGGTATGGTCACTTCGGCAAGCTCAGTGACCGATTGGTTTCTGGTCGTAGGGCTATTTTTGTCGGGCACTGATTCTGTCCCTTCGGTCGCTGAGCCTGTGGTTCGACAAGGGTCACCAACCATCGAAGCGACTGTCCCAACATATTCATTAAAGATTCTTTGAACAATCGAAGCCTTGTACCGCGCCGTGTCCGATGAGCTGCACTGCTCCGCGCAAAGCGATGAAGGATAGACCAGCCCCGTGCACGCCACCCATTCCGGCAGTTTCTTCCGCAGCCTCCTCCGCCCTTCAATTGTGTTGACAGCCAATGATTTCGCATCCAACTCCGCCAGCTCCGCATCCTCAGGCACAGGCCACTCCTTGCACGCCATCACCAGCCGCACCGTGTCCGCGTTCCCGTTCTCAACTATGAATTTCTCGAAACTGTCCATATCTGACGCAAAAATAGACAAATATTGCCAAATAATTTGAGTAAATTTGTAATCAGTATGGTTTGATGGTCAGGCCGTACGGCAACAAGACAAGATAATATAACGAGAATATTATGGCACAGGATTACAACGAGAACGCCAGGAAATGGCTGGAAGGGGATTTCGATCAGGAAACCAAGATGAAGGTGATCGAGCTGCGGAACAATGATCCGGCGGGGTTCGAGGACGCATTCTACAAGACTTTGGAGTTTGGCACCGGTGGCCTCAGGGGCATTATGGGAGTCGGAACCAACAGGATGAACAAATATACCGTCGGAATGGCCACGCAGGGACTGGCCAACTATATTCTTAAGAAAGTTTCCGGGGATGACATCCGCGTCTGCATTTCCTACGACAGCCGCAACAACTCCAAGCTGTTCGCCAAGATCGCCGCTGACATATTCAGCGCCAACGGATTGCACGTGTTCATATTCGAAAATCTGCGTCCTACGCCGGAATTGAGCTACTCCATCCGCAAGATGGGTGCGGTTGCCGGAGTGATGGTCACAGCCTCGCATAATCCTAAGGAATATAACGGGTATAAGGTTTATTGGTCTGACGGTGCGCAGATCACCGCGCCGGTGGATCAGGAGATCATCAATGAGGTCAACAGGATCACCGACCCCTCTCAGGTGATGTTCGAGAAGAAAGAGCATTGCGGAGAGGTTGAGCTGATGGGCAAGGAGATGGATGACGCTTACCTTTCTGACATCATTTCACTGACCCTCAGCCCTGAGGCTCGTGAGAAGCATAAGGACTTGAAGATCGTTTACACTCCGCTTCACGGAGCAGGAGTCCGCATTGTGCCAGAGGCTCTGAAACGCCTTGGTTTCGAGAATGTTATCCACGTGCCTGATCAGGACATTAGTGACGGGGACTTCCCGACAGTTGTATCCCCGAATCCGGAGGAGCCTGCCGCTATGAAGATGGCTCTGGAAATGGCCGACAAAAAGGGGGCTGACATCGTGATGGCCTCCGACCCTGACGCTGACCGCCTTGGAATCGCTGTTCGTGACAACGAAGGCAAGATGGTTCAGCTGAACGGCAACCAGACAGGATCCATCCTGACATATTACATCCTCACCCGCTGGAAGGAACTCGGCAAGCTGGATTCCACGAAGTACATCGCCAAGACCATCGTGACGACTGAGCTGATCGCCGAGATCGGCCGTAGTTTCGGAGTGAAGTGCTACGATGTGCTGACCGGATTCAAGTACATTGAGGAGATCGTGCGCGAGAACGAGGGCAAGGGCGAGTTCATCTGCGGCGGTGAGGAAAGCTACGGCTTCAATGTAGGTGAGTTCGTACGCGACAAGGACGCTCCGGTAGCCTGCATAATGGTTGCCGAGTGCGCCGCCTGGGCCGCCGAGCAGGGCCTGACCCTCTATCAGCTGCTCCAAAGGATATATTCTGAATATGGCTACCGCAAGGAGTCGCTGGTGTCTTTGGTCCGCAAGGGCAAGAGCGGAGCCGAGGAGATCCAGAAGATTATGGCAGACCTGAGGCAGAACCCACCTGCTGAGATTGTCGGCTCTAAGGTTATCAAGGTCATCGACTACAACGAGCCGGAGAAGACCGGACTCCAGAAGTCCAATGTCCTCCAGTTCTTCAACGAGGATGGCGACATCGTTTCCGTCCGTCCTTCCGGAACCGAGCCGAAGATCAAGTTCTACTTCGGAGCCAAGGGGCCGGACGCTGATGCAAAACTTAAGGCTCTTGAGGCTCAGTTCATCAGTTAGGCGACTTTTTTGGCGATAGGCCAGCCCGGTCACTGAGCGTGCCAGAATGAGACCTTGAAAAGTCGTGGCACCTATTGTCTTGATAATGGTGTGAATAGATGTTTACCTATAGTGGAAATGAATCATAGGTTATAACGTAAAGATTTTATGCTCAATAATTTATCTGCCACGGGGAAATTCACTATCCGTGATGCCCGGCCGTCAGACGGCGAGTTCATCGCAAGAAATGTCCTTGCGGCGATGGGGTATGAGGTTTTCAATGTGGATGCCGACTCTGCGATCGAGTTCGGCTCCACATCTTTGAATGTCCAGGGTGCCGTCAAGCTCGTCGGAGAGATTTGCGCCAGACCCGACACGTTATATTCATACGCCAGAACGAGGATCGCATGCGTGGAAGGCAATGCAGTGGGATCGCTGACGGCATATTCAGGAGATGATTATCTGTCGCTGCGCGAGCTGACATGGGGACTCCTGAACGCTGCTTTTGAGAATATTGCCGCAGAAGATTCAACTTCTGATTCTGCCGATGGTTCAGGCAGGTTGACTGATCGGGCGGAATTATCTTCAAATGCCGTTGATAGCACTGAAACACAAGCGATTGGCAAGCAGTTTTCTGACGAAAATTCCTCCGATGCTCTTTCAATGGAGCCGGAGTGTCTGCCCGGCGAGTTCTATCTCGACAGTATGGCTGTACTCCCCGAGTTCCGCCGGATGGCCTTTGAATATGCCGGCGCGACCGACCGCATAGGCCACCTGCTGATGCTCGACGGCATTGAGGAAGGCCGCAGGAAAGGCTTTCCACGCATCAGCCTGATTGTTGACAAGTCCAAGCCCCGCCTCTTCACCTACTATTCCGCCCTTGGCTTCCGCCCCGACGGAGAGATCCTCTTTTTCGGCCATCTTTATGACCGGATGATCAAGGACCTGGACTGAGAAATGAATGGTGGTTGGCAATTGTTGATTGCCGGAGGGGGAAATCCTATTGATTGATTGGAGGGGTGGAGTCCTATTGATTGATTATGAGGAAATTGTGGAATCCTGCCCTCTCAAATTAGAGGGTAGGATTTTGTAATTAGCTTATAATGAGATATTTGGCGATCGCACCTTGGGTGCGGGAACAAAAAGCGGGAAGCCCTAATCAGAACTTCCCGCTTTCGGAGCCACTCATCAGGCTCGAACTGACGACCTGCGCGTTACGAATGCGCTGCTCTACCGACTGAGCTAAAGTGGCTTGCTGCATTTCTCATGGAAATGGACTGCAAAGATAAGTAAAATTTTTTAACTTTGCACTATGTATTCAGACATTATCATCATCGGAGGCGGGGCGGCTGGGCTTATGGCCGCTTACGGTGCCGTCAAGGCGCTTCCGCTCGGCAGTTCAGCGCGTGTCACGGTTTTGGAGAAGATGCCACGTCCGGGCAGGAAGATCCTGTTTACGGGAAAGGGACGGTGCAACTTCACGAACCTCAAGGACTGGAACGAATTCTCACAGCATATACGCACGAATCCTAATTTCGTGAAACCGGCGTTCTACAACTTCACACCGGAGAACACTATCGATTTCCTTGAGAGAAACGGGCTTGAGACCGTTGTCGAGAGAGGTGACCGTGCGTTCCCATATTCACACAGAGCCTCGGATGTACTTGACACCATCGTTGAGGTTGTGCTGCGCCACGGAGTGACGCTGCTGACTGACAGGGAGGTGACGGACATTCTGCCGGGATTCTCGATCCGATGCGCTGATGGCGAGACATTTGAATGCTCGAAACTGATCATCGCGACCGGGGGGCTTTCCTATCCGGGAACCGGCTCGACAGGTGACGGCTACAAATGGGCGAAGTTCTTCGGGCATAATGTCAATCCGTGCTTTCCGTCGTTGACCGCCCTTGTTCCAAAGGGTTACAAGATCATCGACAGGCCGGAGACGGACTTGAAGGGACATATTCATAGAGAGACTCCGATGACTGGAAGCGGCGAGGCTCTGAAAGGGGCGAAGCTGAAGAATGTCAACCTTACCGTGACTTTTGACGGCTCGAAGTCCGAGTCTGAGTTCGGCGATGTGGACTTCACTGATGGCGGAATCGAAGGACCGATCGGGTTTCAGGTCAGCCGTAAGTGTGTGAAGGCCTTGATGAACGGCGGCAAGGTGGCGTTCTCGCTTGACCTGAAGCCGGGCGTGTCGTTGGATGAGTTGACCGGGCGCATCAAGACCCTTTGGCAAGAGATCAAGAATGATCCCCGGACCCGCCAATGGAAGGATGGCCGTGGCCTGAACGGCAAGGAAATGTACCGGATCCTGCTCGGCAAGCTGATGCCGTGGGAACTTATCCCGGGTTTCCAGGCTTGGAATCCGGACATAATGAAGATTGATCTTAAGAAGTCTGAATATGCGGACGGACGTTCCGACAGGCTCAGCGCCCGGTCGGCCAGCTACCGCTCGCAAAGCTGGTCAAAAGGACCTAATCATCGCTTCAGCCGCCAGCCGAGGCGTTACTACGACATCGATCTTGACCTTTTGGCCAAAACATTGAAAGACTGGAAGTTTGAGATCATCGGATTCGTGGGCTACGAACGTTGCGTCATCACGGCCGGAGGAATATCCACGGACGAGGTGGTGCCGAAGACGATGGAATCCCGCGTCAAACCAGGCCTCTACCTTTGCGGCGAGGTTCTCGATATGGACTGCGACACCGGCGGCTACAATCTCCAGTGCGCCTTCTCCACCGGCTACCTTGCCGGCGAGTCAGCGGCCAAGTCTCTGAATATTCCAGGACAGTATTAGGCTAATAAACCCCGGAGCCGAGCATCTCGTCATCGGCTGAGTACCAGGCGGCGAACTGGCCGTTGGAAATGCCGCGTTGCGGGATGTCGAAGAGGATGAACATGCCGTTCGGCCTCTTGATCAGGAACGCGTCCTGAAGTGGTTGGCGGTAACGGATGCGGACCCGGTAGCGGCGGATTTCGCCGTCTGCCATCGCAAGGTCTGTCCTGATCCAATGAATATCTTGGGACGCGATCCGTAAACAACTGCGTGACAACCCCTTGTGAGTGTGCCCCTCGCCGACGTATATGATGTTTCGCGGAACATCCGTGGCAATCACAAAGATGGAGTCCTTATGTCCTCCGATGTTGAGACCTTTGCGTTGCCCGATCGTGTAGAACTGCGCCCCGTCGTGCCGTCCGGCAATCTTTCCGAACGGATTCTCCTTGTATCGTGTCTTCTTGATGTGCTTTTTCCCAGCCCGGTAGGTCTCCGTCTCGAACTTGATGTCATCGTACCGTATCGGTTCTGACAACCTCATCAGTTCCTCATCGCTTAACCTGGCGATTTTTTCCACATCGAAGTCATTCCGGTGCGATAGCCCTCCGGTTGGAGTGGATGTGGTTCCGCACCCGTGGCCGCCCGTGGCCTCGTGAACTGGTGGCTCGCCGCAGGCGAGACGGGATGGAGCGCGAAGCGCGGAAGGTGCGGGGCCGCTTTCACTCCAATCGGCCTTTCCTGTAGATTTGGCCACTTCGACAGGCTCAGTGGCCGGACTGTTACTGTCAGTGACCCGGCGGTTGTTGAACGACTTCCCGCCGGAATCCTCGGAGGTATATTCAGTGATCATCATTGGCTCGCCTGGAGTCTTGAGGAGCGAGGCGAGGGTGTCGTGGATGAACCGATATTGCTCGCTTTGAGCGTAGTAGGCATCGAAAACCTCCACCACATCGCCCTTGGCCGGCTTGAGTTTCTGCTGAAGGAATGTCGGGAGATCCACCTTCCCGACGAAGCATATTCCCTGGGAATCTTTCTTGTCGGCGGAAGGAAGATCCGCCAGATGAGCTATCTGGCGCACCTCAGGCTTGGTAAGGTGGCCGATAGGGAAGAGCGCCTTGCCGAGCTGCTCCTGCGTGAGCTGGCAGAGGAAGTAGCTCTGGTCCTTGTTCGGGTCCACGCCTTCTAGAATCCTCCATTGAGGCACCCCCTCAATCACAACCTGCTTCCCGTCAGCGTCCAACAGTGGAGCCCGGCGGCAATAATGCCCTGTCGCGACCATATCCGCACCCAGCTTCCGGGCGGCCTTGAGGAAAGCGTCGAACTTGATCTCGCGGTTGCAGAGAACATCCGGGTTTGGGGTGCGGCCGGCGGAATATTCATTGAACATATAGTCCACCACCCGCTGGCGGTACTCCTTGGAAAGGTCCACGAAGTAGAAAGGGATGCCGATCTTGCGGGCGACCAATTCCGCCACGAAACGGTCCTCCTCCCATTCACAGTCGCCGTGCAGCGTCGCGTCCGCGTCGTGCCAGTTCTGCATAAACATAGCGAACACGTCATACCCCTGCTGCTTCAACAGCAGAGCGGCGACACTGGAGTCAACACCTCCCGAAAGACCAACGCAGATTTTCATAACTTACTTCTTCTCTCGCTTATAGGCGATTACGTCCTATTAAATGTATCTTACGTTCCAAGTGACTGCCCACTGAAAATCACTTTACGTTACCCCAACCCTAAATCCCTTCCCTCGGGGAAGGGACTTGCTTTCACCGCAGGCGGTGAAGAGGCTTCGTGCGATAAGGGCCTACAAATTTACTCAAATGCTTGAATATGCACAATTTTTGCTAACTTTGGAAACTTGTGTATAAAGACCACTGAATATGAAGACAGTAAAACTGGACATCAACTATACTGAATATTCCTCCATCGATGAGATGGAACCTCAAGACATCGAACTCGTGAAGGCTGCCATCGAGGCGCAGAAGGGTTCCTACGCCCCATATTCCACATTCAATGTCGGTGCCGCGCTTCGGCTGGAAGACGGAACGATAGTGAAAGGGGCCAATCAGGAGAACGCCGCCTATCCTTCCGGACTTTGCGCCGAGAGGACAGCAATGTTCGCCGCCAGCGCCAACAATCCGGGCAAGGCTATGCTTTCCCTCGCCATTGTAGGAGGCTTCAACGGCACACTGAGCGACACCCCTTGCTCACCCTGCGGTGCCTGCCGTCAGGTGATGGCCGAGTACCAGACTTTGGCCGGCCGTCCGATGAGCATAATAATGTATGGAACGAAAAAAACGTGGAAATTTGACAAAGTTGACGACATACTGCCGTTCATTTTTGACAGTTTCAACGAAAAGTAGTATATTTGCAGTCAGGGAAAGTCGTACACGACCAGCTCCCTCTGAATTCCCCCAGGGTCGGAAGGCAGCAAGGGTAGGAGGTCGTAGCGGTGCGATGTACTAAGCTTTCCCTTTTTTCTATTTTATATAATACAGTCAAAGCGAAAGTACCAATAAAAGCAATCCCATTTTGAATGTAATATGACACTTAATTGTCTTGCCAATGATTGGAAGAAAGACAAATACCGTTATTCTCTTGAGTTATCCAAGTCGAAAACGCCCCAAAATACCATCTTGGTCGTAGGGGTTAATCCTGGAGGTCAAACAGACCCCGAAGAACAATATTTTGGTTCGACCATTCGCCGTGTGTGCAAACTCGTAATTAACAATGGAGAAGGTAACACGACATATGATAGCGCATTGTTCGTAAATCTGACTCCTGTAATCGCAAAAGCCCCATCTAGTTTGAAGGATACAGCTAGTATAGAGCATCTTCCTAAGGACAATATCAAGGAAATCAAATCCCTTATACAAGAGCGCAACGGTCGTATCCATAATGTTCTTTTCTGTTTTGGCAATTCGTTTAAATATAACAAAGAATTGTTCTCCAAAGTCATCAGAGCCATAGAAGAGGCGTTACCACCGTCCAAATACAATTATTGGTGTCTGGGGATAAGCAAAAAGGGCTATCCGGTTCATCCACTTGCGCATATGAAAGATCTGAAATTGACGGAATGCACATTCAGCCAGATAACTCCTGACGATTATTCTTTTCAGAAGAAAAACTAAAGACTTCGTCAAAATCATATCTATTAATAATTGGTAGACATATAAAAAGGGACTGTTGACTTACTTTCATAATTGGTAGTTATAGCCTGTTGAATATCTTCTTCCATATCGAACCAACGTCCGGACGACTGCGGGCAGAAACAAACTCACTGAGGTAACTGCGTTTGTTAATGTTAAGATTTTACAAAATGCTTTCAGCCACACAACGTACCTATGCCCACAGATGCCAGACCGGACTGAAAAATCAAGGTCAAAGGCACAAGATTTTCACGACAATGAGCCTTCTATATGCTTATAAAAGGCTTTGGGCTGAATGAGTTTCGTAAATTCGCAACGAAATCGACAAGAGGAAACATTCCTGATTAGCGTCGGGTGTAGAAAGCTATTGCATTGAAGTGTTATTAACGTTAATTTAACATTAAATTGTATAATTAATCCATAGTTCTTATTGTAATAAGTTGGGGAA
>OIZX01001168.1_pt1 | contig 14296 bp, 8 predicted proteins | sample 1588621 | NCBI WGS metagenome assembly OIZX01 (sample SAMN03283276) | human gut metagenome | biome: human-associated habitat; material: feces | host: Homo sapiens | place: Peru | collected 2012
TGACAAGCCTGGTTATACCTGATAGCGTTACGAACATTGGGGATTATGCATTTAGTGGTTGCCGTTCTTTGACAGATATTGTTATTCATGACAGTGTAACTAGCATTGGAAATAATGCATTTTGGAATTGCCGTTCTTTGACTGGTATTGTCATTCCTGACAGTGTAACTAGCATTGGGAAAAGTGCATTTAAGAATTGCATATCTTTGAAAAGCCTCGAAATTCCTGACAGTGTTACTAGCATTGGTGATGGTGCATTTTGTGGCTGCAAATCTTTGGAGAGTCTCGTCCTTCCGGAAAGTGTTGGCAACATTATAGGTAATCCTTTTTCTGGCTGGAATGGTGAACTTAAATGTTTGTCGCCGTACTTTATTTATGAAGACAATGTTTTGTTTGATAAAGATAAAAACGTAATTTTCTCATTTAGAGACAAAGATGCTACATCATATGTCATTTCTGATAGCGTTACCAGCATTGGGAGTGGTGCGTTTTATGATTGCAAATCTTTGCGTAGCATAGTTATTCCTGATGACGTAACTAGCATTGGGAATTATGCATTTTGTGGTTGCTCTTCTTTGAGTAGCGTTGTTATTCCTGACAGTGTAACTAGCATTGGGGATTATGCATTTTTCTTTTGCGAATCTTTGACCAATATTGTCATTCCAGATAGTGTTACTAGTATTGGGGATGGTGCATTTTGGAATTGTAAATCTTTGACTAATATAGCCATCCCTGGCAGTGTTACTAGCATAGGGGATTATGCATTTTCAAGTTGCCGTTCTCTGTCTGACATTGTCATTCCAGATAGCGTTACTAGTATTGGGGATAATGCATTTGAATATTGCTTTTCTTTGACTGGTATTGTCATTCCTGATAGTGTTACTAGCATAGGGGATATGGCGTTTTGTGGATGTCCCTCATTGAAATATATATCTATTCCGAAAAGCGTAATTTGCTTAAACGGCAATCCGTTTTTTAAATGGGATGGTAAATTAGAATGTTTATCTCCGAACTTTATTTATGAGGATGATGTCTTGTTCAATAAGGACAAAAGCAAAATTATTGCATTTAGAGATAAGAATACGACATCATATATCATTCCTGATAGTGTAACTAGTATTGGGGATGGGGCATTTGATCATTGCTCTGCTTTGCGTAGCATAGTTATTCCAGATGGTGTAACTAGCATTGGGGATTATGCATTTGTTGGTTGCGAATCTTTGTCAGACATTGTTATTCCTGATGGTGTGACTGGTATTGGGGATGGGGCATTTTTCTTTTGCAATTTCCCAAACGATCTTAAACAGGAATTAATCTCCCGTTTCGGAAAAAAAATATTTGGGTAACTTTTTAGATTACTCCTTGATTATTACGACGAAAAAGAGATACAGACAAAATCGATACCATCATAAATAGGAAGTCCTTCCCCTAAGACATCCTTCTTTGCCTTCTCCATATATAAAATAAGAGGTGGAGAACATTCTCCACCTCTACCCTCTTGTTTGGCGATTTACAGATGTACACGACATAGATATAGATCTTCTCTCATATATTTCCATCGAAATAGAAATAATAAGCGATGATTAATCATTTTTCTGCAGTTTCTTTTGTCGGTTTTAATTTTAATGTGTACTTTTGCCTTGTCGTCTGAAAATGCGACTGAATGAAATGATTAATTAATAATCGTGTAAGCTATGCAGTATCCATTGATATCAGAATATGTAAAGGCCATTCAAGATGCTGGTGATAATCTAGAACAATTGGCTTACCTGACTCCCGTACTGGATGATCACGGAGAGCCATATCGCAGTAGTGGTGCTTTTGCCGTGGTGTTTAAGATGCAGGACAAGAGTACCGGGAAATATTATGCCCTGAAGTGTTTTACGGAAGAACAGGAGGGGCGAGCTGATGCCTATCGTCAGATTGCAGATGAATTGGATATGGTTGATTCTCCATATATTACTTCTGTAAAGTATATGGAGAAGGAACTCTTCGTGGACAGTCAATGCGAGGAGGATGAATTTCCTGTATTGTTGATGGATTGGGTAGATGGTGAAACGATGGAAGCTTACATTGCGGCAAACTATCACAATCAATCTGTCATGTCAATGCTTTGTTATCGCTTTGGCAAAATGGCTGCTTGGCTCCGTTCACAATCTTTTGCTCATGGCGATATCAAGCCAGACAATATCATTGTCCGTCCCGATGGCTCTCTTGCATTGGTGGATTATGATGGAATGTTTGTGCCTTCTATGAAGGGCTGCAAATCTCCAACTGTCGGTACCAAGGATTTCAGTCATCCATTGCGTACTGTGGATGATTTCGATGAAACAATAGATGATTTTTCATTGGCAAGTATAGCCTTGTCATTGAAGGCTATATCTATGAATTCTACTTTGTTAGATACCTATGGTGCATCAGACAGGCTTCTCTTCTCTGAAAACGATTATCGTAATCCTTCAAATAGCAAGGTTATATCAGCCTTGCAGGAATTGATGTGTGATAAGGATTTCTGTACCCTTTACTCTCTTTTCATGCTCGCCTTGGCAAGAAAGGAGCTTTCAGCATGTTCTTTTAGATTGTTTGTTGGCGAAAAGCCTATCCTGCTTCAAACTATTGAAGACATATCAACAGAAGTGACTGAAGATGAGTGGAATGAAGCCTTTATAGATGAAAAGGGAGTGAAATATAGCAAAGATGGAAGAAAATTGTTGAAAGCCCCACAAGAACTAAAAGGTTGTTATTCTATCAAAGAGGGGATAAGGATAATATGTGATAGGGCATTTGATTGGTGTTGTTCTCTGTCTAACATTGTCATCCCTGCTAGTGTGACTAAAATAGGTGATAGTGTTTTTTCTAGTTGTAGTTCTCTGTCTAACATTGTCATCCCTGCTAGTGTGACTAGAATAGGTGATAGTGTTTTTTCTAGTTGTAGTTCTCTGTCTAGCATTGTTATTTCTGATGGTATTACTAGCATAGGTGATAGTGCATTTAGTGGTTGTCGTTCTCTATCTAACATAGTCATCCCTGCTAGTGTGACTAGCATTAAGAAATGGGCATTTCGTGGTTGTAGTTCTCTATCTAACATAGTCATCCCTGCTAGTGTGACTAGCATTGGACAAGGGGCATTTTATGATTGTCGTTCTCTGTCTTATATAGTCATCCCTGCTAGTGTGACTAGCATAGGTGATAGGGTATTTTATAATTGTAAATCTTTGAAGAGTATAGTTATTTCTGATGGTATTACTAGCATAGGTGATTTGGCGTTTGCTGATTGTTGGTCTCTGTCTAATATTGTCATCCCTGCTAGTGTGACTAGCATAGGTGATAGGGCATTTAGAGGTTGTCGTTCTCTGTCAAACATAGTCATCCCTGCTAGTGTAACCAGCATTGGACAAGGGGCATTCTCTTGTTGCCGTTCTCTGTTTCGCATTGACATCCCTGCTAGTGTAACCAGTATTGAACAAGGGGCATTTTCTGGTTGCAGTTCTCTGTCTAGCATTGACATTCCTGATAGTGTGACTAGCATTGGAAATAGGGCATTTGCTAATTGTGGTTCTTTGTCTAGCATCCTCATCCCAGAAAGTGTAACTAGTGTTGGAGATGGTGCATTTTCTGATTGTAGTTCTCTGTTTAACATTGTCATTTTAAATGGTGTGACTAGCATAGGAAGTGAGGCGTTTGCTGGATGTAATTTCTCAAACAATGTTAAACAAGAATTAATCTCTTGGTTTGGAGATAAAATATTTTAAGTTATTATAAAAATATCTCAATAATTATGATTTTAATAGAATCTAAGCGTAAGAAATACGAAAACATATTAAAGAAACATCCCGATGCAATCATTGCGGATGTAACTAGCCATGCTAAAGATAGCTTAATCAAGTTAAGTCCATTCTATCCGCATGGTGGAATACCAGTTCCATTCAGCAATGGAGTGACAGCCACATGCGTAGAGGCTATCTGGCAGGGATTGAAAGTGTTTGAAGGAGCTGATGTAGATATGAAAATGTTTAAGAATGAGTCGATGAAGAATATCAAGAGAACTGTTCGCAAGTTTGGTAAGCCTCTTGGACATCGCAAAGGAGTAAACGGAACAGAATTGCTCGGATATATTGAGGCTCGAAAGCTGATTTATATACCTACTTACAAGTGGGTACTTGAACATAAGGTTCAAAGTATTATCGAAAGATTACGAGAGGCTAGCCAGACTAAGACCATCGTACTTTTGGATTATAATACAAATTGTGATGTGGATGACCCGAAGAAGCCTCTTTCGCATGCCTTTCTAATCAAGGCGTACGTAGAAGGTCTATATCCTTTTGGTGATAAAAAGTGGAAACCGCAGACAATAGAACCAAAGCAACTATCGTTATTCTAACATACATATATTATTGGAGGACAAAAACAATGAACAGAAGAAGTAACTGGGAGGATTTTAAGAATATCCTCGAACAAAATCATATCACCAAGCTCTATCACTTCACAGACCGTGATAACTTGGAGAATATTATCAAGAATGGAGGACTCTATTCTTGGAAGGATTGTGAGGAACGTGGCATCAATATTCCTAAACCAGGAGGTGGAGGACCTGGTTCTCCATCCTGGTCGTTGGATAAGCGTGATAATCTGGAACATTATGTTCGTGTTAGCTTTACCATGAACCATCCAATGATGTATGTGGCAATGAATGAGGATAGAATTTCTAACCCTGTCATTCTGGAAATAGACCCTGAGGTAATTTATGATGAGAATACCAAGTATGCTGACAGAAATGCTGTGCGAAATGGTGCTCATGTGGGTGGAAGTCTGGAGGATTTCCAGAAGATTCACTTCCAAACAGTCAAGGCTCGCAATCACTTCGATTTCGATGTGGATGAACAGCCTTTCTATCAAGCCGAGATTCTGGTAAAGAACAGCATACCCCTGAAGTATATCAAGAACATCGGCAACTTTGGTATTCCGATTCCAAGCCAGCCACAGATATTGCAGAGCAAGAATGCATATACGGCTCGTGTTGATCGTGAGCATCCTACAGCATTCATCTTCCTGGTGGACCAAAGTGTTTCTATGCGCAGAATTACTACCTTCAATGGTGAGGATATGACTTTATCTGAGGCTGTTGCCCGTATTGTAAATGCCCAAATCAACGAGTTGGTGGAGCGATGTGTGAAGAATAATGAGACTCGCCATTACTTTGATATTGCCATGATAGGTTATGGCACGGAGGCTTATAGTGCCTGGAATGGCAATCTGGAAGGACGAGACTTCGTTACTCCAGAAGAGATTCGTGATAATCCTTACCAAAAGAAAATGGTGAAGGAAGAGGTGCGTACTCGTAAGGGTATAACCGTCAAAGAAGTAGAGAAGAAACAATGGATGGTAGCTCGCCATGATGGTAGTTGGACACACATGGATAAAGCTTTCAAACGTGCAGAAGGTTTGCTCGAAAACTGGATGAAAGAGCATCATGACAAGGATTGTTATCCTCCTACAATTATCAATATAACAGATGGTGAGTATAACGGAACCTCGCATGATGAGATGCTGCAACTTTCCAATCAGTTAAAATCGATGTTTACCAATGATGGCAATGTCTTGCTCTTCAATATTCACGTTGTGCCAGGACATGCTGAATCAGTAGTGTTCCCTGCAACGGCAGATGAGCTGAACGGCAATGGATATGGTGAGAAACTTTATAATATGTCAAGTCTTTTGCCGCTCAACTACAATGAACAGATCCGTAATATCTTTGGAGATAAGCAGGCTGATATCCGCTACCATGCTATGGGTGTAAATACGGGTATGGAGAGATTGGTTAAAATGATGAAGATTGGCACACTTTCGAGTATGCTGGTTAATCAGAATCTGTAATGATATAAAGAAAAGATATGAACAGAGGTGTTAGTATAGCAAAGTTCAATGACCATGTTGCAAACGAAGATGCTTTCTACTCATCTGATACCTGTATAGCTGTATCCGATGGGGCAGGAGGCTGTGGTTTGTTTGCCAATGAGTGGTCGGAGTATCTTGTAAAACATCTTCCAAAAGATAAACCCATCGTCTGCTTCAAAGAACTTGACGAATGGGTAGATGGCATTTGGGAGCACTTTTATAATGAGCACGAGGAAAGAGCAAAGGAAGGCGATGGCATTCTTTTGAATAAATATTATAATGAGGGGTCTTGCGCCACCATTGCTGCTGCATGGATAACAGGGGATAAGCAATGTAAATGGATGGCATACGGCGATAGCGTAGTCTTTCATTATAGTCTGGATACAGGTGTCTTGGAACATAGTTTTACGAAATTGTCTGATTTTAGCAATCCTCCCAGGTTGGTTAGCTGTAAAGATCCCCTGGAAGAGGAAGGTTTCAGTAGTGGTGACTTTTATCTGGATGAATCTTCGGTAGTCTTTGCTGCCAGCGATGCCTTATCGCATTATATCATGATGATGTATGAATTGTCTAAAAGTAAGGAGTATGGTGCGGAGCTTGCTGAAGAATACCTAAAAGCATCTGGCAATTCACAACTTTTGAAAACAGCAGAAATTTTAAGATTGAATTTCACGAATAAAGTTATCGTTAAATTGCTTCAAGTGTCTGATAGCCAATTGACTTTTGAGGAATATCTTAAGAAATTATATCGTCAAGGAGTGATAGATATTGATGATTTTACTATTTGTTGGATGTCCCATGATGTATTGAATTAATACTTAATCATCTGTCAAGATAGTTTTATCAAAATCCATACTTAAATGTAAATATTGTAGAACAAGTTATAGTAATAATAGGCTAAGGAGGCTAAAACTTAAATGCTCTTTCATAAAACACTTTTGAGAATCGTAGTAGATGTTTTACGTATTGTTTGCGTTATTTTTTTAGAATATCTTTTGTATTTACAAATTGTTTTTGTACTTTTGTTCTGAATTTAGAATAATCATTTTCTGACATATAGAAATATAAAGAGCGTTAGGCTCTATTGTAAGTGTCAAACCCAAGAAGTAGAAACTCATAATCAACAAGAATTGGTATGGTGGTCCCCACATTATAATGTAGGCTCCTTTCTATATCTGTAGATTAAGTCTTTCTTTGGGACAGAACTTTAAACTATTGTCATAGCAGTGCCACGATTTCGTTAAAATAAATATATTCTCTTGGCTACTGACGGAGATTCTTCAGATATCTTGTTTACGCAATAGCTTCTGAAGTATTGATTGTAACATGGTTTTTATATCTGCTATTATCAGATTGATTTTAATGATTTTAATCTTTAGCAATATGGCAACATGGACTAAACAAAAACTTCCACGAGAGAATGGTGAACTTGTAGATATGCAAGTCCCAGTTCTTATATCTGCAAGTCGCAGCACAGATATTCCTGCTTTCTATGCTGACTGGTTCTTTTATCGTCTAGATAAGGCTGGTTATTCGGCATGGACAAACCCTTTTAACGGGGTGAAAAGTTATGTGTCTTACAAAGACACACGATTTATTGTGTTTTGGTCTAAGAATCCCAAGCCGTTATTGCAATATCTACCAGTTCTTAAACAGCGTGGAATAGGATGTTATATTCAATACTCTTTGAATGATTATGAGGAAGAAGGTTTAGAAAAGAATGTCCCACCTCTAAAACAACGTATAGAAACATTCAAACAACTTATCAATGCTCTTGGCAAGGGTCATGTGATTTGGCGCTTTGACCCTTTGGTTCTCACAGATAACATTAATATCGATAAGTTGCTTGATAAAGTTGAAAATATTGGTAACCAATTACTGGGATATACAGAGAAACTTGTGTTTAGTTTTGCCGATATACTTTCCTATCGTAAGGTACAAGCCAATCTTCAAAAAGCCAATATAAATTATATAGATTGGCAAGAAGATCAAATGCGAGAGTTCGCTCGTCGATTGTCTGTGCTTAATCGAAAATGGGGATATGAACTGGCAACATGTGGAGAGAAAATAGACCTGACAGAGTTTGGAGTTAGAAAGAATCATTGTGTAGATGATGAACTTATCATTAAGTTAGCCTATGATGACAAAAAAATAATGGATTATCTAAAGGTTAAATTCTATCCCATGCCACAGAAAAGCCTGTTTGGAGATTCTGATCCGTTACCAGATGGGGCTATTATACTTCCTAATGGTATGTACGCACTTCATGGAGACAATAAGGACAAAGGGCAACGTACATTTTGCGGTTGTATAAAAAGTAAGGATATTGGTGAATATAATACTTGTGTGCACGGTTGCGAATATTGCTATGCAAATGCAAGTAAACAAGCTGCCGCAATGAATTATAAAAGTCATAAAAATAACCTTTGGAGTGAAACAATTACAGGAAAATAATAGGACATGAAAGTTAGAAAGTTTTGGCGGATATTAAACCCATGTGAAATGCCCAAATGGAACATTCCCACTTGTATTAATGGGGATATTACTTCGGATTCAAACTATTATTTTGAATACGATGATGGAAGTATCGTATTAAAAGAAAGTCTTCCATTTCTATGTGACAATGCTGGTGATTTCACGAATGATGGGGAGAACATATTTTGGGATTTCTCATTGGAACCATATTGTCCTGTTTTGTTTAATGGCCTTTGGGGATTTGTAAATAATGAGTTTGAAGTAATCTGTAGTGCACAGTTTGATAAAATTGGATTTGAAATAGATATTCAATGTGGAGCTTGTTATAGACCTCCTATATTCTTACATCAAACAATTTGGGAGAACAATCGGCTACATGTCGTTTACAAGGGACAGGACACGTATATAAATAGAAAATTTGAAATTGACGACTATTATAGGCAAATATGTTCTTTAAAAAATCTCACAATTGATGATGTAGTATCTGTATCACGAAATTTTGTTCCCGTTAGTTTTCGAAATCGGGCTTGGGATTATAGAGACAATTTTGGAAGGACTCTAGAACATGGCACGGCAGTATTAAAAACAGAAGAGCAGTGTTGTGCTTACATGTCTGCATATGGACCTATGCATCGACATAAGCTTATGCGTGCTTTGGATGAAAATGAGTTTCCTTATTCAGATTTAGCTGGCGGCATTGAAATTTACGATTGGGGCTGTGGACAGGGTATTGGAACAATGGCTGTTGTCGAAAAACTTCGTCAGCATGGCATGCTTAGAAAGCTCTGTAAAGTTGTCCTTGAAGAGCCTTCTGATGTCGCAAGAGATAGAGCTGTTATACATGTAAAAAAAGCATTGGAAGATAATAATGCTGATGTTGTTGCAGTCTCAAAGTATCTACCATCGGACAATGGAGACAATAGCAATAGTATTACTTCTATAAGTGTAGAACAGCCAACTGCTATTCACATATTTTCTAATATACTTGATATTGAAGCTGTGAGCTTGAAGGGCGTTTCAAAAATGATAACCTCTTCAGGTCAGAATCATATTGTGCTTTGTATTGGTCCAGCCAACCTTAATGAAAGTCGAATATTATCTTTTCGCAACTATTTCGTAGAAAATCATATTCATATTTTTACTAATTTTAGAGAAACCAATTTCGGTCTCCATCCTACTCGTAAGGCATATGGTTGCTTAATTAATAGTTTTAGTTATTGTCTTTCACAGACATCTGAAATACTGCATGAGTATAAATATTTTGCACCTATTCAGTATTTCGCATCCTTTACGGACACGATGGTAAAATCGTCCCTTGAAGAAAGTGCTTTTGAAATATTAGCTCCTTTTGACATGACTGCTCACAAGAATTTGTGTCCGGTCTATGCTTTAATGAGCAATTTAATTTCAAGAGGATGTCCAACTTTGGCAAGTAAAAAAGTGCTGAGTTATGTATCAAATATGTCCGATGTTCAAAAAGCAAAGAGTCTTAACGCCATTGCACGTATTCAGAAGACATTTATTGAAGCAATAATTTCAGAACGACTAGACCCAAACAAGCGGGAATGGAAAATTCTCATTATAGAGGACAATACTTCTGTTGCAAAGATTTCTTTAGAGGATTTTTCAGAGGCTTACCATAATCTCATAGCCATGACAAAAGACTATGATCATATGGTATTGCCAAAATTATCTGTAAGTACCAAGAACGATGCTTCGTCTGAAATAGAATACGATGCTGTTATTGATGTGTCGATTGATCAGATTTGCAATGCAAAAGAGGTTGCTTTCTCTAAATTTGAGGCTCAAAAAGATTGTTATTTTATTGTACGTTCGTCTGAAAAAGTGTATGAGGAGCGAATTCTTTATACAACAGAACGTATCAGATATAAGGCATTTGTTGAAAGAAACAGCCAAGGTTTGTATAATAATATCGAGACAAATTGTTCGAAACTGAGATACTTCTTAAGGCTCATCTTCAGAAAAGATGATTTCAGACCTGGGCAATTGCCTATATTAAGTAGAGCTCTTCAATTAAAGAGTGTAATTGGCTTGCTGCCAACAGGAGGCGGAAAATCTTTGACTTATCAACTTGCTGCAATTCTACAACCTGCAGTTACGCTAGTTGTGGATCCTTTGAAAGGTTTGATGAAAGACCAATATGATGGATTATTAAATATAGGTATAGACTGTATATCATATATCAATAGTGACATAACAAAGAATTACGAGGAAGGAAGAAGCCGTGAACAAGCATTGACCGGTTCGCAAGTGCAAATAATGTTTTTGTCTCCAGAGCGTTTGAGTATTTATCGTTTCCGTCAGGTCTTACGTTCTATGCGAGAATCTGGCGTTTATTTCGCTTATGGTGTAATAGACGAGGTTCATTGTGTCTCAGAATGGGGACATGATTTCCGTCTTGCATACCTTCATCTTGGCAGAAACTTGTATAATTATGTTTTTCCGAAAGAAGTAGAAGGAGAAGATAACCATATCTCGCTGTTTGGTCTTACTGCAACAGCGTCATTCGACGTCCTTGCAGATGTAGAACGTGAGTTGTCAGGTCCTAATGCATATTCTTTAGAAGATGACGCAACAGTTAGGTATGAAAATACAAATCGTCTTGAACTACAATACTATATTTATGAGGTAGATGCAAAAGATGCAAAGAATGCGTGGGAAGTTGGAGATATAAAGGAAGCGAAGCTTCTCGAAGTAGTAAATGATGCTACTCAAAAGATAGTTGAAATACAAGATAATAGTGCTGTAGAATATATTAAAGAACGATTCATCGAACGTGAAAATTTGATGGATTCTGCTGTTGTTAATAAAATACATAATACAAATCTTGAGGTTAACGTAGAAAGAGATTGGTATAATCAGACAACTACTAATACCGCTGGTATTGTATTTTGTATACGGGCATCAGCGAAAGCGAATCTTAGTGTTCCAACTGTTGAAGCAACTCTTCGCAATAATGGGTTAGAAAGTATATCAACATATAAAGGTGGTGATGATACTACTTGTCAAGATTCGTTCCTTAAAGGCAAAACCAATATGATGGTTGCAACAAAGGCTTTTGGTATGGGTATTGACAAGCCTAATGTGCGAATGACTTTCCATTTGAATTATCCCAATTCATTAGAATCTTTTGTGCAGGAGGCAGGACGTGCTGGGCGTGATAAGAAAATGGCGTTAGCTACAATTATGTATTCGCCAAAGAAATTTAGCACGCAAAATATACGAACTCGTTTAATTAAAGATTTTTCTGCCGATTATATTCAAAATAGGTATTTTTATGATCAGAATTTTCTTGGAGCAAAATTTGAACTATATGTTATGGATCTATTGATGAATAGACTTAATGTTACTATTTCTAATGAAGAAATGTGCTTAGGGGAATCATATATAAAAAAGCAAAGTAAAGGTGGTATACTTAAATATATTTCAGAGCCGAAATACAATGGTAAGACAATTACTTATTATACATCATGTAATGTATCTGATGACGAACTTAATTCATACAACACAGAATTAAAACAAAAAAATCTACCAATATTTGAAACAGAGTGCGAAAGACAAGAACGCAAAAAGAAAGGTAAGCCTTATGCTTATGGTTATGCCCAATATCAAGAATCATTACAGAAGGCCATATACCGTATGTGTATAATAGGCCTTATTGATGATTTCACAGAAGAATACGCTCGCCGTAATGATGGAAGTTGGTATAAGATTTTTCGAGTTACAACTATTTGTCAGGAAAAATCAGAATATTACAAACATCTTGGATTATATTATCGTAAATACTATTCGGTCGAAAGAGTAGAAAGTATGATAGCTGAGGTGCAAGCACTTGCCAATACCGAAGGAGTAATCATGGCTTGCTTGAAGCATCTTACATCTTTTATTTATAAGAGTATTGCTGATAAGCGAGCAAGAGGAATCCTCGATATGGAACATTTCTGTAACATAGCTATAAAATCAAAGTATGATTGGAAGAAAACAAATGAGGAACTAAAAGACTTCATTTATTATTATTTCAATTCAAAGTATGCACGTGAAAAGTTTAAAACAAAAGATTCGAAATTACATGAAGATGTACCTTTCTCTTTAAAAGATGACACGAACCATGATATTCATTCTGAAGATGAAATTACAAGTTTTGAACTTGTGAGAAAATACATGAGGGTTGTTGATCCTGAGATTGTTAATAACGATTCTCAAATGGACAATGTAAAACACCTGCAAGGTGCCGTTCGTCTGATACGTCGAGCCATAGCAGAAATGAATCCTGTTTTAAACCTTCTTAATGTATTTTGTATTTTATATCTTGGACTGGAAACAAACGAGATGTTAGAGGAAGAACTATACAATGATTATAAAGCGGTTTATATACAATATTTAAGTGATGACAACTCTGCCTTGATTGACGAGTTTACTCAACTTCTTGTTAAGCATGCTGCTTTGAAGGATGCAGAATACATAGATAAGATTCAAGCGATTATCCAATTCGAAGAACATGTGAAGGGATTAATTGATATTAGTAAAAAATATACAGAATTATGATAGATCAAAGAATTAATGACTCTCTAAAAGAGTTGGAGCAAAGTCTAAAAGATATAGACTCAGCTCGTAAGCAAGTAGAAAATACAATAAATTCGTATGATGGATTACAAAATTCCACATCGGAATACGTTGCTCAACTTGAAAACTTGACAGCAAAAGTCAAAGAATTAGTTACAATTGTTGGAAAGGATTATAAGCAGAAAGTAGCAGATTTTGATAAAAATTGCAAATCCATTATTGAATCTGCCAATTCTGCTTCCCAAAACCTTTTTGAGGCAACAGACACTTTCAGTAATTCATTGAACAAAATAGAGTCCAAACTGAATTATAGCTTGATTATAAACATAGTCTTGGTTGTTATTTTGGTTGGCATTATTATAGTATTATTCACTAGATAGCAAGATTTTGGTACCGATTGGTGCGCTATGATGGTACCGATTCAGGTGATACGATGATACCGAATGTAGTGCTATGGTAGTACCGATTCGCCGATATTGTCAAATAGATAGCATTCGGACATTTGAAGGCAAACTTTCATAGTGCTCGTTCGCATGTGTTAAAGCTAAAAGAAATTTACAATTATGATGTTACTAAAGAAAATAACGGATTTACGGAGTGCACTTCTTCGTAAAAAAGGGAAACAAGAGGTGATGCAGGAGACAAAGGGGAGGGCAGAGTTGCCCTTTCCTACAACTGGGATCATTGGAGCAATCGCTGGCGATTGCTTCGGGGCTGCGTATGAATTTCATCCGGTAAAGCATGGGGACTTCGATATATACAAAGAGCCTCGTTTTACGGATGATACGGTTATGACCTTGGCTGTTGCGAAATGGCTGACGATTGATCCGGAACATACTCATGAGAAGCTCGTGGAGTGCATGAAAGAATTGGGACGGAAGTATATGTTTGCCGGCTATGGGCAGAAGTTTTTACGGTGGATTATTAGTAGAAAAAACGGAACCTTACAACAGCTATGGTAATGGTTCTGCCATGCGAGTAAGTCCATGTGGCTTTTATGCCAAATCATTGGATGAGGCTTTGCTACTTGCTAAGATTTCTGCAGAGGTGACTCATAACCATCCTGAGGGAATAAAGGGTGCGCAGGCTATTGCTGCTTGTATCTTCCTGGCTCGTCAGGGAAAAGACAAGAAGCAAATATGCGATTATGTTGAGGCTCATTTCGAAGGTTATAATCTCCATCGTACTCTTGCTGAAATTCGTCCAGATTATGGATTTACGGATACTTGCCAGACAAGTGTTCCTGAATCTATCATCTCATATCTAGAAGCTGATAGTTATACTTCGGCTATCCGTAATGCCATCTCTCTTGGCGGTGATGCAGATACTATGGCGTGTATGG
>OIZX01001173.1_pt1 | contig 14255 bp, 11 predicted proteins | sample 1588621 | NCBI WGS metagenome assembly OIZX01 (sample SAMN03283276) | human gut metagenome | biome: human-associated habitat; material: feces | host: Homo sapiens | place: Peru | collected 2012
GTGTCAACATCGCCTGCTTCACCGATTGCAGGGTCAACCGTAACTGCGGCATTGGCATAAACTTCTTCAACTTCACCGCCGATAAAACGAGCCATATCAAAATCATGAACTGTCATATCAAGGAAAATACCGCCGGAAACTTTAACATAAGAAATCGGAGGCGGCTCAGGGTCACGGGAAGTTATTTTGATTGTTTGAAGCTTACCGATTTTGCCCTTATTTTCAAGATTTTTAATCTCTGCAAAATTGTGGTCATAACGACGGTTAAAGCCGATTTGAAGCTTAACCCCTGCCTTGTCAACAGCGTCAATAACCTTTTTAATCTTTGCGACCGTTAAATCAACAGGCTTTTCGCAGAAAATGTGCTTGCCTGCATTTGCGGCTTCAACTGCGATATCTGCGTGGGTATCGGTTGAAGAACAGATAAGAACAGCCTTGATTTCAGGGTTGTTTAAAATTTCGTGATAATCTTCATAATAATTAGGAATACCAAGTTCTTCTGCCACCTTCTTTGCGCCCTCAACATAAATGTCGGAAATAGCAACAATTTCAGCCTGAGGAATGTGGTATGTAATTGATTTTGCGTGTACCTGACCGATGCGGCCTGCACCGATGATACCGACTTTAAGTTTTTCCATTAATTTTACCTCTTTGCCTAAATATTTAGAGTTTTTGCTCTGTTAATAGTAAATATATCATAAACTTTTGTATAATTCAACACTTATTGTATAACAAATGTGTAGTTTTTTTATTAATTATGTTTAAATTGTATAATCATTAAAAATGCGTTAAAGTGTTGAAATTGGTAAAAAATATATGTATAATGTATATATTATATAAATATTAAGGCAACCGCAGGTCGCCGACAACATAAAGGAGTAATAAAATTGACATATACATACACGCCTCACGGCGTTTGCTCAAGGCAAATACAAATTGACATTGACGAAAACACAGACACAATAAACAGCGTTAGCTTTATAGGCGGCTGCAATGGCAACCTTCAAGGCATTGCTGCACTTGTTAAGGGTAAGAAACCTGAAGAAGTAATCAGCGTTCTTAAAGGAATTGACTGCAACTTTAAAGGCACATCCTGCCCCGACCAACTTGCAAGAGCACTTGAAGAAGTGGAAGAACAATTATAATTGGGAGAGATTCTATGTTTAGACTTGAAAGCAAAATACTTCAGCGTGAATTTGTCGTTCACGAGAACACGCTTTACGCTTCACAAATAAGAAATGTTTTATCAGGCAGAGATTTTGTACCCGACGGTAACAGCGTTGAATTTTTGTTCCATTTTACCGACGGAAGCGAATTTTCGTCAAAAGGGCTTAATGTTGTTGACAGCAAACAAGAAGACGGCAAGCTTTCTTTTAAGTTTGAAGAAACTCAGGGTATTGAAGTTACAATGACATTTTGGGCGGGTGAAGACGGAAACACGCTCAAAAAACAAATCGCTTTTAATCAAAACAGTGACAAGACGATAGATTATATTCTTCTTGAACACATCGGAATTACAAATTCAAAAGCTCATTTCAGCGTGCCGACTGATGTTGAAGGTCCTGAACTTAACGGAGTTCACTTTTCACTCGGTCAACCGTTTTACATTGACACATTATTTTTCGGCTGTGAATTTCCTGCCACGCAAAACATCATTCTTTACGGTATAGGTCAGGTTAAATATTTCATCGGCAAAAAAATAAACGGCGAATATAAGTGCCCTGTCACAGTTGTCGGCGGTGCAAAGAGTGACTTGCTTGTAGATGTTCAAAAATCTTTTTATAACTATATTGAAAGCATTGCAACCCCCGGAAATTTAAGAATTCAATATAACAGTTGGTACGATTTTATGAAAGAAATTGACGCCGACAATATTGAAAAATCATTTTTTGAAATTGAAAAAGGTTTAACATCAAACGGCATTGCGCCGCTTGACGCATATGTTGTTGATGACGGTTGGGTTGACTATAAATCGGGTTTTTGGAGTTTTAACAAAAAATTCCCTAACCAACTTTATGACATCTCTCAGATTACCGCTAAGCTTGACAGCCATTTTGGTTTATGGCTCGGTCCAAGGGGCGGCTACGGTTTTCCTGACAAGTTTGCGAAGAAGATGGAAAAACTCGGCAAAGGTTCGTTTAATTCAGAGGCAAAAGATGTTTGCGTTGCAGACAAGACTTACATCAAAAATGTTACCGACTTCATTTTAAAATCAACCAAGGAATTTGATATAGATTATTGGAAATTTGACGGCTTTTGCTTAGCTCCTTGTAAAAATCCTAATCACAATCACCCTGTCGGCGGTGAAAACGATATGTACTTTATCACCGATATGTGGGAATGTTGGATAGATGTTTTCAAAAAAATAAGAGAGCTTCGAACCAAGGCAGGCAAAGGTCTTTGGATAAATATGACCTGTTATGTTAACCCGTCACCGTGGTGGCTTCAATATGTAAACAGCATTTGGGTTCAAAACAGTGCCGATATCGGTTTTGCCGACAATCTTGAGGACCAAGCGCAGGTGGATAGGGAAATTACTTTCCGTGACGCAAGATACTTTAATCTTCTCAACACCCGTGCAATTCAAATGCCGCTTAATCGTATTTACAACCACGAGCCGATTTACGGAACATATGCTAAAGTTGATTATACGGACGAAGAATTTGAAAAGTACCTTTACTTTGACGCTTGCCGTGGTCAGGCGCTTAATGAGCTTCACCTCAGCTACACTATGATGAATAAATCGAAGTGGCGTTCACTTGCAAAAGTTATTGAGTGGCAAAAGAGTAATTACGATATTCTTAAAAACGCTATGTTTATCGGCGGTAACCCGGAGGAAAACAATGTTTACGGTTACTTTGCCTGGAATGAAAACGGCGACGGTATAATTGCGCTGAGAAACCCGACAGACGAGAAAGCACCGCTTACATTAACTCTTAACAAGCTTATGGGCTGCCCTGAAGATTTGAAAGATGTTCAGCGTTACAATGTTTATAACCTTTCAAATAAAGAAAGTTATGACAGCTTTTCATACGGTGATAAGATTGATTTAACGCTACAGCCGTTTGAAGTTAAAATTTTCCAGTTTGGCAAAGAAGATAAGCGTTTCGGAAATGGTAATGCTATTACAGATTTCACCATTTCGTTTGACTACAAGGGCGAGGAAAACATTAAAATTGCAAGTAATGACGATATTGACATTTCTGTGGTTAAAAGCTATGTCAATGTTAAGTGCGGAAGATGTCACCTTCGTTCAAACAGTATAGTGAGCGGCGGCGAGCACAAAATCACGATTGTTCGTGAAAAGAATAAAGCATTGAAAATTTATGTTGACAGGCACCTTGATGCATCGGGTTACGATGTCAGAGCTAAGAATACAATCAACACCGATATTCAAAGCGACGCTCCTAACTTTAAAGTATTAAACAATGCAACGCCTTATGATGAAATAATCACACTTAAAGAAATACTTTCCAATGTCGGAAAGAGGAAGATTTTTAAATGATAAAAAAATGTAAAAAGTGCGGTTGCGACGCTTTGATAAAAAACGGCGACTGGTATGAATGTCCCGTCTGCGGAGCAATGATGTTTGACATCAGCATTTTTGTAGGCTCACTTGAAAGTCCGACGAAAGAGCTTGAAAAAATCGATGAGGGAAAAGAAGCAGGCGTTTCGTTTACTCCGATTTACAAAAGCACTGAAAAAGAAAAAATCGACTTTGATAAAAAAAATGACCGTGATGCCGAAGAAATTGCTGTTGTAAAAAAAGGGAAAAAGAAAAGCAAACCAAAAAAAGAAAAAGCTGAAAAAGAAGAAAAACCCAAGTCGAAATTAAGAGAGGGTATTCAGTTTTGCACACCTATTGTTATTGCTCTCGTGATTGCGATTTTGCTTAAAACCTTTATTTTTGCGAACGCCGTTATCCCATCCGGTTCAATGCTCAACACGATACATGAGGGGGACAGAATTATTGCAAGCAGGCTTGCCTATATTAACGAAGACCCGCAAAGGTATGACATAATCATCTTTCATTATCCTGACGATGAAAGTCAGCTTTTTGTAAAAAGAATAGTAGGTATGCCCGGTGAAACAATACAGGTTATTGACGGCGTTGTTTATGTTACGGATAAAAGCGGCAACACCGCTCAGCTTCGTGACGACTTTGTTACAAACGGCACACCGACCGGTAATTTTGGACCGTACACAGTCCCTCTCGGCAGTTATTTTGTTATGGGAGATAACAGAAATGACAGTTGGGATTCAAGGTTTTGGGACAAAAAGTATGTTGAAAAAAGCAAGATTTTAGGCAAGGTTAAATTCAGATATTTTCCTAAACCTTCAAAAATTGAATAATTAAAAAGTATACGAATATCAACTGCCGATAAATTTAAAAGGGGTAAATTTATGGACAAAAATTATTATGTACCGAAAAAAGAATGGATGACTTATTGCATAGGTGCTCTTGGTCAGGGTATGATTTATGCGATAATGAGCAGTTACATCTCCGACTTCTATTTGAATGTGCTTAAAGTAACGCCGCTTTTTGTGCTTCTTCTTATGCTTCTTGCAAGAATTTGGGATGCTATTAACGACCCTATTATGGGTTATATTATGGATAGGTCAAATTTGAAGAAGGGCAAAATGAAGCCATACATTCTTTACACGCCTATCCCTGTTGCAATTCTCACGCTTCTTTTGTTTTATGCGCCGAATTTGAGTGACAGCCAAAAGATGATTTATGCCGCAATTACATACATTGCCTGGGGTATGATTTATACCGCTTCCGATGTTCCGTTTTGGAGTTTGCCAAACGCACTCACTCCTAACGCAGACGAGCGTGGTTCTATCATTTCTAAGGCAAGAACGGCAAACGGTGTGGGTTCAGCAGTACCAATGGCTATATTTATGGTGCTCGGTTTTATTTTGCCTAAGTTTAACCTTTCGGGTACTGAGCTTGAGCAAACAAAATATACCGTTATGGCGCTTGTAAGTTCTATTATAGGCAACCTGCTTTTCGTTATGGTCTATTTTAAGACTAAGGAAAGAGTTGTTATTCCTAACCCACCGAAAAGAGATAAAAGCGAACCGTCTGCGCTTAAACTTATACTTACCTGCAAGCCTTTAATGCTTACTGCGCTTATGGGTATACTTGCGGCAGCGAGATATATGTATCAGGCAGGTGCGGTTCATGTTGCAAGATATTCATTTTATATCGGTAAAGATTTGGCAGGTCTTTCACCGGCTGAAATTGAAAGTTCGCTTCAATCTAATATTTCCACAGTTTCAACCGTGTTCAGCGTTGCATCGGCTGTCGGTATGATGGGCACAATGCTTGCTGTTACTCCGCTTATTAAAAAGTTCAGCTATAAGCAGATTATCATTGTAACTTCGCTTATCGGTGCCGCAGGAAGTTTTATTATGTGGTTTATAGGATATGACAATTTCTGGGCTTGCGTGCCTTGCCTTATTCTTTCAACTATTCCGTGCGGCGCTATTAATGTTTGCGTTTCGGCTATGATTGGCGACTGCCTTGACTATATGGAATGGAAAACGGGCAGAAGGCTTACAGGTATGGGCTCAGCCGTATCAAGCTTTGTTAACAAGTTTGGCAACGCTATAAGCACTTCGTTTATTATTCTTATGTACATAATAGTTGACTTTGACATTTCGGCTATTAACTCTAATGTTACTGCCAACCCGCTTGAAATGACCCACGCAGTAAGACAGGGTATGTTCAGTATCGTTTCGCTTATTCCTGCCATTTCTCTTCTTATTTGCATTATTCCTATGTTTTTCTATAACCTTACAGGTGATTTTAAAAAGCAAATTGAAACAGAGCTTGCCGAACAGAGAAAAGAAAAGGGTATCACTATTAACAACTAATTTTAAGGAGATAAACTTATGCCGTTTATTAATGTAATGACCAACAGTGAAATTAAAGACAAAACCGCTCTTAAAAATGAGCTTGGCAAAGCTATTGAGGCTATCCCTGGCAAGAGTGAAGCTTGGCTTATGGTAAAAACCGAGGACAAAGCCGATATGTATTTTAAGGGCAGCGACGATGCTTGCGCTATGTTTGAAGTTGCAATTTTCGGCAAATCGGCGGACGCTGCATTTGATGATTTAACAAAACGCATTTGCAAAATCAGTGAAGAACAGCTCGGTGTTAAGGCTGAGAGAACATATGTAAAATATAGCGAAATTGACCGTTGGGGTTATAATAATTTTAATTTTTAATAAAAAAGACAAGAAAAAACTGTTTCCGCTATAAAAATTATAGGTAAAAAAAAGACTGCTGTAGCTACTCAGCAGTCTTTTGTTATGTTTACTGTCTGCAAATTAAAAAAGGAGTTTAAGATAAGCTTTCGCTCAAGGGTTTTGGGTTTGTTTATTTGGGGTAAAACATAATTAACAGACAGGATAAACCGTATTAAATTTTATTTGATGATATCATATAAATCTCTAATTCTTTTAAAGAAAAAGTTAAATCATTTCAAATATTTTTGTGCATCCTCTTTTGAAAGGTAGCGGCTGAGATAAATGCCGTTATCAAACTTGAAAAGAAGAATATAACTGTCATTATCAATCTTGGAATAAATTGACGAAGTATCAAAAAGTTTTTTTGCAGTTTTTTCGTTTTTGATTACTTTTTCTTTTTCTTTGCGGAAATAAACCGACAAGAGATTCTTTTCGCTAAATTCTTCACCGGTTGAATCAAGATAAGTTTTTGTGTTGATATTCCTGCTTTCAAACCTTGAAGTTGTAAGCGAAACATCAGCGTCAAAGCTCATTACTTCTTTAGCCTTAGCGACATAAACGCATTTAAGAGAACCGAGCGAGGAAGTATCGCTCAAAGCCTCAAGTTTGCCGACAGATTTAAGATAAGCTATTGTTGAAGTCATACTGTCATAAATATAGAAAGTATTGTCACTTGCATAAACAGTGCCTTTATAATTGTTAACAGTATCGTCGTATTTAAAATTGATTGCACCGATTGGAGAATGTTTGAAGCTGAATAATTCTTTATATCCAACCTTTTCTATATCTTTAAGAATTGCGTCACGAAGAGCAGGTGTATTTTCAATTTCAGTCTTTGTAAACGCATCTTTTGAGATGACAAATGTCCTTGCGTTTTGGAGAGCGTATTTAACATCGCTTTCAATGTCAAACGAAGAAAAATAGCTTGTTTCAAAGCTTCTGCTGTTATCATATTTGCCTGAAACCTTTTCGTCTGCTCTTTTTGATGACAAAAGAAATTCAAGCTCATCTTTATATTCCTTTGTTTCGGTCAAGTTGAGAATCTCGTTTTGAACGGAAATGTCGGTATTATAAAATACTCGTGAAACTTCCTGACCCGATTTAAGGTGATAGAAAACAGTTACAGTTGGGGTATAATCACTGTCTTTCACTTCTTTTTCATAAGCAGACTTTTGAATTTTGCTTATTTCGTCAATACCCTCTTTTGTCGTAAATTTGCCGATAAAGGTATTGGTTTCACCTTCTAAAGTTAAACCGTCAAATGCAGAATTTTCATAAAATGAATTATTGCTCATAACACCACTTGCATCAAGATAATTTGATGTTACGCTCGCATATGATACTTTTTCATAATCAGGAACATAAGTAGCGTAGCCGAATGCGTCGGTGTGGCAAATAACAATAACTGCCGTGCAAATCAAAACCGAAACCACGCCGGGAGCCAAGAGCTTATAATTATGCTTAACACTTCTGCGTGAAATTGAAATCAATACAAAATACACTACAAAACCGCCAAGAAGCGCTGTAAGAACCATTGCAAATTTGCTTTTGTTAAGCACTTCAATATCGTTGCCTGCAAGAATTAAAAAGCCGATTATAAAAAACGAAGCTTCAAAAGCGACAAACGAATTAATAAAAGGTCTTGAAGCGTGAAGCGCTGTATTTTCAAGCTTACGATTTAAAATCAATTTTTCGGCTATTAAAATAAATATAACCGAAAGTGCAAGCCAAATGAGTATAGGTAAAACATAGTCCATACCGCTCTTGGAATAATCATGCACACCACTATTTGAGTCTGAAACAATTAACGAATATTCCTCTTTAACCGGGCGATAACAAGCATAATAAATATTGTTATAAAGCCTTGATTCCCCAAGCTTTCTGCCAAAAAATACAGGGTTTACAAGTGATAATTTGTTAAGCAGAGTGTTGTATGCCGAATAGTCGCTGCTTCTTAAAAATCCTATTGACTGTTCATATCCACGAAGGAATATTTCAGCAACATAATTTATCGAAAAGATGATAAGGGTAGGAAACCAAATAACTCCTGCACCGAAAATCAAACTTTCTGTAATTGTGAAGCAAGCCATCATAGATATGCTCATTAAGGAAAAACCTATCAACATATTAACAAAGTGCTCTAAAAACAGAAGCAAACCCTGATACAAAATAACATCTGCGTGTGAAAAATAATGAATATTAATTATTACATCGCACAAAACCGGCACAAACGCAGTAACCGCCATTAACGAAACAGAGGCTAAAACTCTGTTTTTAAAATAAGTTTTCCTGTTAACCGGTGATGAAAAGAAGAAGTTGACGCAGTTTTTTCGCATAAGCTGATAATATGACACAAAAGCAAAAAGCACGCCAACAACTATCATAATAATAGGAATAATAATATACCCAAACATAGTTGAAGAAAAAAGGACAAAACGATATCTGCTTGTCGCCGAGGAAACAAAACCTTCTGCTGTGTCGCTGTATTCTAAATTAATTGTTGAATATGTGTTAATAACAAAAATATAAAAGCTAAACAAAAAAGATACTATGCTTGGAACGATTAATTTGCCGAAGCTTCTTTTTAAATCATTCTTAGCGGCAAATTTATCAGCAGAATATTTTGGAGATGTCATAATCTTTGTCCTCCATTTCATTCAAGAATACTTCTTCAAGCGAAAGAGTTACGCTGTCCATATGAATAGGACGAAGCGAAGCAAGTCGGTTATCGTTAAAATTGGACGGCACGATAATAGTTGCAAATTTGTTATCAATATTAATGCCCTTATTTTCAATTCCGTCAAAAATCGACTTGTCGATATCCCTGTCAAAAATAAGACGATATTTAACATAAGCATTGCTTGCATCGTCAACAGAAACATTCATTGCAAGTTTTTTGCCGTTGATAAGTGCAACATGGTCGCAAAGGTCGGATATTTCCTGCAAATTATGACTGCTCATAATTATCGAGCAACCCGTTTCTGCCATATACTCAAGAAAGATTTTTTTGCAAAGATTTCTTTTGTGAGGGTCAATGCCGTCAAACACTTCGTCAAGGAGCATATATTTAGGCATAGTTGAAAGAGCAAGAATAACCACTGCCTGCCTTTGCATACCTTTTGAAAAAGAGCCTAAGTTCTTTTTAGGGTCAAGACCCATAGCTTCTGTCATATTTTTAAACACTTTTGTTGAAAAGTTAGGATAATAATCTTTATAAAGCTTACCCATTCGCTCAAGTGAAGCGCCTTTGATAAAATAAACCTCGTCGGGTACATAAAGAAGTTTTGAACGGACAAGTCCGTTGTCAAATATATTCTCACCGTCAAAGAGAATTTCGCCGCCGTCGGCTTTGAGAATACCTGCGGCTGTTTTTAAAAGAGTTGTTTTGCCTGCGCCGTTATAGCCGACAAGACCGTAGATTGACGATTCATCTACTGTAAACGATATATCTTCAATAGCAGTAAAACTGCCGTATTTTTTTGTCAAATTTTTAATCTCAATCATTTATGCCATCCTCCTTATAAATTTCATCTACAAGAGAGATAACCTCGCTTCGGCTTACACCCTTAGTTTTGCAAGAGGACAAAACCGACTTAGCATCTTCAAGCGCAGATGCCTTAACTTTACTGTTTCCGATAGGGTTTTCGCTTACAAAAACCCCCCTGCCCTGCGCCGAGTAGGTTATTCCGTTGTGTTCAAGTTCGGTAAAAGCACGCTTAATCGTGTTAACATTAATATTTAGCTCGTTTGAAAGTGCTCTGATAGACGGCAACTTATCGTTGGGCTTGTATACGCCTGTGTTTATAAGCATAATTATCTGTTCTTTTATCTGCTCATAAATGGGCACTCGGCTATGATAATCAATAAAAAGCACGGTTTCTCCTCCTTTTTGAGTGATAGCTGAATCAACAACTGTGATACCTTGGATATCACAGTTGCAATATAACACACTTTTATACTCTTGTCAATAGATTTTTAAAAAAATAAACGGCAGAATTTTCTACCGTTTAAAAAATATAATTAAATTAATTTAATATCCCAAATTTTCATTAACAATAATAACCTTAATTCTGTCCTTATGACGCTGTTTGGCAGACACAACATAGTTACAGCAAATTCTGTTATCACCGCCGCAGCCATCGCAAATCATCGAGTTTTCCTTTGAAAGGGATATACACTTGCCTGTTTTATTGCAAGGAGTGGCAATATTGAGCCTTTTGGTATTTGCGGGTGCAGCTACAGTTTTAACCCTGTAAATTGCTTCATTAATATCCTTAACAATCTTATTTACGCCGACAATCACAATAACCTGCCTCGGACCGAAAACAATACACGCAACACGGTTAGAGTTGCCGTCAACATTATAAAGCTCACCGTTTTCTGTCACAGCGTTTGAAGATGTGAAAAATGTGTCACAGCCGAAAGCACTGATATAAGAATTCCTAAGTTCTTCACCCTGCAAGCCTGTTCGGTCGATAAAATCATAATCACCGTTTGCCATAAGTTCTTTTACTCCCGTTTCATCAAGCGTTACCGAGCCTCCGCAGGAAACACTTTCGCCCTTATTAATAAGAGTTTTTACAAGAGGGACTACTTCTTCTTTAGTTTCAACAAAATACGGTTTCATTCCGTTTTTGTCAAGATTTTCCATAACTTTTTTAATATCCATTTTGATTATTCCTTTTCTATCAAACCGTAATTTATTTTTGTCATAAGAATTCTTGTTACAGAATCTTCAATTTGGCTAAGTTCAATTCTGCCGTCATTAACAGCTTTAACTATCGCACGAAGCTGAACGCCTACATCGGTTGCGCAAAGCATATCGTTGCCTGCGATTACTGCCTGAACCGCAACTTCACCCTTGTCACCGCCTACATATTCCTTAACGCCGCTCATACCGAGTCCGTCACAAACAATGATTCCGTCATAATTCATATCATTTCTGATATATTCGTGCATTTTCTTTGAGAGGGAAGCCGGAACACCTTTGTCAAAATCATCAATAATATTGTGCGACACCATAACAAACGCAACGCCCGCTTTCATACCGGCTTCAAACGGTAATAAGTCACGCTCTTTAAAAGAGTCCCAACTTCTTGTATCAACACTTGAACCGGTGTGAGTATTCGTATTATTGCCGTAACCGGGAAAATGCTTAACACAGCTCAAGAAGTTTTCTTCATTCATAGCGCTTACCGTTTTTGAAACATATTCTGAAACAGCGTCAGCGTCCGTTGAAAAAGCACGGGAATAAATATAGTCACTGCGTGAATAAGGCACATCGGCATCCGGAGCCAAAACAGTATTTATTCCGAGGTCTAATAGGAATTTGCTTTTATCCTTAGCGTCATCAATAACTGCCTGCCATCCGCCTTTTTGATAATTTGTTATGCCGGCGTGAAACGGCTCGCTTCTGTATTGGCTAAACTGAGAAACACGGTTTACTCCTCCGCCCTCCTCGTCAACTGCCATAAATGCAGGAATTTTTGACGCTTTTTGGTATTCTCCGATTTCCGCTCTTGTTTGGGCAGGAGTCGAATTTTCAAAATTTCTTGAAAAAAGAATATATCCGCCAAACTGCCAACGAGCCATTTTTTTCAGCGGTTCTTGCTTTGGTATATAGTAAAGAAGCATTTGACCCACTTTTTCATAAAGGGTCATATTTTTTACCATTTCCCTCGCCTGCGCTTCTACCGGGTTTGAATAAGTCGGTTCGGTCGTTTGCTCGCTTTGCGTGGTTTGCGAAACAGTAGTATTTTCCTTGCTTGATTTTGAAAGCTTTGTATTATTTATAAACGCAACATCAAAAATAATTGCACCCACAAGAATAATTGCCAAAACCGATATAATTATTTTAGTTGATTTTTTCATTTATATATCCCAATACTTTCTGTCAAGAGTTCTGAATTGAAGTGCCTCGGCAATATGCTCGCTTTTAATATTTTCACTATCGTCCAAATCGGCAATAGTCCTTGCAAGGCGTAAAATCTTGTCATACGCTCTGGCTGACATTGCAAAGCTGTCAAAGCTAAGGTGCAAAAGTTCGTCCGCTTCATCATCCAAAACGCAGTATTCTCTCGTCATTTTCGGCGTCATTTTCGCATTGCAGGTAACGGGTGTACCCTTAAACCTTTGCTGCTGAATTTTCCTTGCCTTGTCAACTCGTTTTTTAATCTCTTTACTCTTTTCGCCCTCGGCTTTGTTTGAAAGGTCGTCATATTCAACCGGTGAAACCTCAACATGAATATCAATTCTGTCAAGCAAGGGACCTGAAACCTTGTCCTGATATCTACGCTTAGCCGTAGGCGAGCAGGTGCACTGCTTTGTAGGATGACCGAAATAACCGCACGGGCACGGATTCATTGCCGCAACAAGCATAATGCTCGATGGGTAAGTAAATGTTCCTGCCGTTCTTGATATCGTCACCACACCGTCCTCAAGAGGTTGACGAAGCGACTCTTTTGTTCTTCTGTCAAACTCAGGGAATTCGTCCATAAACATAACGCCGTTATGAGCCAGGCTGATTTCACCGGGTTTCGGCGAAGTTCCGCCGCCCGTCAGTGCCTGAGCCGATACGGTATGGTGAGGAGAGCGAAACGGTCTTTTAGTCACAAGCGACTTACCCTCGGGTATTTTGCCTGCTATTGAATAAACTTTTGATGTTTCAAGCTTTTCATCAAAACTCATATCGGGTAAAATTGTAGGAAGCCGTTTTGCAAGCATAGATTTACCCGAGCCGGGAGGACCGATAAGAAGAATATTATGACCGCCTGCTGCTGCAATTTCAAGTGCACGCTTAGCGCTTTGCTGACCTTTAACATCGCTGAAGTCGATATTATATTCATCCTGCGTTTCTTCAATCAATTCATATTTAACCGGTTCAATTATTTTTTCACCCGATATGTGAGCCAAAACATCTTTTACATGGCTTACCGGCAAAACATCAACCCCGTCAACCACGCTGCCCTCGCACGCATTTTGAAAAGGGACAAAAACAGTTTTGATACCCTGCTCTTTCGCTTCAATAATCATTGGCAAAACACCGCTTGCCCGCCTGATTTCACCGTCAAGCGAAAGTTCGCCTATAAAAGCGCAATCATCAATATCGCCTTTGATTTGACCGCTCGATTTAAGTATCGCTACAAAAACAGGCAAATCATACATTGCACCCTCTTTTTTAATATCGGCAGGCGCAATATTAACCGTTATTCTTGAAACAGGAAATTTAAGATTGCAGTTTTTAATCGTTGCTCTTACCCTTTCCCTGCTTTCCATAACAACAGCGTCAGGCAAACCGACGATATCAAATTTCGGCATACCCGAGCTTAAATCACATTCAACCGTAACAGCGAATGTTTCTATTCCGTTTATTCCTAAGCTTTTAACTTTAGAATACATCTTCATCACCAAACATAATTATAACATTTAATAAGAATATTGACAATATATTTTAATAAGGTTAAAATATATATAATAAATAATTTAAGGGTGTGTTTTTATGAATAATAATGAACTTTATGACCTTTGGCTTGAAAAAGCAGTTGCCGACCCCGATTTAAAGAAAGAACTCCTTTCAATCAAGGGAAACGATGATGAAATCTTGGACAGATTTTACAGAGAACTTGAATTTGGCACGGCTGGACTTAGAGGTGTAATAGGTGCAGGCACCAACAGAATGAACTATTACACAGTCGGCAGAGCCACTCAGGGTCTTGCAGATTTTCTAAACAAGCATTTTGATAAGCCGTCAATCGCTATCGGCTACGATTCAAGAATCAAGAGTGAATATTTCAGCGTTGAAGCCGCAAAAACTCTTGCCGCAAACGGCATCAAAGTTTATCTTTACAAGGAGCTTGAGCCAACCCCTTGCCTCTCATTCGCCATCAGTCATTTTAAAACTTCGAGCGGTATTATTTTAACGGCTTCGCATAACCCTGCAAAATATAACGGCTACAAGTGCTACAATGAAAACGGCTACCAAATGACTGACGAAGAAG
>OIZX01001180.1_pt1 | contig 14209 bp, 17 predicted proteins | sample 1588621 | NCBI WGS metagenome assembly OIZX01 (sample SAMN03283276) | human gut metagenome | biome: human-associated habitat; material: feces | host: Homo sapiens | place: Peru | collected 2012
TTATGTGTATTTGGAATTTCTCATTTTGGCTTGTACTATTTATATTCTAGCACCAGCTTTGTTACGTCAGCAGTTTTGTTAAATTGGCTGCCGTTGCTGGAGGAAAAGTAGTCGAATGGAAAAATGGGGTTTTCCCGCCTGTCTTTTGAAAAAATCAGCGTACACAGTAGGGGTTTTCAAGGTGAGCAGTCAAAACGGTTTATGTTGGTGATTATTTTTTGTTTTTTTGAGGAGATATGATAGGCGTACAAATTCAAGGGGTACATAGACAAGGAGTAAAGAAGCATGAATAACAAAATAGCATTTTATGGTATGGATGGCCTTTCTAACTATGATGACAGTGACGAGTGGCTCGAACGACTATTAGAGGAACGGGAAGCAGATGAGTTACAAAAGACCAACTTCAAGAAAGGAAAGCACACTCATGCGTACCGTGAAGAACTCTTGAATAGCGAAATCGTGCGGTTGCGGCAGGCAGGATGGTCTCTTGCGAAAATCGCAGAGCAATTAGGCTGCTCCCCCAGCACTGTTAGAAATCGACTGAACAAACTAAGGATGATGAAACTAATATAGCAAAATGGGGAAAACGCTATTTGCACGGAGCTGTAGCACAGCTTCATTTTTCCCTCTTTGTTTGCCGTTTTTCTGTTCTCCGCAAAAATCGTCAGGAGCAGAAATTTCTCCGATGTGGTCTAACCGCCCCGCCGTATATGTACTAACTATAGCAACTCGGTGAAAGTGAACACACAAAAACACTCTCAAAAAATAATCTGAGAGAACAACAGCGGTACAAGAAAAAAAGAACAGCCTGCTATTGCGGACCGTTAGAAAACTACTTGCATTGTGCGGGAACTTGCGGTAAAATGTGGGTGCGAGATAAATATAGGCAGGACGCGAGGAGTTCGCACCTCCCCGCGCCCCTATGCAGGTGTTAGGCCCACCTACACAATAGCATTAGCTACGCCATGCTCATTATAACGGATGTTTGGAGTTTTTTCAAGCGTTCATAGTGAGTTTGTGTCTGTATGTTTGCGGTGTGGGGTACTTTATCCTGCGCCGCAATATTTATCTCGGCGGGAAAGCTCATAGGGTGGACGCCCCACCCTATGAGCTAGTACCGTTGAGTACGAAATAAGCCGCTTTTTATATGCGGACAGACAGGAGGGCGTTTATGCAGCTACGACAAGCAGCAATTATTTTTTTGACCTCAACAGTTGTATTAACTCAGCTGTCAGGCTGTGCGGCAGTAGCACCCGATAAGGGCGTTGAAAACTCGGATGATGTTGCCGTAGTCACAGAAGAAACAAACGCAAACAGTACAGCCGCCAATGCCGATACTGTTACAGTCGGTGGTGAGCAGTACGATGTCAGCGAAACACCAGCAGAACAAGTAGAGCAGGAAGAAATCCCCCTCACGACAGAAGAACTCCATGCACTCTTCAAGAAAGAGTATGAGTTCTACAAGTGGGCGAAAGCTAATCTCTATGATGACCAGTATCAAACATACTACTTAAAACTCCCTGCTCGTGAAATTGGCACACAAACAGATGCTAATGTTTATTCTGACATAGAGAAAGAAGTCAGTAAGCCCGACTATGACGGTAAGAAACTCCCCGATGATGGTTTTGAGCAGTATGTGGAGTGGCGGAAAGCCCTGGAAAGTAGTTCTAAGAACAATAGTACTACCACAGGAAACACTAGTAATGAGCAGCAGAAGCCTTCTAGCAACAGCAATAACAATTCTGGAAACAGTGAGTCCTCTGGTAATAATGAGTACTATGACAATGTTTATGAAGGTGCCACAGTAGAGCGGGAAGTACATGAAGCAGGGATGGGTTGTGAAACAGACTCCAAGGAATATGAAAAGCCTTCCTATGAAATCGTAGGTTAAGTGCATAAAGTAAAGGCATCAGCTTTAGTTCGAGCCGATGTCTTTATTTTTTTGCTTTTCAAATTATTTGCCGTCTATTATCTAATCCTTTTAATAATGAAATAATATATTTCATTTGAAAGTGAGGATTTATCATGGAAAAGTTGATAGTAAAGCAGCAGGGGCAGATGTACTACATCTACACTCAGCAGGGCATTCAGATTGCTCAAATCTTTACTGGGTATGACGGGCAGTACATTCGTGATGTCCAGTGCATCACCGCTATCGGTCGTGCGCTGACAAAGCGTTGGAATATCCCCACGAATGGGAATTGAGCTCATGCAGGATGGGACAGGCCGCAACGGTCTGTCCCCTTCTTTTTGCCGTTTAGCCCTACAGTACTTTTTAATCAGGTTTTGGGCTAGTTGAGAATGAAAACGGACAGCAGGATTGTTTACCGTGTCAAATATGCAGAAAAATTAACGGCTCTTTTATAGCTAGTTGAGAGATGAAAAGGACACTCGCTGTTCAAAAAGTTGGTTTCTTTTCTCTTTTCAAATCGGTTGCAGAAATCTCCCGCTTTAGAAATTACTAGTCAACTGTGGTTTTCTCTGATTGAAGTTGGTTTTCTTTGATATTTTTTCTTGGTTAAGAATGATTTTGGCGGGAACGGGGTTTTCGGTGTTGATTTTGCTGGATTTTGGGGGTGTTTACCGTAGGAGAAAAGTTTAGAAAATCAGAATGTGTGAAAAGTAAGAATGTAAAAAAGTTTCATTTTGGCTGCGTGATTTGACACAGTTAGATACGGCGCAGAGCTACAGTGCGATTTCTGTATTTTGTCTTGTATTACGGCGTTGTGCTGTTTATGGTATCTGCCACGCTTGCGACGATGTCACTAATCGCAAGGATAAAACTCCGGCTAAATCATCAATAGTCACCGCCTGTTGTTCAGCGTTATAGTGGGTACAAGGTTAAGAGAGATAACCTGAATAAAAAAGTGGAGGACTTAAAAATGTGTATGAAGTACTTGGTAAATCGTGAGGACTTGGGTAAGCGTGTGACCGGCTATATCTTCTATGATGGCGACAGCAAAGGGTTTATCGGTCTGACGGAAAAGCAAATCAAGGACACCTTGGGTAAGGGTGAACGGCTCTATGGGCTGGTGCTAAATGCAGACGGTGAAATCAGCATGGACAAGGACGGCTGGCACACGAACAATTACATGGTGCGTTCGGGTATCAACAGCCTTACTCCTGCCGTGGAAACGGACTGTGCCGCAAACATCTTCTATGTCGTGGTCGGCGCTCGTAAGGAGCAGAACGAAATCATATATGAAGCCGTCAACAGCCGCTATGCTCGTGTGGAGCTGCCTGAAGGTAAGGTGAAAATGCTCTGTGAGTTCGGCTGTATTCAGGGCGGCGTTTACATGGACGGAGACAAACTGAAAACCTGTGATGGGGTCGTGGTCGCGGAGAACCTTAAAGTGGCTCAGAACAAGCCACAGGGCGTTTCTAAGGGCAAGAATGGGGGTGACGTATGATGTCACCCTCTCTTACTTTTCTACTGGCCTTTGTGCTTGGTTGTCTGTTTATGTGCGGTTTGATTTCCTTGTATGTGCTGGTTAAGCTGTTCCGTCATTTACTCTATTACTTTGAGCTTCAAATGGAAAAGTAACACATGATAAAGAGTAGTCAGCTTGATTTTTCAGGCTGGCTACTTCTGTTAAATGACTTTATGAGTGGCACAGGCTAGTTGAAATTTTCAGTGCGTGAATGGAAGCAGTTCGGTATTCCGTGGTGATATTTACGAAAAGGAGTGTTTACCACGGTGAAAAAAAACCTGTTAAACTTGAGCGAGGCTGCCTCCCTGATTGGCGTTGACGTTGAGACCGTCAAGGACTTCATTTCCTGCGGCGACCTTGTCGCTGTTGGCTCGGAAAAGGCGCTTGTCAGGAAGTGCGACCTTGACCGTTTCCTCGGCATTGATAATGAAACGGATGCCTGTGCTCCTGTTGAGACTACAAACAAGGAGAACGAGGTGGTTGATATTAACTACGGTGACGGTTCAGTTTATGAGAATAAGCGTCGTAATTGCTACCAAGCAGCATTTTACATTACGCAGCCTGACGGAACAAAGGTGCGTAAGATCGTGAGCGGTAAGACGAAAGCTGAAGCTATCGGCAAAATGGTGATGGTAAAGGGTACGGTTAGCCGCCCTGCCGCACCTGCACAGAGCGTATATTACGCTCAGACTGCCCCCGTTGTTCCTCAGAACGTCAGACCTGTTATTAAATTCTCTGTTGTGGCGGAAGAGTACATGAGAATGAACCGCAAGTCTGTCTCGGACACAACATACAGTGGTAAGGAAAGTATGCTCAAGGCTATCCTGCCCTACTTTGGCGATATGAACATCGACGACATTGAATATACGGATGTTCAGAATTTCCTTGATAAGTACTCTGTAATGAGTAACGGAACTCTTAGAAGCCACGCCAGCATAAAGAACACCTACACTATGTTAAAGTCGATATTCTTTTATGCGGCAAAGAAAAAACGTCCGTATATTGACAACGCTCCCACTTATGGCGTGAAAATCCCGAACGGGGCAACAAGCAGTAAGGATGACAGAGTGTTTACCCGTGAGGAGCTAGTCAATATCTTTCGTGCCTGTATGACACACAATAAGTACATGACGATTGCCGCGCTTGCCCTTGCAACAGGTATGCGCGGTGAAGAGTTCCTTGCCTTGAAGTGGTCTGACATCGACTTTGACGCGAAATCTATTTCCGTTTCTCAGGCGTCTGTGCGTCAGCACCGCAAAGATGAGGACGGCGGTAAAAAGTGGGAGCGCGGCATCGGTCAGGTCAAAACGAAATCAAGCGTGCGTGTCCTCTACTTCGGAGAGACACTAAAACAGCAGTTGCTTGCATGGAAAAACGAGGTTGAGGCATCGGCAGAATACAAAAAGGCACTAAGAACAGGAAATGCCGACTATCTCTTTTTAGATGCACACGGTCAGCTTGCGAACGTGGATTATTTGCGGAACAACTTTCGTAATCATTTCGCACGGCGTGAGTTTATAGACAGGCCCATCACATTTCACATGTTCCGTCATTCTTACGCGACGTGGGCGAAATCAAACGGCGTTGAGCCGTTCGTGATAAAATCGTGGATGGGTCATAGCATGAAAGGAAACATCACGGAAGATGTTTACACCTCTGTTACAAAAGAAATGGCTGACACTGCGGTTGGTATCATGGATGCGTTCCTTGCCGAGTTGATAGCAGAAGCAAAAAAATTAGGTACTATCGAAGAACCAAACGGGCGAAACGGAAAAAAACGGAAGGCATAAGAAAAAAGAGGGGTGCTGATTAGAAAAGTCAGCACCCTTTTTTGTTGCAAAAACAGTATAAAACAAAGCCTACCGCTAACAAAAGCGGTAGGCTTTGGTACGCCCGACTGGACTCGAACCAGCGGCCCTGTGAGTCGGAGTCACATACTCTATCCATCTGAGCTACGGGCGCATATAAAACAATATTTGGTTTATCCGACTAAAGTGCAAAAGTGATTTATAGGGGTAAAAAAGGGTGTTTCGCTATCAAAACGCTTCCTTTCGCTAACAATTTGATTTTGAAAATGCCAAAAAATGTTGATATATAAGGATTTTTGCAATTTTTTCGCTCTCCGTCGGAGTCTGTCACTCTATCCAACTGAGCTACGGGCGCATACATGAACTTGTCGGCTCATCAACTTTTGGTATTATAGCAGTTCTTCACCCAGATGTAAAGCCGTTTTCCAAAAAGTTTTTTTGCAGAAAGATTGTTAAAAAAGTTGACAACTTGTAAGACTTGTTGTAGAATAGTCACAACATTTCGGTGCATTGCACTATATTCCAAGCCAAAGAAGGTTTCCTTATGAAAAAGCAAAAAATCTCCGACGCGGTGATACACCGCCTTCCCCGATATTACCGCTACCTGGATGACCTGTATAATAAAGGCGTCGTGCGCATCAGTTCCAATTCTCTTGGCACAAAGATGGACATTACCGCCTCTCAGATCCGTCAGGACCTGAGCTGTTTCGGCGAGTTCGGGCAGCAGGGTTACGGCTACAACGTAGCCGAGTTGCGCTCTGAGATAGGCCATATTCTCGGTATCGACAAGGGACATCGCCTCATTGTCATCGGTGTGGGTCACTTGGGCCACGCGCTGCTGCAAAACTTTGATTTTGAGAAGGTCGGCTTTCGCATCGACTCCGCCTTCGACGTCTCCCCCGCCCTTATCGGCACGGAGATTCGCGGCGTAAAGGTCCATTCTATGGATGAACTGGAGGAGTATGTGGCCAATTATCAGCCCAATGTGGCGGTGCTGACTGTCCCGCAGAGTGTGGCGCAGCCCCTGGCTGACCGGCTCATCAGCCTTGGCGTCCGCGGATTCTGGAATTTCACCAACGTGGAGCTGTCCACCAAGGAGGAAGGCGTGTTCTTCGAGGACATCCACTTCGTGGACACGCTGCTGACTCTGAGCTACCGCATCTCCCGGCAGTAACACTTTCTCCGCCCTGGCATACTATGGGAATGAGACCGACATGGCGGTCAAATTTTCATAGGAGGTTATACAATATGTGTAATCAGAATTCCTGCTTTGGCGGCAGCAGCTGCTGCTGGATCATCATCGCCATCATCCTTCTGTTCCTGTTCTGCGGCAACGGCTGCGGGTGCAACAACGGCTGCGGCAGCAACAACGGCGGCTGTGGCTGCGGCTGCTGACCCTTATCAGGGCTTGACCCGTTCCCCCGCCGAAAGGCGGGGGACTTTTTTACCAATGAAAGGGGTACCGACATGGACATTTCCTCCCTGCGCGACTACTACACCGGCCACCAGCCCACCCTTATGGGCCAGCGGGGCGGCTCTGCCGTCCTCGTGCCGCTGGTGGAGCATCAGGGCGAGACTTGCCTTCTGTATGAGGTCCGCTCTGCCTCTATCCGCCAGCCCGGCGAGATCTGTTTCCCCGGTGGCAAAAAGGAGCAGGGCGAGACGCCGCTCCAGTGCGCCCTGCGGGAAACTCGGGAGGAGTTGGGCATCCCGGAGAATGCCGTCAGCGTCATCGGCCCGATGGACTTCGTCTACATCCGCGCCCACAATCTGCTGCGCCCCTTTTTAGCCGCCGTTGACCCCGCGGCCCTGGCCGCCATACACCCCGACCCGGCAGAGGTGGCGGATACGCTGCTGCTGCCGCTCCACTGGCTGAAGGAGCACCCACCGGAGATCTACACCTATCAGCAGCGCATAGACATCCCCGACTTTCCCTACCAGGACGCCGGCGTCCGCCCGGATTACCACTGGCGTCCCTGCTACCTGGAGGTACCGGTGTACCATGGCACGCCCAGGCCCCTGTGGGGCATCACCGCCCGCATCACCATGGACGTGGTCGCCCATCTGCGATAAAAAAAAGACGGCACACGCCGTCTTTTTTATTATCACAGCACACCAAAACGCTCCAACAGCATCTTCACGCCGATGAGGATCAGTATCGCGCCGCCCACGAACTCAGCCTTGCTTTTGTACTTTGCGCCGAACACATTGCCCACATACACGCCGGCCAGAGAGATCACAAACGTGGTGCAGCCGATAAGCGCCACCGCCGCGCCGATGGACACCGCCAGCTCCAGCATGGAGAACGTAACGCCTACCGCCAGCGCGTCGATGCTGGTGGCCACCGCCAGCACCAGCAGCTCCTTATGGCTGACCGAGCCCGTCTCTTCTTCCTCCCTTTCCTCCTTGGACAAGCTCTCCCGGATCATGTTTCCGCCGATCCAGGCCAGCAGGATAAACGCGATCCAGGGGGCGAGCCGCGTCACATACTGTGCAAACTGTGAACCCAACAGCCAGCCCAGTGTGGGCATCACCGCCTGGAACACACCGAAATACAGCGCGATGAGCAGCGCACCCTTCTTGTCCACCTTGTTTGGCATAGCCAACCCCTTACAGATGGCCACGGCAAAGGCGTCCATGCTTAGGCCAATGCCGATGAGGAATATCTCCAGCAGCGTCATAGGCTTCTCTCCCCCTACAAAATGACCGGCACGGGCCGGTCGAGCTCCAGTGTATCCGGCGTAACGCGGCAGCCATACGCCGCCACGTGTACCCCGGCCTCCGCCGCCTGCCGCAGCGCCGCGCCAAAGGCGGGATGGGTGTCGTCATTGGGTGCGAAGTCGGTCATTCCCGCCATCTGCAGCACGAAGAACACCGTGGCCCGGTGGCCCTCCGCCACCGCCCGCATCAGCTCATGCAGATGCTTTACGCCCCGTTCCGTGGGGGCATCAGGAAAACGGGCGTGGCCGTTTTCCTCCAGCGTCACGCCCTTCACCTCCACCAGATGCAGTCCCATCGGCGTGGTCAGGCAGAAGTCCAGCCGGGACGCGCCGTAGACAAACTCCGGCTTCACATCCACCGCCGTGGGATCGAATGTCCGGGCGAACTCGCCGAACACCCGGTTGGGCGCTTGGGCATCCATATTGATGAGCAGGCCATCCTTATCCACAGCGATGAGATCAAAGGCCGTTTTTCGCAGCAGATTGCCGCTCCGCTCTAAATATACCGTCGCTCCGGGCCGCAGCAGCTCCCGGCAGCGCCCCGTATTCTTCACGTGGCACACCGTCTCCGCGCCGTCTACCTCCACCAAGGCGATAAACCGGTTGGGCCGCGCCAAAAAGCGGCCCTGCACCACTGTCCCGTACTGCATGACGCCGCCTCCCTCATTTTTGGATAGAAATTGAGTATACCATAGATACTATCTCCTGTGAAGCCCCTTTCTTTGCAGCTTCGCCCTTTGTGTATTCCGTCAAAGACGCTGAAATTTTTTTAGGCGTTCTTACAATTTTGTAGATTTTGCCGTTTTTTGGATTGCAAAACTACCAAATGTTTGGTACAATACAGGTAATCTATATTTAGTATGGGAGGGATTTCAACCTATGGATTACTCCAACCTGTTCGTCGTCCTGATGGGCCTTGGAACGGTGTTTGCGGGACTTTTGTGCATCATCCTGCTGGTCACGCTGATGAGTTGGGTCTGCAACCGCACCGCCGCACCTGCCGCACCCAAGGCCGTGCCCGCCGCGATCCCCCAGGCGGCTGCCGCACCTTCTGCCGTAACGCCCTCCATGATGGCCGCCATCGCTGCCTCTATCGCTGAGGACATGGGCACAGACATTTCCGCCATCCGTATCGTATCCATCAAGAAAGTTTGAGGAGGAACGCATCATGAAAAAGTATAGAGTCAACGTCAATGGTACTGTCTACGAGGTCGAGCTGGAGGAGATGACCGGCGCGCCCGCCGCTCCCGCCGCTCCCTCGGCTGCCCCTGCTGCGCCCGCTGCCGCTCCTGCCGCCGGCGGTGAGAAGGTTACCTCTCCCATGCCCGGCACGATCCTGTCCGTCAACGTGGCCGCCGGCGACGCGGTGAAGCGCGGCCAGGTGCTGATGATCCTGGAGGCCATGAAGATGGAAAATGAGATCATGTGTCCCTGCGACGGCACGGTCACCTCTGTGTCCGTAACCAAGGGCACTGCGGTGGAGTCCGGCACGCTGCTGTGCACCATCGGCTGACGCCGGAGGGCTTTACATGGAAGCTATTGTCAATTTTCTGACGAGCACCGGCTTTTATCAGTTCTTCCAGGGCGATAACTGGAAGTGCGCCGTGATGATCGTCATCGCGTGCGTTCTGCTGTTTCTGGGCATCGTAAAGAAGTTCGAGCCGCTGCTGCTTGTTCCCATCGCCTTTGGTATGCTGGTGACCAACCTGCCCGGCGCGGGAATGTTCCACGAGATCCTGTTCGCCGGAGGGCACGTCCACTGGGATCTGTTCGGCGGCGAGCCCATTACGGCCCAGTTCCTGTCCGAGATGCTGGCCAGCGGCGTGTCCGCCGACGTTTTGCAGCCCTATGCGGATGCCCTGATGGTTTCTTTCCAGAACGTGTTCGGCGCGGATACTCTCAACGAGCTGATGTCCCAGATCGCCGCCAGCGGCGCGGATGCCGTGGGCACGCTGTCCAATCAGATCACCGCTTTGGCCACCGCGGAGCAGTATGTTATCTCCTACGGCATCACCCTCAGTGATGTCACCGTCAGCGTCGGCCTCATCGACGTGCTGTACCTGGGCATCAAGCTGGGCATCTATCCCTGCCTTATCTTCATGGGCGTGGGCGCGATGACCGACTTCGGCCCGCTGATCGCCAACCCCAAGAGTCTGCTGCTGGGTGCTGCCGCCCAACTGGGCATCTTCCTGACCTATGTGGGCTGCCGCCTGCTGGGCTTCACCGGCGCGGAAGCCGGCTCCGTGGGCATTATCGGCGGCGCGGACGGCCCGACGGCCATCTTCCTGACGAACAAGCTCGCGCCCGAGCTTCTCGGTGCCATCGCCATCGCAGCATACTCCTATATGGCGCTGATCCCGCTGATCCAGCCGCCCATCATGAAGCTCATGACCTCTGCGGAAGACCGCAAGATCAAGATGACACAGAGCCGCCCGGTCAGCAAGACCGAGAAGATCCTCTTCCCGATCATCGTCACGATCTTCGTCGTCCTCCTGCTCCCGTCCACGGCTCCGCTGATCGGCTGCCTGATGCTGGGCAACCTGTTCAAGGAGACCGGCTGCACCGACCGCCTCAGCGACACCGTGCAGAACGCTCTGATGAACATTGTCACCATCCTGCTGTCCACCGCCGTGGGCTCCACCATGGTTGGCTCCTCCTTCCTGACCGCGCAGACCCTGAAGATCGTGGTCCTGGGCGTTGTCGCCTTCGGTATCTCCACCGCCGGCGGCCTGCTGGGCGGCAACGTCATGTGCCTGGCCACCAAGGGCAAGGTCAACCCCCTCATCGGCTCTGCCGGTGTGTCTGCCGTTCCTATGGCTGCCCGTGTGGCCAATAAGGAAGGCCAGAAGGCCAACCCCTCCAACTTCCTGCTGATGCACGCCATGGGCCCCAACGTGGCCGGCGTGATCGGCTCCGCCATCGCCGCAGGCTTCCTGCTGAGCGTCTTCGGCGGCTAAGCAATTCCATAACAAAGGCCCGCTGCTTTTCGCAGCGGGCCTTTGCTCGTTTATTTCTGCTGCCCCAAGTAGGCCTTCATCTCCCGCAGGAAGGTTTCGCCGAGCTCGTCCAGCTCCGTGTTCTTCGGCTGGATGTAGCCGATCTCCATCTTTGCGTTCTGATTGTCCTTGTCCTCCTGGTAGGGCACGGCCAGGTAGTCCGTGCCGTTGAGCTCCTCGCAGATGATGCCGGAGCAGAGGGTGAAGCCGTTGAGGCCGACCATCAGGTTCAGCATGGTGGCCCGGTCCGTGGCCCGGATCATCTGGGGATATTCCCGTTCCGAGAGAATTTCCTCGGCAAAATAGGAGGAGCTTTGGTCTCCCTGCTCGAAGCACAGGCAGGGATAGGCGCACAGCTCGTCCATGGTGATGGATTCGTTCTTCGCCAGAGGGTGCCCCTTCCACAGGTACACATAGGCGCTGCACTCCACCAGCGGGTGGAATTCCAGCCGGTTTTCGGCAAAGAGCTTGTTCAGCACCGTCCGATTGTGCCTGGAACGGAAGAGAATGCCAATGTCGCTGCGGCGCTGGGCCACATCGTGGATCACGTCGATGGTCCGGGTCTCCCGGATGGCGTACTCAAACCGTGTTGCGTCAAACTGCCGCACGGTCTCCACGAAGGCCTTGGTCACGAAGGAGTAGTGCTGGGTGGAAACGCCGAAAATGCGCTTCTTGGGTCGGAGATACTCCTGCTCCATGAGCTCGTATTGCTGGTAAACCTGCCGGGCGTAGTGCAAAAACCGCCGCCCGTCGTTGGTCAGGGTCACGCCCCGGTTGGTGCGGTTGAAGATGGTAACGCCCACCTCCTGCTCCAGTTCCTGAATGGCCCCGGTGAGGGCCGGCTGGGTCACATAAAGCTGCTCAGCCGCCCGGTTCATTGACCCGGTCTGGGCAATGGTGAGGCAGTAGCGGATCTGCTGTAAAGTCATAGGGTCTCCTTTTGACGAAGTGTACGATAGACGAGTTGACAGTTGACAATTGCGGTGTCCCTTCGGGACGATTTTGAAATCATTTCCGAAGGAAATACCTTAACTGTCAACTGTCAACTGTTCACTGTCAACTTGCTTATTTCACTGCGTTCAGGGCCTGGTCCAGATCGGCCAGAATGTCGTCGATGTGCTCGGTGCCGATGGACAGGCGGATGGTGTTCTGGTAGATGCCCACATTTGCCAGCTCCTCGTCGGTCAGCTGGGCATGGGTGGTGGAGGCGGGGTGGATGACCAGACTTTTTACGTCGGCCACGTTGGCCAGCAGGGAGAAGATCTTCAGGCTGTCGATGAACTTGAAGGCCTCTTCCCGGCCGCCCTGAATGCGGAAGGTGAAGATGGACGCGCCGCCGTTGGGGAAATACTTCTCGTACAGAGCGTGGTCCGGATGATCCGGCAGGCTGGGATGGCTGACGGATTCCACCATGGGATGCTTCACCAAAAATTCCACAACCTTCTTGGTGTTCTCCGCATGGCGCTCCAGGCGCAGGCTCAGGGTCTCGGTGCCCTGGAGCAGCAGGAAGGCGGCGAAGGGGCTGATGCAGGCGCCCTCGTCCCGCAGCAGAATGGCCCGGACATAGGTGACGAAGGGAGCGGCGGGGGCAGCCTTGGTGAACTGCACGCCGTGGTAGCTGGGGTTGGGCTCGGAGATCCAGGGGTAGGCCCCGCTCTTTGCCCAGTCGAAGGTACCGGCGTCTACGATCACGCCGCCCAGGGTGGTGCCGTGGCCGCCGATGAACTTGGTTGCGGAGTGGACCACGATGTCCGCGCCGTGCTCAATGGGGCGGATCAGGTAGGGGGTGCCGAAGGTGTTGTCAATGACCAGGGGCAGGCCGTGACGGTGGGCGATCTCGGCAATGGCATCGATATCGGGAATGTCGGAATTGGGGTTGCCCAGGGTCTCAATGTAGACGGCCTTGGTGTTGGGCTGGATGGCGGCTTCTACCTCCTCCAGATTGTGGGCATCCACGAAGGTGGTGGTGATGCCGTACTGGGGCAGGGTGTGGGCCAGCAGGTTGCTGGTGCCGCCGTAGATGGTCTTCTGGGCCACAATGTGCTCCCCCTGGCGGGCCAGGGCCTGGATGGAATAGACAATGGCCGCAGCGCCGGAGGCCACGGCCAGACCGGCGGTGCCGCCCTCCAGGGCTGCAATGCGCTTCTCGAAAACATCCTGGGTGGAGTTGGTCAGGCGGCCGTAGATGTTGCCGGAGTCCGCCAGGCTGAACCGGTCGGCGGCGTGCTGGCTGTTGTGGAAGACATAGGAGGTGGTGGCGTAAATGGGTACTGCCCGGGCATCGCTGGCAGGGTCTGCCTGCTCCTGACCGACGTGCAGCTGCAAAGTTTCAAAATGGTAGTTGCTCATAGTTATTTCCTCATTTCCATCTATATACAGAAGTGTTTATATTCGTTTCGCGCGGCCCTCGGGGGCTGCTGACGGGGTTATTATAGCGAAAATCGGCTATAAGTCAACACAAGAAAACAGATAGCTGGCTATAAGGAGTGCTTAGAATCAGACCGCGGCCTCAATTTCCTTTACGAAGGCGGCTTTGTCCTTTGCCTTGAAGAAGGCAGACCCGGCCACAAGGACGTTGGCACCGCTCTGCTTGCACAGCGCGCCGGTCTGGGCGTTGACGCCGCCGTCCACCTCCAGCAGACACTCCGGATTCCGTTCGGCGCAGAGAGCCCGCAGGGCGGCAAGCTTTTCCATCTGGTTTTCCAGAAAGCTCTGGCCGCCGAAGCCGGGCTCCACGGTCATGACCAGGATCATGTCCACCTTGTCAAGGAAGGGCAGCACCGCCGAAGCCGGGGTGTTGGGCTTGACGGACACGGCAGCCTTGGCCCCCAGGGCATGGATCTTGTCCAGGGCCAGCAGGTTGTTTTCTGTGGTGTCGGCTTCCACGTGAACGGTCACGTAGTCTGCCCCCGCCTTGCAGAAGGCCTCCACATAGCGCAGCGGCCGATCGATCATCAGGTGCACGTCCAGCACCAGGTCCGTATATTTCCGCAGCGCGGCCACGGTGGGCATGCCGATGGTGATATTGGGCACAAAATTGCCGTCCATCACATCCACATGAACCCAGCGGCAGCCGGCACTTTTGATGGTTTTCAGGTCCTCTCCCAGGTAAGCAAAGTCCCCGGAAAGAATGGAAGGGGCGAGAATAGACATGTGGATACCTCCGTACTGTTGTAAAGATTGGGGTTTGTCAGAATGCCCCCTTGGCTCCCCCTCTGGGGGAGCTGGCGTGCGCAGCACGACTGAGAGGGTAC
>OIZX01001181.1_pt1 | contig 14206 bp, 13 predicted proteins | sample 1588621 | NCBI WGS metagenome assembly OIZX01 (sample SAMN03283276) | human gut metagenome | biome: human-associated habitat; material: feces | host: Homo sapiens | place: Peru | collected 2012
AGAAAGCACAAGTGTTGTCTGAAAAACATACCGAAGGACTTGTTGGAGGTTCATGTGGTATGGGTATTGCGTGAGTTTTTAAGGGACGATGAAAACCTCATAAGTCTTGCGGTAGATATTTCGGAATATTACAAAAAGCTATATACGGACAATGGCTATATTGCGGTCTTGGAGAATGAGCTAAAGGAGACGGAAAAAGGAATTGCCAATTTGATTAAAGTCATTGAAAAAGGTGTGATTTCAGATGCCGTGACAAGCCGTCTGGAGAAGCTGGAGAAAGACAAAGCCAATCTGAAAGAAGCCATGGAAGCTGAAAAATTAAAATACGCTCTGGCAGAGGACGAGAACAGCATCAAGAAATATTTCGATATGTATGCAAAAGCCGACTTTGATGATGAGGACACCAGAAACAAAATTCTGGACTACTTCATAGATAAGATATATGTATATAATGACCGTTTGGTTATTACATGGTGGTATTGCGATGACAGAACAACCATTGAACTGGATACGCTAACGGAGATCACAGAACTCCAGGACAAAAGGTCTAACAGAAAGTGTTCGACATTGACACAGATAACTCCATAGAAAAAGTGCCGTTTTTGCGGCACTTTTTCTTTTTCGTGTGTGCATTATTGAGGACTGATTCGCTGCAAAAGAGCATCCTGCAATACTTGTGAAAAGTTAATATTCATTGCAACAGCAGCTTCATTCAGCCATTCGGGAATGGTCAATGTTTTTTTAACAGCTTTGTTATTAAAACGTTTGCGATATTCCAGGGTATCGCATGCAACCATACTTAAAAAGGAATCCGCAGTAACTTTGATGTCTGACATTTTGGAGGGCTGTGGAATGGGGCGTTGGTCCTTTTCATATCCATAGAGAATAAGCGCGAGGGCATCTTCAGCCATAAACAGAGCATCAGCCAGTGTGTCGCCGCAGGTATAACAACCTTCCAGATCGGGAAAATATACAGAATAACCTCCATCTGGTTCAGAAGTAAAAATAGCGGGATAAACATATTTAGACATAAGAATCTCCTTTCTAAGAATCCATTCCGGCATCGCGCAAAATAGCAATGGCAGTTCCAGTTTTTATTTCCTTTTTGTGTCGAGGAACAGCAAACTGTTTTCCCGTCACAGAGCTATACCAAATATCATGATTGCTTCCGTGGCGGATAAGAGAACAACCATTTTTCTTTAATAGTTTTAGCAGTTCGTTTGTTTTCATTGATATCCTTTCTTAAATTATAATACGTGTAAATACGTGTGTCAATAAGCAGAAAAAAACACCTCAAATAATAAGCCTAAATGTTTAGATGATTGGCATATTATTTGAAGTGTTTTTCAGATATTTTCAGCATACTGTTTTTTGAAAAAAATGTCAATGAAAAGAAGAGGTCAGATGAAAAATGTGGTATAATTTCCAAAGAGTTTTACAAGGGAGTAATTGACAAGCTATGAAAATGAAACATAACAGATCTCAGAAACGTTTGATAACACAATTGGCATTATGGCTGGCGTTGCTATTGACATTCACCGGCTGTGCGGAAAGCACCGTCACGCCGCAGGACAATACCTATGCGATTGAGCAACTGGCGACGATCCCCTCCGAATTGCTGGAAGCATCGGAGACTGCAGTATCGGAACCCGAATCCGGACAGACACTGGAAAGCTCTTCGGATACACAAGAATCGCAGCAGGTCACATCTGCAACAGACGTTCCGACAGGAGAGGGCACGTCAGCATTTTCCCTCCGGGAGATTCCGGCATACTCCGGCACGCCTTATACAGAAGTCAATGGCAACCAGCCTTATTTCACAGAGGCGGAGTTGACCACACAGTCTTTCGAAACCTACAGCGAGCTGGACAGCCTGGGGCGCTGTGGCGTGGCATATGCCAACGTGGGACAGGATCTGATGCCGACAGAACCGAGAGGGGAGATCGGAGCTGTGAAGCCTACCGGCTGGCATCTGGTGAAATACGATAACGTGGACGGAAAATACCTATACAATCGCTGCCACCTGATCGCCTATATGCTGGCGGCGGAAAACGCCAACCCGCTGAACCTGATCACTGGAACCAGATATCTCAACGTACAGGGAATGCTTCCTTTTGAGACGAAAGTCTGCGATTATATCAAAAATACAGGGAACCATGTCCTGTACCGTGTCACGCCCATATTTGACGGTGATAACCTGCTGGCAGACGGTGTCCTCATGGAAGCCTATTCCGTGGAAGATGCCGGGGAGGGTATCTGCTTCTGTGTATTTGCCTACAATGTGCAGCCGGGGATCGGTATTGACTATGCCACCGGAGATAATTGGGCGGAGGGCAGTGGAACCTACCAAAGCACAGCAGTGCCTGCCGCGGTAGAGACACCGGCACCACAGCCTGAGACCGATACCGCGGTACAGATCACACCGGAATCGTCGGTGTCGCAGGAATCCCGGGAAACCACCTATGTGCTGAATACCAACACCAAGAAATTCCACTATCCCACATGCTCCAGCGTGGACGATATGAAAGAGAAAAATAAACAGATCTACACCGGCAGCAGAGAAGAAGTAATTAATATGGGATATGTCCCATGCAAACGGTGCAATCCCTGAAATTTGGTGCAAATCTGGTACAAAAAATAAATAAAAATTCCTCAAAAGTTGATTTTCGACAGACATAAAAAAGGTAACACAATTGATATTGTGTTACCTTTTTGCTTTCACATAGTATATCGGTACGCCCACAGAAAACTTAACCCCTTTTTTGAAAAAATTTTACCCCCTTCATTTGTCAAAGTAAATGCAGCCCCGAAAAGTATATGTTATAGTTCACAGATATATAAAAAATGCCGGTTTTATGCGGTCTACACTAATTTCTAGGAGGAATCAGATGAATACAGCACAACCAATTCGTAACCTGGAGGATCTGAAAAAATTTAAAAACTACTATAAGGAAATCCACCCCAATGCCAGGAACCAATTGTTAGTGATCCTGGGCTTGAATACTGCACTGAGGATTTCGGATCTGCTTACACTGCGGTGGGAAGATGTTTATAACTTTTCTCAAAACAGATGGCAGGAGCATATTGAGATCATAGAGCAGAAGACGGGAAAGACCTCCTGCATCTATATCAATCATAATATTCACGCATGTCTTCAAAATTATCAGGCACAGCTTCAAATGGAGCGAAAACCTATTCAGCCAGAAAAGTATCTTTTTCCCCACAGTAATAAAAACGAACCCATCAGCCGGGTACAGGCTTTTCGCGTCATCAAAAAGGCGGCAGCTTATTACAATATCCCCGGCGTGATCTGCTGTCATTCCCTTCGTAAAACCTTCGGATACCATGCCTGGCGGCAGGGCGTACAGCCGGCAATGCTGGTCAGCATCTATAATCATTCGTCTTATGAAGTGACCAAACGTTATCTTGGTATCGAACAGGAAGATCGGGACAAAATTTTCCGGGAAATTCAACTATAAAAACAAAGGTAACACAATATCAAGTTTGTTACATTACGATTATTATTTCCAAACCACAGCAAATTATAAGGAAATAATCGATTCAAGGAGGAATGGCTATGCTGAGATTATCGGTGAGAGATGAAGAGTTTCTGATGATCGGAGACGATGTGAAGATTGTATTTCTGGGAAGCAGCGGCGGACAGACACGTATCATGATCGACGCTCCCAAGGATGTGAACATCGTACGAAGCAAGGCCATTGAAAAACGGATCCAGGATCTGGAGCTTCTGGCGACGATCCCTAAGTATTACAAGAATCCGGAAGGTACCGCCAAGAAGAAAAAATCCAACGTCGTGATCGTACAGAACAAATAACTTTAGATACTGTGGGACAAAAGCTTGCTAACAATGCGGAATCCTAGGGCCGCAGTAACTATTAACCACACACCGCAGATAAACGGATGTATCTGCAACACTTTTTTACACATGGAGGTAAATTATTATGGTAGTACAACACAACTTAACAGCTATGAACTCTAACAGAATGTTAGGATTAACCACCGCTTCTCAGGCAAAGTCCACCGAGAAACTGTCTTCCGGTTACAAGATCAACCGTGCAGCTGATGATGCAGCAGGCCTGTCCATCAGTGAGAAGATGAGAAAGCAGATCAGAGGTCTGACACAGGCTTCCCTGAATGCACAGGATGGTATCTCCGCAGTACAGACCGCTGAAGGCGCTCTGACCGAAGTACATGACATGCTGCAGAGAATGAACGAGCTGGCAGTTAAGGCTTCTAACGGAACTATGTCTAAGGATGATAGAGAATATGTTCAGAACGAAGTTGATCAGTTAGTGACTGAGATTGATCGTGTCGCAGAAACCACAAAATTCAATGAAACCTATTTGCTTAAGGGCGATGATACAAAGCCTGCAGTTACAGAAAATGTGTTTAAAAAGTTTGATGTATCTACACTTAATAGCGTGATCAGTGATACATCTAAGATCAGCGAAAGTAATGATTTTGATTCAATGACTGGTAAGTTCACGCTTAAGTTCACTTCGGGACTTGCTGTAGGTGGCACATGGAATGGAAAAAGAATTGTTGATGATGCTGCTACAAATACTACAAAAGAAGAAATCAAATTGGCTGATGCTAAAAAAGCTGAGTTAGATGCGTTAAATGCTGCAATAACTAACTCAAAGCAGGTCACCGGTACAGCAACTGCTGATGGTGCTGCATTCGGTATGACATCAGCTGCAACTATGAAACAGAGTTATACTTATGCAGCGGCAATTGATGTAAGTCTGCATGTAGGCGCTGATTCTACTGCAAACAATAGAATTAATCTTAGCATTGATTCTATGAGTGCATCCGGTCTCCATGTTACTGGATTAAAGGTAAATGGTACTGACGCATCCAATGCAACGGCAGCAATCAATACAATTTCAGATGCTATCCAGAAGGTATCCACCCAGCGTTCCGCACTTGGTGCAGTTCAGAACAGACTTGAGCATACCATCAATAACCTGGATAACGTAGTTGAGAATACCACCAGCGCAGAGAGCCAGATCCGTGATACCGATATGGCTACTGAAATGGTTAAGTATTCCAATAACAACATTCTGGCTCAGGCAGGTCAGGCTATGTTGGCTCAGTCTAATCAGGCTAACCAGGGCGTACTGTCTCTGTTACAGTAATTTTAACCACAGATGGATCCAAAACATTATTACAATTAGTTGTGTAAAAACTAACATAAAAAGGTTCCGCCGGAGGATTCCGGTGGAACCTTTTTGCTGTGAACAGCCTGAAAATACAAGTGATAGGACACTTAGTAAAGATGCACAAAATCCAAATCCGTGAAAATAGCCAATTTCAACATACTCAATTTTGTATACTTATTTTGCAGAAATTCATAGGAAAACAGCCCTATATACCTTATAATAAACGTGGGTGCTGCCAAAACGGTAAGCGGTTCGCCTTTCGCCGAAATGGGAACATTTTGAGAACTTCCAGTATTATCGGAGGTGATACGAATGGGAAATTTAACGAAAGGTACATAAATGATAGAAACAGTGGTTGGCGCTGTCGGTATTGTAGTTACGATGATCAGCATCATCGTGACCGTGATCAGTATCGTGCAGACCAGTCAGAAACGAAAGCATTAAAAAAGCAACCGCCTCCACCAAAGGTACAAGTTGCTTTTTTAGAACTATAAACTAAGGTGAACCGTTGCTGTACGGCAGCACTCTTTTTGTCCCTTAATATTAACACTTTTTTTACGATGCGTCAACGTTTTTCGCATACTTGCAATCATTCTGCAAATGCTATAGACTAAGAGTAATCTACATTGATCTGAAAACAGTAAAGGAGACCACTATGTGCACAGCAGCAACTTATAGATCGCAGGATTTTTATTTTGGCAGAACTTTTGATTATGAATTTAATTATGGAGAAGAAGTGGTGGTGACACCGCGTAATTACTCTTTTCAGTTACGGCATCAGAATGCACTGACTGAGCATTATGCCATGATCGGTATCGCTCATATGGTAGGGGATTATCCGCTGTATTATGATGCGGTCAATGAGAAGGGGCTGGGTATGGCAGGTCTTAATTTCGCGGGTAACGCCGTATATCGTAAGCCCAAGGAGGGCAGAGACAATATCGCACAGTTCGAGTTCATTCCCTGGATCCTGGGACAGTGTGCTACGGTGCAGGAAGCACGGACGCTGTTAGCCCACATCAATCTGGTGGATACACGGTTCAGCGAGCAGTTTCCGACATCACAGCTGCATTGGATACTGGCGGACAGGGACGAGGCGATCACGATAGAGGCAGTCGAGGAGGGACTGAACATCTATGACAATCCCGTAGGAGTATTGACGAACAATCCTCCCTTTGACAAGCAGCTGTTCCGGTTGAATGACTACAGTTATCTGTCTCCGGATCAGCCGGTGAACCGTTTCTCAGAGCAGCTTCAGCTGCAACCGTACAGCCGTGGCATGGGAGCCATGGGGCTACCCGGCGATCTGTCCTCTGCCTCCCGTTTTGTCCGGGTGGCTTTTACGAAAATGAATTCTGTATCGGGGACCTCGGAGTCTGAAAGCGTCAGTCAGTTTTTCCATATCTTAGGAAGTGTGGCTCAGACGAGAGGGTGCTGCCGTCTGGAAAACGGTAAGTATGAGATCACCATTTATACTTCCTGCTGCAATGCAGACAGGGGGATTTATTATTACACTACCTATGAGAACCACCAGATCACAGCCGTAGATATGTACCGGGAGAACCTGGATGGGGAGATCCCCGTGCATTATCCCCTGGTTCAGGGAGAGCATATCTTACTGCAGAATGCGGCAGATACAACGGAGGAGAAGCTGTAAATGGATGTAGAACAGAGAGAACGTGTAGTGTCCGGCTTCGCCTTCTATTCCGAGAAGGATGCCGGACTTGCGGAGCAGGAACGGCAGAAGATTGCCTATCTGGATAAGCGCATTGATCATGCGGATATTCAGTCGGTTCTTGCTATTTATAAAAAAGCGCTGGAAGACCGGGTGTTTCGCACCCCGGTAGGACTGGAGTATCTCAGGGAACTGCAGGGAGAGCTGCGCGCCCGGGAAGAAGAACTGGGGGAGGAAGTACCTCCGATCCCTCTGTGGACGAGCTTTGCTGATGTCAGGACGAAGACATCCCCTGCCAGAAGACGGATCCAGCCGATGCCGGAAGACGGGGGCAAAAAGGCGGGCCTCCACCTGTCAGTGATCATGAATATCGTGATGCTCGTGGCAATCATTGCCATGTTTGTGATCACATTGAATTCCGACCAACCCAATATCCTGAATTACGAGCGGAATCTTCAGAATAAATACGCTTCCTGGGAACAGGAGCTGACCCAGAGAGAGCAGACGGTTAGGGAAAAAGAGAGAGAACTACATATAGAAAATACAGGGAATACAGGAAATACGGAGACCGAAGTTTCACAGAATTGACATATTTCCGCGCTATACTATGTCTACAACAGAAAGGTGAGGGTATGTATGGACAGACTGAAAATACTGGTAGTAGATGATGAGAGCAGGATGCGTAAGCTGGTCCGGGATTTCCTGGTGAAGAGTAATTTTGAGGTGCTGGAGGCCGGAGACGGCGAGGAGGCACTGGATATTTTTTATAAGGATAAGGATATTGCCCTGATCATTCTGGATGTCATGATGCCGAAAATGGATGGTTGGCAGGTATGCCGGGAGATCCGTGTGAACTCCAAAGTTCCTATTATTATGCTGACAGCCCGCGGAGATGAGAGAGACGAGCTGCAGGGTTTTCAGCTGGGAGTGGACGAGTATATTTCCAAACCCTTCAGCCCCAAGATCCTGGTGGCGCGGGTGGAAGCGATCCTACGCAGGACGAACCAGTTAGGGCAGGACGAAGCACTGACCTGCGGTGGGATCACTGTGGATAAGACAGCACACCGCGTGATCATAGACGGCAAAGATGTGGACTTAAGCTATAAAGAATTCGAGCTTCTGACCTATTTTATGGAAAATAAGGGAATTGCTCTGTCCAGAGAGAAGATACTGAACAACGTATGGAACTATGATTACTTCGGGGATGCCCGTACCATTGATACCCATGTGAAGAAGCTGCGCAGCAAGCTGGGAGAGGAAGGCAATCTTATCAAGACCATATGGGGAATGGGGTACAAAATGGATGAAACAGCGGAATAAACAGCAGAAGAAAAAAGTGCATTCCATCAGAGGACAGTTCGCCTGGATATTTATCGGGCTGATGATCGGGACGATCCTTTTGTGCCTGCTACTGAATTACATGTTTTTAGGCAGAGTCTATATGCAGAGTAAGCTGGATGTCATTCACGATGCTTATGAGACGATCAAGCAGGCGGCGGAGAGTGACAGCTATGGCTCGGAAGAATTCGCACATGAGCTAGATGATGTGTGCAGAAGCTATAACATGACAGTATGTGTCATGGACGTGAATTCCAACATGAAATATGTATCCATCAACGGCGGCGAGAGACTGGAGAACCGTCTGATCGGCTATGTGTTCGGCTTCGGAACGTTTCCGGATAATGAGCGGATCATCGAGAACGGTGATGACTATGTGATCCAGAGAACCGGGCAGGAGAATAAGGAATATTTAGAGATCTACGGAAGGCTGAATACCGGAATTTCTTTTATCATGCAGACACCGCTCTCCAGTATTCAGGAGAGTGCCAGGATCGCCAATCGGTTTTATATGATGATCGGCTGTCTGGGAGCACTGGCGGGTGGTATTATTATCTGGTTTGTCTCCAGACGTGTGACGAAGCCGATCCTGGAGCTGAACGATATCTCACAGCGGATGGTACAGTTGGATTTTGAAGCAAAATATCAGGGCAGGGCTCATAATGAGATCGATCTTCTGGGTGAGAACATTAATAAACTGTCCGATTCCCTGGAACAGACGATTTCAGAACTGAAGACTGCGAATAATGAGCTGCAGCGGGACGTGGAGAAAAAGGAAGCTGTCGATGAAATGCGTAAGGAGTTCCTGGCGAATGTCTCCCATGAACTGAAGACTCCCATCGCTCTGATCCAGGGCTATGCGGAAGGACTGCAGGAGGGCGTCAATGATGATCCCGAGAGCAGACAGTTCTACTGTGATGTCATCGTGGATGAAGCGGCGAAGATGAACAACATGGTGAAAAAGCTTCTGACGCTGAACCAGTTGGAATTCGGCAATGATGTGGTGACTATGGAGCGTTTCGACATTACGGCATTGGTGAAGAATTATATCCAGTCGGCGGCAATTCTGACCAAACAGAACGATATCACGGTGCGGATGGAAGAGTATCCTCCCATCTATGCCTGGGCGGATGAATTTAAAATAGAAGAAGTATTTATGAACTTTTTCTCCAACGCGGTGAATCACTGCGAGGGTGAGAAGATCATCGATGTCAAAATGGAACAGAAGGATGGCAGGGTGCGCGTATCGGTATTCAATACCGGCAAGCCAATCCCGGAGGATTCTATCGGCCACATCTGGGAGAAATTCTATAAAGTAGATAAAGCCAGAACCAGAGAATACGGCGGCAGCGGTGTGGGACTGTCCATCGTGAAGGCAATCATGGATTCCATGAACCAGCCTTACGGTGTGATCAATTATACCAACGGTGTGGAATTCTGGTTTGAATTAGAAACAAAATAATGATTTTAAAAGGATATATTTTTATATGAGGGAAGAACAGATGCAGGAGGCACCGGTAAAGGTGCTGTTAGTCGGTGTGGACATCGGGGAAGAAGCGGATTTTGAACATTCCATGGAAGAACTGGCAAGTCTGGCAGAAGCCGCGGAGAAGGAAGTCGTGGGCCAGATCGTACAACGGCTGGATCATGTGAACAAAGCATTGTATATCGGAACGGGCAAGGTGGCTGAGGTACGCAGACTGGCGGAGAAGAGAGGTGCGCAGGAGGTTGTATTCGACAATTCCCTGACGCCTTCGCAGGTGAGAAATCTAGGGAAAGAGCTGGAGCTTACCGTCATTGACCGGACGAATCTGATCCTTGACATATTTGCCATACGTGCACAGACCAGAGAAGCCAAACTGCAGGTGGAGACAGCGAGACTGCAATACATGCTTCCGAGACTGGTGGGCATGTACGATGCACTGAGCCGTCAGGGCGGCGCCAGCGGCAGCATGAGTAACAAGGGTACCGGTGAGAAGAAGCTGGAGCTGGACAGACGTAAGATCGAACACCGGATCACGGAACTGAAAAAGGAACTGGAGGATGTCAGCAGGACCCGGGATGTGCAGCGTAGGAAAAGACGGCAGTCCCGGACTCCGCAGGTGGCGCTGGTGGGCTATACCAATGCGGGAAAGTCTACGATCCTGAACCGCATGGTAGAGCAGTTCGGAGAGCTTCCGGAGAAGACGGTCATGGAAAAAGATATGCTGTTCGCCACATTGGAGACCAGCGTCCGTAGCATAGACACAGGGCATAATAAGCCGTTTTTCCTGACGGATACGGTTGGATTCATTCATAAGCTGCCTCACGGTCTGGTAAAGGCATTCCGTTCGACCCTGGAAGAAGTAAAATACGCAGATCTGCTGGTCCAGGTGGTGGATTTTTCCGATGAAAATTACAGACAGCAGATGCAGGTCACTGCCGATACACTGAAGGAACTGGGAGCAGGTGACATTCCGCAGATTGTGGTGTATAATAAGGCAGACAAATGCGGCATGGAACCGCTGCCGCAGAAGAGACAGGAGCACTGGTATCTCGCCGCAGGGCAGAATACCGGTATCCGTGAACTGGCAGAAGCCATTGAGCAGCAGGTCTATGCGGACAATGTGGATTGTACTTTCCTGATCCCGTACAGCGTGGGGAATGTAGCTTCCTATCTTATGGAAGAGGCGCAGGTTTTTTCTACGGAGTACAGGGAAGACGGTATTTTGATCCATGCGGACTGTCACAGACAGGACATGGAGAGATACAAAACATACATGACGCAATAGATCATACAATGCGGGAGGATATTATATGGAACAGAATACACAGCAGGACAGAGCAAAGCTTTTGGAGCAGCAGGCAAGGGAATACCTGATGCAGTCCAAGGACCCGATCTTTACACAGTATGTACAGCAGCTGATCCCGAGAATACAGAAACAGCCACAGTATGTGGAGCAGTTACAGGCGGAGCTGGATAAAAGCGTGGAATACTGGCACCAGAGACAGCAGCTGAATGCGGAAAGAGCAGAAAGTGCTGCCGCAAGGCGGGTGCAGGAGACCGTACAGCCTTCTACACAGGAACCCATGCAGAAACAGCCGATAGCGCAGGCTGTTGGGCAGCCGGCAGGACAGGTTACTGCACAATCGTCAGGGCAGTTCTCCGCACAGCCGGCAGCAGAGACTGTAGTACAGGGGACGAAGAAAAAGCAGAATGCGGAATATCTCATTGGAACCATAGCTCTGTCGGTGGTGGGAGGAGTATTTATCCTGACAGCCCTGGTGCTGATGGGAATGTATTTTATGAACGGATGGATCAAGGGAATCTCTCTGTATGTGGTATCCCTGGGCGTAGTGCTGCTGGCAGAGCTGTTGATCCGGAGAAAATTACCGAAGCTAGCACAGATATTTTCGGCGATCGGTATGGCGGCTTTGTATCTGTCCACCATGATCAATACGCTGTCCTTACATAATTTCGGGATGCTTCCCGCAGCATTGATCATTGGTGTGATCACCGTAGGCACGGTATTGTTGAGCCGGAAACGGGATTCGCTGATCCACAGACTGCTGGGAATTGCTTCCTGCTGGCTCTGTGCTTACCCACTATCCATGTCCTCCGGGTTATCGATGGCGGAGGTCCTGATGGTAATAGGATTGATCCTGATCCTGAGTATATTGTGTGCCTGCGTACCGGTGCACAGATTCCATACGGCATCACAGCTGATCCTGCTTGCCAGTACCACAGTGCTGTTTCCGACGGCTGTAGGCTGTATTGTGTGGACACAGGGCATGTCGGTTGGTGTTGCGGTTGTAGCTTATAGTGTGTTTTTCCTGATAGCACATCTGGTACTTGTCGTACAGAGCCGTTATGCGCAAATAGAAAAGCAGACCGGACGTGTGGTGAAAAGTGGAGGATTGCTTGCTATTTACATTGCATTTATTCTGGTATCCGGAATTATGACGGGGGCCGGTATGGATGATTATTGGAGAGCAGCAGAGACGGATGGATATATTGGCATTTTTGCCCTGACCGGAATCGCATTTGTTATCACAATACTGACTGTGATCGCTTTGCGGAAGGCGGAAAAGGGGTGGCAGAAATGGCTTCCGTGCTATTTCTTTAGTTTCGTGACTTTCTGTGGATTTTCAGTGATAGAGAATGATTGGGGGATCGTGATCTGTGCTACGGTATTGCTGATAGCAGTAAAAATATTGTCACGCCTGGCAAAAGGGGGCCTTGCTGCACTGGATGCCATACTTACTACGGTATATTGTATCCTGCTTCTGATGAACGGGAAGGAGATCCCCTATGCTTATGTACTTTTGGCGGGAACGATCCTCAGTATGTTCCTTGTGCATGAATGGAGTACCTACCAGGAGATCGTGCTGACTTTTTCACTGGCATTTTTTGCTCTGTCGCATTTGATGCCTATGATAAAACTGCCGGCATTTTCCGGAATTCTCTTCGTGAGCATTCTGCTGTTCAATAATGTGAATTGTATGCGGGGTAAGGGAATCCTCGTATTTAACGTATCCGTACTGATCGGACAGGTCGGAGCACTGATCGGTCTGGCAGACCCGGTATATCGGAATTCCTACATTACTTATTTATGTATGTTTGTGTTTGTGCTGGCTTATCTGGTGCTGACCCTGCAGGAAAAATATTATAAGAATTTTAAACACAGAGAATTGATCATCGTGATATTCCTGACCTATATGGCACTGATCGTCAAGACGAATATCCCTGTGATCAACAGCATTCTGATCATGCTGATCGCACTGGTAAGCGTGACTGCCGGTTTCGTGAAAAAGGATAAGCCCGTCAGAATCTATGGCTTAGTGCTTTCTCTATGTACTTGTGGTAAAATAGCTTTATATGATTACTGGGGCGCACCGATCCTGCAGAAGACCATACTTTTCTTCGTGGTAGGCGTAATTGCTCTTGTAATTGCCGGAATCTATATTATACTGGAAAAGAAATGCAATGAGTGATGCAACGGACAGGAAGGAAGAAAAGGAACGAACTATGACAGGACGTAATAAAAATATGGTATGCGGAGCCTTATTATGTGCAATGATGTTATCCATGACAGCCTGCGGCAACGAGATCCCGGATCTGACGGAAGAGGAATCCCAGCGGATTGGAGAATATGCGGCAGTGACACTGTTAAAATACGATGCCAATAATCGCAGCCGCCTGGTAGATCCCGAAGTGGTGATCGCCAAATTGGAAAAGGAAGCGGCAAAGGAAGCAGCGCAGGAAGAGGCAAAAGCGGAAGAGACGGGTAGTACCGGTACCACGGAAGTGACGATGCCCACGGCGCAGGAAGAGATTACTGCCAGTATGGAAGATTTTTTTGGTCTGCCGGAGGGTGTCAGCATTATCTATGAGGATTATATGGTAGCAGATTCTTATCCCGAGGACGGGGTTGAGGATGACTATTTTGCGCTGGACGCATCCATGGGGAAGAAATTGCTTGTACTCAGATTTCATCTGACAAATGGAACAGAGCAGGAAGAGAAGATCGATCTGCTGAATACGAACTCCAGATATATTATTACAGTGAATGACAGCATCAGGGCAAATGCACTGACTACCATGCTGCCGAATGACATGTCTACCTATGAGGAGACACTGGAACCCGGACAGACACAGGAACTGGTATTATTACTAGAAGTAAACGAAGATGTGGCAGGTGCTGTACAGACGATAGCACTTCGTCTTAAAAATGCATCAAATGAATATACAATTCAACTATTGTAGATATTTTTTGAAAAAAATAAAAAACAGTGTTGACAAGTGGAAGATAGGGTGATATACTCAGTTTCGTTGTTGCGGCAGTGCCAAGACAACGAAACAGCTTCCGATAAGACTTAAAAAGTTTTTGAAAAAGCTGTTGACAGATACCGACAAGGTATGATAAGATATCGATTGTCGCGAAAAACGAAAGTTTTTCAAGACAAAAAAGTTTTTAAAAAAGTTGTTGACAAACGAAAGCGGTCATGATAAGATATCAGAGTTGCCGCT
>OIZX01001191.1_pt1 | contig 14136 bp, 11 predicted proteins | sample 1588621 | NCBI WGS metagenome assembly OIZX01 (sample SAMN03283276) | human gut metagenome | biome: human-associated habitat; material: feces | host: Homo sapiens | place: Peru | collected 2012
CCTCCGACAAACATCTTCGACATGGCACCGCATACTCCGGGAGTTCTGCGTTTTGAAATATAAAGTTCCCGTGTTATACCTTCCGGTTTTCACAATTTGGGTATCTGCAATAGAATAAGCTTCCCATACCCTCAAACTTTCCTTAGCGTGGGTATCAGCAACGAAACAAGCTTCTCATACCCACAAACTTTCCACAGCGTGGGTATCAGCAACGAAACAAGCTTCTCATACCCACAAACTTTTCACAGTGTGGGTATTAGCAACAAAACAAGCTTCTTATACCCACAAACTTTCCACAGTGTGGGTATCAGCAGCGAAACAAGCTTCTCATACCCATAAACTATTCACGTTGAGGCGGAAGAATGGGTACAGAGAAGCTTGATTCTATCTCCTGTGCCCACGTTGAGGCGGAAGAAGGGTACAGAGAAGTTTGTTCCTGTCACCTGTGCCCACGCTGAGGCGGAAGAAGGGTACAGAGAAGCTTGATCCTATCTCCTGTGCCCACGTTGAGGCGGAAGAAGGGTACAGGCGGAATTTGTCCTGTCTACGGCTCGTAACTCTCAATTCAGTTCTTAAAGCTATGGATGGGGGCAGGGATGCGTCCGCCGCGGTTGACAAAAGCATCACAGGAGAAGGTGTTCACAGGCATGATGGGCGCGTAGCCTAACAGACCTCCGAATTCTACGGTCTCTCCCACTCCTTTTCCGATGACGGGAATGATTCTCACGGCAGTGGTCTTCTGGTTCACCATTCCGATAGCCATCTCATCCGCAATGATACCGGAGATAGTAGTTGCCTTGGTGTCTCCGGGGATGGCGATCATGTCCAATCCAACGGAGCAGACACAGGTCATTGCTTCCAGTTTTTCAATGGTAAGAGCTCCCGCATTGACAGCATCGATCATACCCTGATCTTCACTGACGGGAATGAACGCTCCGCTTAAACCGCCGACATAAGAGGATGCCATAACACCGCCTTTTTTCACCTGATCATTTAACAGAGCAAGGGCTGCGGTGGTTCCGGGTGCTCCGGCACGCTCCAGACCGATCTCACAGAGAATATCCGCTACACTGTCGCCGATAGCCGGGGTCGGTGCCAGGGACAGATCCACGATTCCGAAAGGAACATTTAACATCCGGGATGCTTCCTGTGCTACCAGCTGTCCCACACGGGTTACTTTGAAGGCAGTCTTTTTAATGGTCTCACAGAGAACCTCAAAATTCTCTCCGCGCACCTTCTCTAATGCAGTTTTGACAACACCGGGACCGCTAACACCGACATTAATGATCTTGTCCGCTTCGGTCACACCATGGAATGCACCTGCCATAAAGGGATTGTCATCCGGTGCATTACAGAACACAACCAGTTTTGCACACCCCAGGGAATCATCTTCCTTGGTATACTCAGCGGTTTCCTTCACCATCTCTCCCATAAGCTTGACCGCATCCATATTGATGCCTGTCTTGGTGGAGCCCAGGTTCACAGAGCTACACACACGCTCTGTGGTGGACAGCGCAAGAGGAATGGAACGGATCAGCAGCTCGTCTGCCGGAGTCATTCCCTTGCTTACCAGTGCAGAATATCCGCCAAGAAAATTCACACCCACTTCATGTGCTACTTTATCCAGGGTCTTTGCAATGCTTGCGAAATCCTCGATGGTGTGGCATGCGGCGCCGCCGATCAGCGCAATGGGCGTTACGGAAATTCTCTTATTTACAATAGGAATACCAAATTCTCTGGAGATCTCCTCTCCGGTCTTCACCAGATCCTTGGCTGCTTCATAAATTTTGTTATAAATTTTCTCGTTTAATCTGTCCAGATCGGAATCGATACAGTCTAACAGACTGATTCCCAGTGTGATAGTACGCACATCCAGGTTCTCTTCCTCAATCATTTTGTTCGTCTCGGTTACTTCATATAAATTGATCATTACAGCTCCTATCTGCCCCTTCGGGTCTTTATGATTTATCGTGGGGCATTAGATGCGGTGCATCTTGTCAAAGATCTCTTCCTTCTGGCATTTGATCACTACGCCGATCTCTTCTCCGAGAGCAGCCAGTTCATCTGCCATGTCACCAAAAGGCTTCTGCATCTGATTGGTGTCAACGATCATCATCATATTGAAATATCCCTGTACGATGGTCTGGGAAATATCCAGGATATTGATGCCGTTCTCCGCAAGATAGGTACATACCTTTGCGATAATGCCTACTGTGTCCTTACCAACTACCGTAATAATTGTTTTTTTCATAATCGCCCTCATTTTCCGCATGATTTCATGCTATTATTTCTATCTATATTTCTATCTATTAAACTACACTTTGTTACATTTTGCAACCTTATGTTCATTCGCTGAACGCCAATCTATGAGCAAAGTGAGTCACGAAGTGACGTAAAACGTGCTGACGCGACTTTGCAAATAGCGCGGTCTGAAACATAATTAAGCAATATTGATGACCGGAGATACATTACTCCTGTCCGCCACCATCATTCGGAAGTCCTCCGCCCGATAAGGATTCTCTCCCATGGTGATCTCCATGCGGACCGCCTCATAGGCCAGCTCGGGAAGATTATTTTCCTTGCTCAGATGCCCTAACACAATAGCCTGTAATTTATCATGTAAAATACGACAAAGAAGCTTTCCGGAATTTTCATTGGAAAGGTGCCCTCTCTCCCCTAAGATTCTCTGTTTTAAATAATAAGGATAAGGACCTACCTGCAACATCTTCACATCGTGATTAGCTTCTACAAGCAAAGCATCCATCCCCTTCAGGCACTCCACGGTGTAATCGTTATACACGCCCAGATCCGTACAAATTCCGACTTTTTTATTCCCATATGCAATGCGATACCCTACAGGCTGTGCCGCATCATGTGAAATCTTCATGGGATTCACGGTCAGATCCTTGATGATCAGTTTCACATCTTCCTTCACCTCACGGAACAGTTCCGGATCGATCTTCCCAAGATTTCCCATCTTCTGAATCTCTTCCAAAGTCCCGGGAGTAGCATAGATGGGCACATCGTATTTTCTGGCCATGACACCTAAGCCAGCCACATGATCCATATGTTCATGGGTCACCAGGATACCGTCTAAGTCTCTGCCGGTCAGTCCCAGACTGTTCAATCCGGCCTCCGCTTTTTTCCCGCTGATTCCCACATCCACCAGCAGATGCGTGGCTTCGGAACCCACATAAATACAATTGCCGCTGCTGCCGCTGGCAATACTGCATAATCTCATAATTTTACTAATCTCTTTTCTATCGCATTATTATTTCAAATTTTTCCAGTAGATCTCGATCACATCACCCTCAGTCAATGTCTCCATATACTGTGCCGGACGGCCATTCAGATTTGTCACAATGGATCTTCCTGCGGACGCAGCGGAGCCCAGATCAAAATCAATATAATCAAACACATCCACAAATACATAGGAAGCTTTTCCCTGCATGGTAATAGGCGTATGATTTACGATTACAGTCAGGGGATGCGGAAGCTGCGGCACCGTAGGTGTTTCCTGCACAGTCTGCGCCCCGGGCTCATTTTTTCCCTCATCTGTCTGTGCTTCTGCTACCGTATTCTTCGGTTTTTCCACCGGATCCGGAACCGTAACACTCTCCTCCTGCAACGGATTCTCCATATCCCAACTAACCGTAAAATGTTCATACACTCTGGTCTCCGGCTGTGCCGCCGTATCATTGACTTTGATACCTGTCCCCAGTGGTACATCCAGGAATTCCGCAATTTCTTTTACGGTATAGGAATTGCGAATCTGGATATCATCTTTCTGACAAATATGATAAAATTCATTCTCTCTGCGGCCATTGACATCTGCCGTTCTGGGCAGACTGATCTGTCTGCCGTTAACGTACACCGCCAGGGCATCTCCCATCTCCGGAAGACTTCCCAGTTCCATGACCGCTGCCACACCTTCCGTGGATGGCGTTATCACAATGTGATCCCCATTATGTACCTGCGTATACATATCCGCTTCTTCGTCATTGACGCGGATGACTGCTGCCTCTCCCTGTTCCCCCCTTACCATGCGGCTCTTACCGTTTACGGTAAATAAAAGAGCCTCTCCTCTTCTGGGGAACAGTTGATCATTGGGGAACTGCATCTGCATGGCCGCATCCGTCACGGACAACTTTCCATTATCATACAGCTTTACTCTTTCCCCATTGAATTCTACGAAAATAAAATTATTGCTCTGCACATAGTAGCTCAGGCAGATTCCGATCGGGGTTACCATCATGGCATCTTTTCTGGCATTTTCCAGTTCGAACACAATCGTCTGCATGACCTCCTGTCCACGGATTGCCACACGTTCCTTCACAATACCCAGCTTCGCCGCCAACTTTTCCGTATAACCCGGCACCATTCCGCCACCGCCTACTACGAACACAGCGCTGACCGGTTTGTCACCGTTTAACTCCTTTATCGTATCGGATACCATCTGCGTCATACGCTCAATCTCCGGATCCAGAAGCTCCAGTACCTCACCGGCGGTAATCGTCTGGGGCAGACCCATGATGTCTTCATATTCAATGATCTCCTGGGTCCTGCATTTTCTCTTGATCTGTTCCGCAGTCTCAAATTCTACCAGGCAATGTTGTACCAGGATATCCGTCAGGCTGTCCCCGGCTACGGGAATCATTCCGTACGCGGTTATGGTACCTTCTTTGGTAATGGAAATATCGCTGGTTCCCGCGCCGACATCCACCAGTGCCATATTTAACATCCGGAACTTTTCCGGGATAGCCACCTGAATGGCCGCAATAGGCTCCAGTGTCAGATTTGCCACATGTAAACCTGCAAATTCCACTGCCTTGTACAGTCCGTCCACTACATCATCCGGCAAAAAGGTAGCAATCAGATCCACCGCAATACTTTTTGCCTTATGTCCTTCCAGATTTCCCATCTGGTAGCCGTTCATATAATACCGCATAGGCGTATAACCTACACAATAAAATTTCATATCTGTGTCCGTATTACTGTTTTGGAATTCCTCATAGGCTTTTTCGACACCCATGGTACACAGAGAATAAATATCTTCCTGTAAGATTTCCCGATCATTTTCAAACGTATGCTCCACATAGGTCGTAACCGTGCGCAGTACACGGCCTGCTGCCGCAATACAGACATCCGTCAGTTCTCTCCCAAGATCTTCCTCCAGCTGTTCCTTTACCTGAGAAATCGTCTCACCGACCTTGCCGATATCATGAATCTGTCCGTCCAGCATGGCTCTGGTCTCATGCTCTTTGGAACGCTGTGCAAGCACATGGAACTTTCCGCCGTTTAAGTATCCCACCGTACCTACGATGCTTCTGGTTCCGATATCCAGGCCGAATACCAGTTGTCCCTGTTTTTCTTTTACTCCCTCCATGTATATGCCTCCAGTTTCTGTCTGATCTGTCTGTAACTGTCCTCCAGACTGTCGCTGTTATCTATGACGAAATCACAATGCTTCCGGAATTCTTTCTCCGAAAGCTGCGAAGACATGATCCTCTCGATCTTCTCCGGTGTGTATCCGCGACTTACGGACAGCCGTTTTCTGCGTACCTCTTCCCTGGCATAAATATACCACATCTCATCTACGACTTCACCGAAACCGTTCTCGATCAGAAGGGCTGCCTCGACGAAAAACAATTCCACATCTCCCTTGGCACGCGCCTCCGCCAGCCGGTCAGCCAGATATTTTTTCACCGCCGGATGAATGATCTGATTTACTTTTTCCAACAATGCGGGATCCGCAAAAATTTTGGCCGCCATGGACGGTTTATCGATCTGTCCGTCCGCACGCAGAATATCTCTGCCCAGCAATTCCACCAGTGCCTGATACCCTTCCGTTCCCGGTTCTTTTACTTTATGTCCGATATCATCTGCCAGATAGATCTCGCATTTATAATGCTGACCGATGTATTTTAAAATTTCCGTTTTTCCGGCACCCACACCGCCGGTAATTCCTATAAAACGCATTTACTTTGCCTCGTACCAGTCTTTTCCCGTGTGCAGATCGATCTCCAGCGTAACCGCCAGATCTGCAGCAGATTTCATGTTCTCTGTAAGAATCTCCCGAACTCTCGCTTCTTCTTCCAGTGCTGTCTCGATCAGAAGTTCATCATGCACCTGTAAAATCAGTCGTGACTTTAATCCTTCCTCTTTCAGCGCTTTCCATACTTTGATCATGGCGATCTTGATAATATCCGCCGCGGTTCCCTGAATGGGTGCGTTCATTGCCACACGTTCTCCAAAAGATCTCTGCATGAAATTAGACGATGACAATTCCGGAATCGGTCTTCTCCTGCCGAACATCGTTTCCGTGTAGCCTTTATTCTTCGCATCCGCCACCAGTTTATCTATAAATTCCTTCACCTTGGGATAGGTTTCAAAATATTGTTCAATATACTGCGCCGCTTCTTTTTTGCTGATGCTGAGATCCTGGCTCAGTCCAAAGGAACTGATGCCGTAGACAATACCGAAATTTACAGCCTTGGCATTACGTCTCTGCAGATCCGTAACCTCTTCGAAAGGAGTATGGAATACCTTGGATGCTGTGATCCGGTGAATATCCTCTTCCTGTCTGTAGGCATCGATCAGCTGCTCATCTCCGGACATATGAGCCAGTACACGCAATTCGATCTGCGAATAATCCGCATCCATGAATTCATATCCCTCCCTGGGGACAAATACCTTGCGGATCTTTCTGCCCAGTTCCATACGCATGGGAATGTTCTGCAGATTCGGTTCTGTGGAACTGATCCGCCCTGTGGCTGTAATGGTCTGATTGAAGTTCGTATGAATTCTTCCATCCGCCTCGATAAAAGCTGCCAGCCCGTCCGCATAGGTTGATTTCAGTTTTGTAAGTCCTCTGTACTCCAGAATATCCCGCACAATCGGATAATCCGCAGACAACTTCTCCAGCACATCCGCTGCTGTAGAATAACCGGTCTTCGTCTTTTTCCCGCCCGGGATCTGCATCGTCTCGAACAGTACCTCACCTAATTGTTTGGGGGAATTAATATTAAAATCAACTCCAGCCTGTTCGTGTATTGCATGCTCCAGTTCTTCAATCCGGGCAACCAGCGCATCACCGTAAGATTTCAATTCCTCTCTTCTGACAGCCACGCCTTCCTTCTGCATATCGTAGAGTACCAGCGACAGAGGCATTTCCATCTCATTCATGAGCCGCTTCATGCCTGCTGCCTCCAGCTTGTCCTCGAGCACTTTCCTGCACTTTACGGATACCCAGGCCCCATAACAGGTATATTCCGCGGCTTTTTCTCTCTCTTCCGAAAGCAATGTCCGGAAGGATCTCTTTCCAAATACTTCCGCCTTTCCCGGGATCATGATCCCCAGATGCTCTGAAGCAATGGACTCCGGATCATAATCATTTTTCAGAGGATTCAATAGATAGGCAGCTATGAGAATGTCAAAATATTGTTCGGTACCGCTGTGGTCCAGATAATCGTACTGACGCTTTACATCAAATGTAGCAATCCGGAGTCCTTTCACGGAAGAAAGTTCCTGCAAGGCTGCCGTGATCTCTGCCGTTTCATCCACCGTCTGTTTCACCTCTTCAAACAGGCTCAACTGCCCCTCCGGTTCCTGCTCCCGCTTCAACGCATAAAATACCGTTTCCGCATCCGGCACAGATACTGACGCTCCCAGCAGTTCTTCCTTCTTTGTATTGGATCCCACCGCCGGTTCCGTGATCAGCCACAGACCGATTTCTTTTTGTTTCTTGGCTTTTTTTAAAAAATCCAGGAATTCTTTTTTCTCCTCAATGATCCGAAAGTTCTCTGTGATTTTTGTGTCTGTGGCAGCAGCATTCTTCTCGAATCTGCCGAGCAGATTCTTAAATTCCAGACGCTTGCACAGGGTATACGCTTCCGGTGTATAGAATCCTTCGGCTTTTGCCTGATCGTAATCCAATTGCAGATCACAATCTGTCTTGATCGTAGCCAGTGTCTTACTCAGTTCTGCCAGATCCTTGTGTTCTATCAGCGACTCCCGAATACTTTTTTTCGAGATTTCCTCTACGTGGGAATAAATATTATCCAGCGAGCCATATTCCACCATCAGCGCCCGGGCTGTCTTCTCTCCCACCTTAGGCACTCCCGGTATATTATCCGCCGTATCCCCCATCAACGCTTTCAGTTCAATAAACTGCAACGGAGTCACCTGATAGGCTGCCTGCACATCCGCAGCATAATAATCCTCAATTTCCGTTCTTCCCTGTTTTGTCTTCGGAATGCGGATCTTGATATGATCCGTGGCGATCTGCAACAGATCCCTGTCACCGGATACCAGCGATACTTCCATTCCCTCCTGCTCTGCTTTCTTTGCAAGGGTTCCCAGAATATCATCCGCTTCCAATCCAGCCTGCTCCATGATGGTAATATGCATGGCCTTCAGGACTTCCTTCATGACCGGCACCTGCTGTCTTAATTCCTCCGGCATGGGTTTTCTCGTTCCCTTATACGCCTGATACATCTGATGACGAAAAGTCGGTGCATGAACATCAAATGCCACTGCCAGGTAATCCGGCTTTTCCTCTTCCAGAATTTTAAACATAATATTCAAAAAACCATAGATGGCATTTGTATGCAGCCCTTCCGCATTGCTCAGATCCGGGACTCCGTAAAATGCCCGGTTCAATATACTGTGTCCATCGATCAATACCAGTTTCTGACTCATCATCTAATCTGTCCTATCCTGTTTCTGCTGTTACATACAATTACATGCTACGAGATGATCCATCCTAGAAATCCCAGGAGAAAAATCACTGTGATCACTTCCAGTACGGCTCCTGCCTTCAAAAAAGACATATGAATCTTCACCTTGCGCTTTGCCTCCGTCAGGCGAATCTCCAGTTCTCTCTGCAGATCAAAAGCATCACCGTCTTCCAGACGCTGCATACCTTCCGTCACCAGGAACTGAATCACCAGTTCTTCCTTACATCCGGGACATTCCTGCATATGTTCTCCAAACTCCTGTAACGTCAGGAAATCAAGTTTCCCGGCTATAAATTCAGGAATATTTTTTTCAAATTCTTTGCAATTCATGCTTCCACCCTGTTTGCTTCCATCACTATAGGTCGTATTCCCCTATACCCATACACATCTACTATACAACATCTTGTGGAAAAAGACTAGAAAAATAGTATCCATATTTGGGAAAAAAACTCTTGTCAAGCTTTTCAATCTATGTTAAGATAAATTCCGTTGTGAGTGTTTAATTAGCCGGCGTGTCGGAATGGCAGACGAGGCAGACTCAAAATCTGTTGGTGGCAACACCGTATGGGTTCAAGTCCCATTGCCGGCAGTAGGCGCAGAGCTTAAGGTTCTGCGCTTTCTTTTTCCCTTTTTATACTCGAATCCCATTTCCTGCTTTTTCCATTTTATTGCCAATCATCTCCTATGGATAAATTGTTACAAAATTGTTACAATTCATTTGTGCTTAGCTAACACAGACGTAACCGGACACCATGCAACAGGAAAAGGAGGAAGAAAGTATGTGTTTCAGATTCATTAACTGTTCTCAGTGGTTGAATGCATTTTGCGGCTACTTTAATTTCGGCTGCTAATATTGTTTTCGATGAATAGAGCGTGACCCTGTCGCGCACACTGCAAAAAGGCTCTCCCTCCCGGGATGAGCCTTTTGATTTCTATACCGTTTATGAGAATTTATACGTTTTTACCGGTAGTCATAACGGATGGTAATGTCATTGTCACATACTCTTACTTCCGCAAGGCTTCCTGTCACAATAGGCATCATCGGTGCCAGATGTCCCAGATCCACATCCATGATCACAGGAACATTCTTCTCACCAGCTACAGAGAGGATCGCCTGATACTGATCCAGTCCCATCATCTCCTGTCCAAAACACAAGGGTCTGCCGATCAGGAAGCCTTTGACATACCGGAACCACCCGGCTTCTTCCATCTGCCACATGGCTCTGCGGATTGCAAAAACATTCAGATCACAAGCTTCTAAGAACCAGATGATTCCGTCCTCTTTATATTTTTCCAGAAAATCTCCTGTTTTATCAAACCGGGTGCCCAATAAATTCACCAGACAATCCATGCATCCACCTAAAAGTCTTCCGGAAAATTGAATTTTCTGTCCGGCTCCTGCTGCCTGTCTGCCCAAAAGGCTTTTCAATACTCTTGGTTCTGTCGTGTTGTAGGGTAATAGCGGATGTTCCTCGTTTTTCAGAGATTCCTTTTCCCACTTGTCGTAACCGTGTACTTCCTTCGTCTCTCCCTTCAGCAGGCCGAATGCATCCGTTAACGACAAATGCCAGGGTTCCATACCGAATGCCGCTGCACAGGGTCCATAAACAGATGCCGTGTCACAGATGGTTGCCAGCAGATAGGTCATGTTAGTATTGTCGGAATATCCCAGATACCACTTGGGTTCTGCCGCCTTCAGGCGTTCAAAATCCACATGACTCATAGTCTCACACATCAGTTCGCCGCCTCCGCAGGAGATCAGACAGTCGTTTTCTCTGCTACAATAATACTCGGTCAGTTCCTGACCGCATTTTTCCGGCGTATTACTGATACCGATCCCCTCTCCCGCATAGCAGTTGGGTCCCAGTTGTAATTGATAACTCATTTCACGGAACTTTTTCTGTGCATTACCAAAGGCACTGTAATAAGGTTCTATCTGACAGCCAAAAGAAGGGGCCACGAATCCGATGGTCCCTCCCTGCTGTATATTTTTCGGATATCTCATTGCTTCGTATCCTCCTGTATATACTATGCATAAACGATTACTTCGTACTCTGCGCTCCCGAAATTGCAATGTCCATTCGCATTCCGGGATATCGCCCTCCTATGGGTAAGAGTTATGCGTCAAAGTCAATCTTGTTATAAATATCGAAGCAGTCAAACGTTGCGAAATAATCTCTGGGTGTCTCAGCACGGCGGATCATTTCCACACTGCCATCTTCTTTTAACAGAAGTTCCGCAGACTTCAACTTACCATTGTAGTTATATCCCATAGCAAACCCATGTGCGCCGGTATCGTGAATTGCGATATAGTCACCGATGTCAATCTTCGGCAGCATCCGGTCAATGGCAAATTTGTCGTTGTTCTCACACAAAGAACCGGTCACGTCATACTTATGATCGCAGGGTTCGTTCTCCTTGCCCAGTACGGTGATGTGATGGTACGCACCATACATGGCAGGACGCATCAGGTTCACAGCGCAGGCATCCACACCGATGTATTCCTTGTGTGTGTGCTTCTCATGGATGACCTGGGTTACAAGATGTCCGTAAGGCGCCATCATGTAGCGGCCAAGCTCCGTATAAATTGCAACATCACCCATACCGGCAGGTACCAGAACCTCCTCGTATACCTTGCGCACGCCTTCGCCGATGGCCCGGATATCATTAGGCTCCTGATCCGGACGATATGGAATTCCGATACCACCGGACAGGTTGATGAAGGTGATATGCGCGCCGGTCTCTTCTTTCAGCTTCACTGCCAATTCGAACAGTTCTCTCGCCAGTGTGGGATAATAGTCATTTGTTACCGTATTGCTGGCAAGGAAGGAATGAATACCGAAATTCTCCACACCCTTTGCCTTCAGTATCTTATATCCCTCGAACATCTGCTCCGTGGTAAAGCCGTACTTGGCATCTCCCGGATTGTCCATGATGTTATTACTGATGGAAAAATATCCGCCGGGATTGTAACGGCAGCTTAAGGTCTTGGGCAGATAACCGATGGTCTTCTCCAGGAAATCGATATGGGTGATGTCGTCCAGATTAATGGTAGCACCGATTTTTGCCGCATATTCAAATTCATGGGCCGGAGTATCGTTGGATGAGAACATAATGTCCTCTCCCTTTACACCCATAGCATTGCTCAGCATCAGCTCTGTCAGAGAGGAGCAGTCACATCCGCAGCCATATTCTCTCAAAATATTGATCAGGAACGGGTTGGGAGTCGCCTTCACTGCAAAAAACTCCTTGTACCCCTTATTCCATGCAAATGCCTCTTTTAGTGCTTTTGCATTCTCACGGATTCCCTTTTCATCATAGATATGAAACGGTGTGGGATATTTTTCTACGATCTTTTCGATCATTTCTTTGGTAACAAATGCCTTTTTTTCCATAAGTATCTCCTCTAAGTCTATATTTATTACAATAAAGTACTTCTCATCTCTTCCGGAGTCAGAGTACTTAAGTATGCGGGTGCCACATCAAATACGGTCTTGCAGCCCTTCTGACCTTCCTGGTTCATACGATAGGCTGCTCTTGCATAAGCAGTCAGTACACAGGAAGTAAATTCCGGATTAGAATCCAGCTTTAAGCTGTATTCGATCACATGATCATGCTCACCGTTTAAGCCGGTCTTGCCGGTACGCAATACGAATCCGCCATGAGGAATCCCTGCATGATCTCTCTGCAGCTCTTCCTCTGTGATGAAATGTACCGTGGTATCATAGTCTGCAAAATAGTTAGGCATAGTCTTGATCTGCTCTTCAATCTGTGCCTTGTCTGCGCCCTCTTCTGCTACCACAAAACACTCTCTGGTATGCTTCTGTCTGGTGGTCAATACCGGATTTTCACAATTCCTGACAGCTTCCAATGCGGCTTCTACAGGAATGGTGTACTGCTTGGCGTCCTTAACCCCGGGGATACGGCGGATAGCGTCGGAATGTCCCTGGCTGACACCCTTCCCCCAAAAAGTATAGTCACTGCCGTCTCTTAAAATGGCATTGGCATACAGTCTGTTCAGAGAGAACATACCGGGATCCCAGCCTACGGAGATCGTAGCTACCTTGCCGCCTTCCTTAGCAGCAGTATCTACCTGTGCAAAATGCTCGGGAATCTTCGCATGGGTATCAAAGCTGTCCACCACATTAAAATACTTTGCATACTCTGCGGTCTGCTTCGGCAGATCGGTTGCGGAACCTCCGCACAGTACCAGTACATCGATCTGGTCCTGCATGGACAGTAACTGATCTACATTGTATACCTTTACATCTGTTAAAGTCTTCACTGTAGCAGGATCTCTTCTGGTGAATACTGCCACCAGCTCCATGTCATCGTTCTGCTTTACCGCACATTCCATTCCTCTTCCTAAATTACCATAACCTAAAACTGCAACTCTGATACTCATTTTCTATCCCTTTCTTTTTATAAATTATTTGCATATGGAAACACCATTTCCATTCTTCCACAACAGAAAAAGTGTTGTAAGCTTTATTCATTCCGGGCAATTCTGATCAGGGCGATCTCGTTGCGCATGGCGTCCTTGAAAACTCTGACAAAATTCTTCTGACCGCTGTAGAGACAGGCATCATCACTCTTCCCGGTCACCGTACCGGTAAGAATATACTCAGAATCTATGATAAGACGGATTTGATCTGACCGCTGTTCCTCTTCCTCCGGCTCTCTGAAATGCTCCGGTACACGGTATTGTATGATACCGTCACGTAATTCTTCATCTTTGGAAAAAAGTTCTTTATTATCCTCTGAGATCAGGACTACTTTTTTTCCTGCCTTCACCAGTTCCCTGATTTCCTCTGTCCATTCTTCCAAAAAAGCTCCTGTTGCGGAAAAATAGATCCGCATTTCCGCTCCGAGAATCATATGCCGGATTTTATCACAGATGTGCTCATATCCTTCAATGGTTATGTACCCTTCCCGGGGGAGAGACTTTTTTGGGCCGTCGGCTACCAGTCGCTCCTTTACTTTCATCAGATACCGGACCCTGTTATCACAAAATTCGGGGAGTGCCACAGCCAAATATTTGGAAGATGTCCCTTCCATCACGTAAGCAGCACCATGCTCCACCAGAGATGCCAGTCCGTTATACACATTGGACCTGGATATTCCGGTCAGCTTCGCCACTTCATATCCTGTTAATTCCTCATTTTTCAGAAGACACAGGTATATTGCAGCTTCCTGCCTGCTCAGTCCAAACAGAGTAAGTTGTTCTATGATTGCCGCTTCTTCCATGAGCCCTCCATTAGTAGTTCTTTACAGGAACACTATAGTAAGGAATTCTTGTTTTGTCAATAGGGGAAATGATTATTGAGAAAAGATGTCAGTAACTTGAAAGTTAGTTGAATACATTGGCAAAATCCACGAACTCCCGGAGCATGCGATA
>OIZX01001192.1_pt1 | contig 14113 bp, 13 predicted proteins | sample 1588621 | NCBI WGS metagenome assembly OIZX01 (sample SAMN03283276) | human gut metagenome | biome: human-associated habitat; material: feces | host: Homo sapiens | place: Peru | collected 2012
GACCCTGTCCAGCATGTTGGGCCACTTCAGCGCAGGGTTTACGCTGGACACCTATACGCACATCACCAACGATATGCAGCGAGGCGCAGCGGAGAAAATCGGCAGCTTTATGGAATCGGTCACGGTAGCCAACGCCCCGGAGCAGGGTCAGTGCAAGGTGATACCGTTTGAGAAGGTGGGGTAAAGTAAACGAGGCCCAAGGGACAAGATTGCGTCCCTTGGGCCAATCCTTTTCAATTGAAAGGAAAACTCCCTCATTTTTTGCGCGAAGGCAAATAGTACACTTTTCCGTCCTTCGAAATCAATTGCACATCTTCAACATAGAGGTCTGAGTTATCATGGTGCAGTTCATTGTGTCCGCTAACCTGCGAATCGATCATACCAGCAGTTCGTCCGGATATGGAGCGGAAATTCCACTCATCATTTATCAGTCCGGGGATGAAATGAATAGCTTTATCCCAACCATCCCTCTTCCGGCGTATTTCTGCAGTATCGACACTAAGACGCTTCGTGGTTCCTTGATGCCATTGCGTTAGGCGAGTTTGTGTTTCCTCGACTTGCTGAGTATAGGTCGGTAGCAATGCGGTACACTGCTCTCTGGACACTGCACCGAGATGCAGGGTGAATCTCAGGTCAGAAATCTTATAGAGCATTTCCAGTAAAGTGTTCTGATAAATGTACCAGTTCTGAGCTTCTTGCAATTCTTTTTCATAGGTCGCAAAATCAAGGTTATTCTTCTTTGCAAAGCCTGCCAAGGTGAGATTGGCTTGTCCTAAAAGCTTGGTGCATTCTTCTTCCAGACTATCTAACTGTGCGATTTTAGAAAGCCGCAATTCATCGTTTTCAAGAATCTCCACCTGAAACTCAGCAATTGTCTTAACATGGCTGACCAGGGAGAAAACCCGGCTCCGGTATTCATTGTCCTGAAAATCCGAAATTTTTGAGATGCCGTCACTGATCTGTCCTAACTCTGCATTAATTTGTGTCATGTAATACTGACCAACGACCATGGATGCGACACCCATTGCGGCTGCAGCTGTGTTGGCAACAACAGCGGTACCTTTCTGTGCTTCGACTGCTACTAAATTTGCGTGTCCTTGGATACCATCTGCGCCACGATAGAAACCTCGAACAGCACCTTCCATTCCTCTGGAATTCGTTAGTTTTGCTCCGGCGGGAATAATAGCACGATACAAAACCTCTCCTTTGGCATCTACAGCTTGGACAGCGTTATTCGCGGCGTTGCCGGCTTGTGCCAAATTGGGAATAAGGTTGTTGACTCGAGCCAAAACCTTGCTGTCTGTGATCTCGACCAAACTGCCTTCTCCGCTGATAGCTTCGGCTGGAAGCATTTCGACCTGAATGACCAAATCATAAGTGGTCTCGTCTTGCGGTGTGGACAGCGATAGTTCTTTATCGGCCTTTGATGATACAGGGGCTGTTGGTATTGCTATGGCTTTCGATTTAGGCTTGAAAAATATTCGTGCACCAATAGCGACAATTGCTATGAGGCAAATGCCAATTACTATGTACTCCATATATGGTTGTACCTCCTTTTCTACTCTATAAAAGAGGTTGTAAATTTCGCGAGATTACATCGGCAAGGATTATGCCTACGCATGAAATTCCTATCATAATTTATTATAGTGAAGATTACGCTCAATTTCAATCGCCGTATCGTCTGATATGCGAATTCTTGGGGGTTCGTTTGCTGTTAGGGATTGGTTAGGGATTGGTTAGGAATTTTACGGTTCTCGCAGTTTTTCTGCACCGCAGTTATTACTGCCATTTCACCTCTCTGACCACAGTTGAAATGTGGCCGAGCGAAACTTGGAAAATGAACTTTTAACGCAGAAAAACCGCCTAAAAAGGCGGTTTTTCTGCGTTATAAGTTCAATTTTTGAAGTGTGCTTGGCCACATTCCAATTGTGGTCAGAGCGGCAAAATGGCAGTTGCGCCCTTGGTACTGAGGAACGCCGAAGACCGCAAAATCCCTAACGCATCCCTAACAGGGGTGTTTTCAACATTTTTGTGCGTAGGTATGACAATATCTTGAAATTTTCGGCGTTATGCACTATAATATTTCTACGGTAGGCCTTTGCGCCACCAAGGCGACCGTATGGGTGTGTTCCCATGCGGCCTTTTATTTTGACCAATTAGGGAGAGTGATTTAATATGGCAAAGAGCGACGCTATTGCAAAAGCAATTGCTACTGATCCCTATTTGAAAGAACGCAAGTCTCCTACCGCAGTTGATCAACAATTATACTTGAAGGAAGTTTCTTTTGTATGTCCACTCTGTGGAAAGATTCTTCGACACAGAAAGCAGAAAAAGGCAAACAAGCTCTATGAAATCGCCCACATTTTCCCAAACAGTCCAACTGAGGAACAATATGAGCAGTTGAGTGGTCTGCCTCGCTTGGGTGATAATTCGGAATCCTTTGAAAACAAAATTGCTCTATGCAAGGATTGCCATGATCAACAGGACTACCATACCACACAAGCAGACTACCTGAAACTTTTGGATATAAAGCAACATTTACTTAAGCTCACCGATCTCCATGAGGCTATGCTGACAATGGGTTTGGAGCAGGAAATTGCAGATGTAGTAAAAAGAGTTTGTTCTCTGCACGAAGATGAGATTGGCAGCCTGAATTATACCCCTGTTATCCTTACAAAAAAATTTGCCGCCAATGAACTGCTCTTGAAAAATCGGATTAAAATGAATGTAACCAATTACTATCCTTACATCCGCGATTGCTTCAAAGAATTGGAAGGAATTAACAACTTTCGTCTGACTGCGCTCAGCCTTCAGATTAAAAGCTGTTTCATAAAAATGGAAGGCATCTCTGACAACAAGTGCGATATATTTGACCAGCTCGTAGATTGGGTAATGTCAAAAACACTTTCTACATCCAGAGATGCTTGTGAGGCAGTTGTCTCCTTCTTTGTTCAGAACTGTGAGGTGTTCCATGAGATTACCGAGTAAAATCACATCTTATAGTGAAAGTGTAATCAGTAAGTTCCCAGCAGTGCTCTCGGTATTGCAAGATGCTGACACAGGAGTGTTAGCTCTGTATGATGCTACCACGAAGCATTTCAGTAGTATTGAGGATTTCATGGATACTCTGGACTGCCTGTTTGCTCTCCAAAGAATTAGATATGACGCAGAACGCGAGGTGCTCTGTTATGTTGCATGAGATTTACTGTGAACAATTTCACCAGAAGCGAATTGTTTTCAATCCCGGACTTAGTGTGGTGTTGGGTACCAATGCAGGCGACAACTCTATCGGGAAATCCACCTTCCTACTGATAGTTGACTATGTTTTCGGTGGTAGCACATATGCAGGTACAACGGACATCATCGACAATGTTGGTTCCCACGATATATACTTCTCTTTTATTTTTGGCGAAGAAATCTTTAAGTTTTGCAGAAACAGCATTAATGCCCATACTGTTTGGAAATGCAATGATTCTTACGAGAAGGTTGAAGAAATCGGGCTGAATGATTACTGCAAATGGCTGGACTCGAAGTATGCAATATCTTTGCCAGAACTGTCTTTCCGAGATGCAGTTGGTCGATATATTCGAGTATATGGGAAAAACAATTGCGATGAGCGGCATCCGCTGCACTACCAGGCTACAGAGAAAGCAGAAAAGGCATGCACGGCGCTTCTGAAACTTTTCGATGCGTATACACCTCTCAAGGAAACAGAGGCCTCAGCCCAGCGCTCTGATGCGGAATTGACTGCATATAAAAAGGCGCAAGCTTTGCAGTTTATTGCAAAAATCACCAAGCGTGTACACGACAAAAACGAAAAAGAGATTCGCAGTATTGCTGCGCAAATTGAGGAGCTTTCTTCTGGATTGGAACGCGGTTTACTTGATGTAGATGCTGCAGCATCTGAACAGGCGGTTTATATCAAGAAATTACTATCCAGAGCTCGGCGCGCAAGGAGCAAAGTGAAAGCCCGATGGGATTTGCTTGACGAAAATGGCAACTATGCCTTTTCCTCTACAACCGATTCCTTCGCTGACTTACAGCACTTTTTCCCAGAAGCGGCCGTTGCACACTTGGATGAGATTGAGGGGTTCCACAGAACGATTTCCTCCGTGTTCAAGGCTGAACTGAGATCAGACCGTTCTAAGCTTGAAAAAGAACTGGCTGAGTATGACCAGATCATCCACGAATACGAAGCTCAGCTTCAGGAGCTGGTTCAAAACCCCAACCTCTCTAAGGTTGTTCTAACTCGTCACGCAGAACTGCTTCGCGAGAAAGACCGGATGCAAAAGGAAAATGATGCTTACGAAAAACTACAGCAGCTGAAAGAGGACCGAGATGCTGACGCGGAGCGGCTGAAAACAATTAAGCAACAGCAATTAGCTTTAGTTTCCTACCGGCTCAACGAAGAAATGAGCCGACTCAACGATGCTATCTACGAGGGATCCTACAACGCTCCCATACTGAACTTTACCGACACCGGATATGATTTCTTCACTCCGGATGATACTGGCACCGGCATTGCATACAAGGGACTTGTTGTATATGATCTTGCTGTGCTGAGCCTTACAAAACTACCGATTCTGGTACATGACTCGGTCGTACTGAAACAGATTTCAGATGATGCGATTGAGAAAATTATTGAGCTGTATTCCTCTTGCGGTAAACAAGTCATCATCGCTCTGGATAAACAGGATTCGTATAGCGAAAAGACATCTCGCCTTCTTAGGGAATCTGCCGTATTGAGATTAAGCAGTAACGGTCAAGAGTTGTTCGGACGTTCTTGGGGATAAACTGTTTGCAACTTTTATGGGCTCGCCATTTCTGGCGAGCCCATTTTCTTTTATCCCACTCTCTCGAACGGTATCACCTTGCACCGGTTCTGTTCCGGCGGGTCGGGAGGTTCCGGGGTGTTGGCTGCCGTGACCGATTCCATGAAGCCGCCGATTTTCTCCGCCGCGCCCCGCTGCATATCGTTGGTGATGTGCGTATAGGTGTCCAGAGTGAACCCAGCGCTGTAGTGGCCCAGCATGCTGGACAGGGTCTTCACGTCCACGCCGCTGGAGATCGCCATCGTGGCGAATGTGTGTCTGAGGTCGTGGAAGCGCACGTGCTCCTCGATGCCTGCGTTTTTCAGCAGCTTCCGGTTGATCCTCGACACGGCGTCCGGACTCCAGTAACCGCCTGTGCGGGGCGACGGGAACAGGACGGGGTTGTCCGGGTGCAGTTCATGCTCCTGCACCAGCAGGTCTACCGCCTGTTGCGACAGCGCCACCTTGCGGACAGAGTTCTTTGTTTTCGGTTCCGTCACATCCAGCTCCCCCTCCATGCGGGTGACCTGCTTGTTCACCGTCAGGATGCGCTCTTTCACATTCAAATCCGACCACTGGAGCGCCAGCAGTTCGCCCCGGCGCAGGCCGCTGGACAGCTCCAGATAGAACATAGGCAGGACGCCGTATTTCTCCGCTTCCTGGAGGTATCTGCCGATCTTCTCCGGCGGGAGGATGGTCATCTCTTTCTTGTCCTTGGGCGGGATGCGGCAGTTCTCGCAGGGGTTGTACGGGATGAGCCGCTCTTTCACCGCCTGCTTCAGCGCCGCCTGCAGCACCGCATGGACACGCCGCACGAAGGTGTTGGACAGGGGCTTGTCGTTCTGTTTCGCCCCACGGGGCATCCTGCCGTTTTCTTTCAGGTCGTTATACATTCTCTGGATGTGGATGGACGAGAGCTGCTTGAGCTTGATCGCACCGATGGCCGGGATGATGTGGTGTTCGATGATCCCTTCATAGCCCTTGGCGGTGTTGTAGCGGATGTTGGGCTTGCTGTAAGTCTCAAACCACAGGCGGCACCACTCCGCTACGGTGTAGTCGCCCGTGTGATTGATAGGAACGCCCCGGTTTTCCCGAATGGCTTTCGCCAGCTTTTCTTTGCACTCCGCCTGGGTCTTGGCGGACACGCTTTTCTGGATGGCTCGGCCGGTGACCGGGTCGATGCCCTGGGTATATCTGCCCTCCCAGCGGCCGCTGGGCTTTTTGCGGATACTGCCCTCGCCGTTGGCTCGTTTCTTTGCCATTTATGATCCCTCCTTTTTAACACAAACACATACCACAGAGTTTTTGGAATAGCTACTAAAATATTTCAGATTTTTTCGCGGCCTGCTCGTCGATCCATTCCATGAATTTGTCACGGGGAACGATGATGCGGCTGCCCAGGGTGATGGTGGGGAAATCCCTGCGGTGGGCCACCTCATAGGCGTGGGCCAGACCGATGCCCAGCACATGGGACACATCCTCCACGGTCAGCATCAGCGGGAGTTCGTCAAAAGAGTTGTATTTGGATTTTCTCATTCAGTTCCTTTCTACCTTTCGGGCGCAAGGGTTTTATTCTTTGTTTTGCGGCGCAGTTTTTAAGCCGCTTACATGGTCATGTCAGGCCACTGCTCCTCATGATCGTCCGGTTTATGACCCAAGGCCATGCGCTTTTCTTGGAGTTTCTTCAGACGCTTCCGATCGATCTGAATACCGCCGGGGCGGGACTTGGGTACGGAGTTGTCCCGGAACACCCAGCTCATGTGATGGAGCAGCCGGGTCACTGCCAGCATCGCAGAGGGCGGACGGTTTTCTTCCAGATGGTTCAGAAGGTACTGTGCATACTGATTGCCTTGCTCGGCGGATTGGGTCAGCCAATATGCGGCTTTCTCCTCGTCGCGGGGAATCTCCTTACCAGCAAGGTACAGCTTGCCCAGCATATACTGGGCGTAGGGATTTCCTCCCTCCGCCGACCTGGCGAAGCACTCCACCGCGGCATCACTATTTCGTTTGATCAAATCGCCTTTGAGCAGTTCCTTGGCCAGCCGATACATGGCGTAGTGGCTGCCGTTGACCGCAGCGGTGCAGAGCCAGTTCATCCCCTTCCGGGTATCCCGCACTTCCAAATCACCCGAGAGGTATAACTTAGCAAGGGAATATTGTGCCACCAGATGTCCCTGATCCGCCGCCTGTTCGAACCAGTACCGCGCTTCCACCAGGTCCGGGATCAGCAAAGGTCCGTCCCGCCAGAGCTTTCCCATCAGGTACTGGGCGTACATATCGCCGCTTTCCGCCAGCTTTTCCATTTCAGAGACGGCTTCGCCGCGCTCCTCCATGGTCAGGCTCTCGTCCCGGATGATATCCCGCAGTGTCCAGTAGTCGTAGGGTTCGTTTCGGAATTCTTCCGGCTCGTCCTGCTGATTGAGGCCCTTCTCCTCGAAGGTGATCTCACCCAACCGCAGACGCTCCGCTTCCTGAATGACCGCATTCTTGATCTGCCGGAACTCCTTTTGCTGTGAGAGCGGGATGAGCTCCTGGGGCTTGTCGTGGTAGTAACTGTCCACCTTGCCCTGAAGCATCAGCCAATGGTCATAGCACTTGCTCACGGCAGGGAGCCGCTCCATCTCGTCCACGATCTCATCCACCAGTTTCTTCAGCCGCTTTGGAAGATAGCCGTAGGACTTTTTGCCCTTGACTGTTCCGAGCTGCGCCGCCAGCTCCAGCATGAGTCGCTCGGCATCCGGGTGGTCACATACGCTGTCCTGCATGGTACGCACCAGTTCCAGCATCGCCCGCCGCGCTTGGCGCACCAGCTCATCTCTGGACTCAGACTTCTGTTCGTAGAGATGGAGCATTTCGTTGCGGAAAATATCGTTGGTGAGCTTGGACTTGATCTGACGGATACCTTCCTTGGAGAGATAGGCCTGGCCCGTCTTGGCGGACCAGGCCATCATGTGGATGTGCGGGTGCTCGCCCTCGTCGTGGAAAGCAGCGTACCATCGGAAGTCGCCGGGTGGGATCTTCATTGCCGCCGCGATGTCGTTGCGGTGGGCGCGGATGAGGTTTCGCCACGCCGCGGCGTTGTCGAAGCCGAGCCGGGCAGCGTCCTCACGCTTGAGAGAGATGATATGCGTCCACACATTTCCGGTGTAGTTCTCCAGTTCTTCCATGGCTTTCTCCAGAGAGACTGCATCCTTATCACCGAACAGACCGTGAGCACCGATGCGCTCCGCGCGAGGACGGGTGGCGATATACTTCATGTACTGTTCCGACTCGTGGATGGCATCCCAGTTGGTCTCCAGCGCCAGCGTGATGAACGCAGAGGCGTTGACTTTGGTGGGCTTCGTCAGGTAGTCCTCGTACTCGTAGAGCGTTTTGCTGTCTGGGAAGTCTTTCAGTAGTTTGGCGATGAGCTGCTCCTGCTTCCGTGTGGGCGGACGGTCATCCGGGATAAGCTCCACCCGCTCCCGGGTCGCGATGTAGCGAAGGTAGCCGGAGGCCCCGCCGGTGCTTTTGATATAGGGACTCTTGAGGATCAGTCTTGCCATTCGTCATCATCCCAGTCCGGCTCCTGACGGGAGCGTGCGTATTTTTCCAACGAGATGAGACCGTTTGTGGCTTTCACATTGCGGACGCTCTGCGCCCGTCTGCGCTTCAAATCTTCCTGATCCATCTCGAACGCTTCTGCGATAATACCGTTGGTCATGTCCTGCTCCACGTTTCTTGTGAAGCTGCTTCTGGCAATGTAGTCCTCCATTCTGCTCAGTCTGCCGTCAATGGCAGACTGGATCGCCATAGGCAAAAGCGTTTGGTTGTCCTGTATCTCCAGATGGTCCACATAAAAGTTCACCGCCTTTTCCACGAACTCATTCATGCTTTGGCAGTTGTCGGCGGCGTACCACTGCTCGATCCTTCTTCTGGTTTCCGGCTGCATTCTCAGAGCCAGCCGTTCTCTGGTTTCGTTGCCCATAAATTCCTCCTTTTTGCTGTAAGACATCCTTGAAAAGCCCTGCAACACGGGGCTTTTCGGGGAAGCTGACGCCATCGGTGCTTATTTTGCCTCTCAAAGACGCCAGCTTCAAGCTCCCGAAACTGCCCGCACTGCGGGCAGAAGTGGCGGCTGCGGCGGCGCTTGCGACGCCATGCCTTTATCCTGCTTTTTCTTTCGTCCCGCAAAAGTCTGCCGAAAATGGCTCACATCCGGCTTCAATCCTCTGGCTGGGACTGGGACTCGCTTCCTCCCGGAAAGGCGCACACAAGGCGTTCTGGCGGCCCTGAGCGTTGGACTTTTCGAGGAGCTGCGCCGCACGATAGCGGGCGGCAGCCTCCTCTGCCTGCCGGAACTGCCGCTCATAGAACGCTTCGAGTACACCCGGGATAGGACGTATGGTGTAGAGCAGATTCCCGTTCAGCGGTTTTCCGTCTTTGCTCTGCATGATGGTCGGCTCCGTGTAGATGAGGCCTTTCTCCTCCAGCTGCCGCACGTACTTTGCCACCGTATTTTCACTCATGCCGATCGCATGGCCGATGGTTTTGTAACTGGGGTAGCACTGGTAGGTCTTACGATTCTCGCACCGGAGCAGATAGGAATAGAGGGAGATCTCACGAAAATCCAGACCGATGCTGAATATCTCGTTTGGTACCATAAAATAGTTTTTCTCTGCGCTGCGCTTGGGCCATTTGTTGTAACTCAATTCATACCTCCTGTGTTGTTGTAGACTTCTGCGGCACTCACACAGGGAGCGTGCGGAAAGTTTTCATTGCTTTTCCGCTGCCCGTTTGCTATACTCTGGTTAGTTGATTTGTGCGTGCCTGCGTGTGCGCCGAGCCGCCGGACTGTTGCCGCAGTCGCGGCGGTTTTTATTTTGCGGGTGTGTTGTGTGATCCACATTCCTCCTTTGCCCTCATCTGTAAACTATCTTTTTCGCCTCCTCCGTGTTAGAATAAAAAGAGACCGTGCTCCCGGGAGCACGGCCAGAGATGGAATGACCTTCCGAGCGGATTGCCGTATGGCGGAGAGCGCTCATGCTCTCATAGATGCTCTGTCGAAGGCCATGTGGATTCGTCGGCGCGGATGCCGTGCCGTACCGAACCAGGGGCAACCTCACCCGGGTGAAATTGTCCTTCTATTATTACTTAGAGAAAATTCGCAAAATCGGAAGGTCTGGAATTGTAAACTTTTTGTGAACGCAGAAAGGGCGGTGAGCTCATGTCCTTCAAGGATACTCAGTCGTACAAAGAACTTCAGTCTGACTGGCGCTGGATACACGAAATGGACCCGGAAGCTGCCGCCGCTGCAGACCAATGGGTGAAAGAGCATCCGGAGGAGTGGAAGGAGCTGGAGCATATGCTCTACTACAGCGAGGCGAACTTTCACAAGCGTGTAGCACCGGATACTCTGGAGGATTTGGATATAAAGCAGCCCCGATCTTACAATCCGGAAGCGTTCCTGCCGGAGGAAGTACGCAACGCGATTTACAATGACAGACGGTGGTTTGACCGAAGCAAGTATCTGCCGGAGGGTTCTGATGAAGATCCCTTCATGTATTTGGACACCCAAATCTATGACGCCCTGCATGCACTGACCGAACTGCAGAGGGAGATTTTGTTCCGCACGATCATCAATGGCGAGTCCACTGAATCCGTCGCACAGGACAAACAGTGTTCGTCCAGAAACATCCGGGATATCCGAACTCGTGCGCTTCGACAGATACAGGCCAAAATCAAAAGACGTGAAGGCTACGGCAGACCCGATGTTGTCATCATTATTTTGCTGTTTATGCTGCTTGTTGGTGTTCCGCTTGCTTGCTGGGGAGAACAGCTTTGGGCCGCATATCCCTGGCTGGAGTCTGTGGCTGCAGTGCTTAGCGCATTGGTTATGGCTGTCATGTTCCAAGATTCCTTTCGCAGAGAAGCAGAAAGGCTGCTGCGCCTGCATTGGGCCAGCTTGAATGGATCGCAGGCAAAAGAATAGTTGTTACGAAAGAAGGAAGGAGCTGAGGCTTATCAATCTCAGCTCCTTTTTGGTATTTTGCTGTGTGTAAGTAGAAAACTAAACTATAGTTTTTCTATTTCTGCCATATATTCAGAAAGCTTTTCGCTCCATTCTTTGTTTGCGGTAGTGATTTTCTGATTGCGAATTAGAGTCTGGTTGTGAACCTTCTCTGCAATTTGGTCTTGAATTGGCTGTTCAGGTAGCGGTATAACCGTTTTCTTTATATCCTCATCAAGGATAGCAGGATAACTCGAACCTGTGCTAAATTTCCGAAACTGTTCCCTGACAAGCGGACTTCTTAGCATGAAATGAAGATACTGATTACTGATGCTTTCTTTTGCCCGTATCACGCTAAATCCAGTAGAGCAAATTTGATTGTCTAACTCCTTGGGAACAACAGCTACAGCACCTCTTGTAGGCCGACATGTGGATATTATTATATCACCCTCACGAATAACTTTGCGTGCTCTGGAAGGGGCCTCCTCACCTAAAAGTTGTTGCGGATTTGTTATCATTCCGGTTGTAACATCCACAGAGGAGATATCAACATATAAGAAAGGCTCGTCAGGCGTGGATGTGGGGTTTCTTTTGTCTGTAATAATTTCTGCACATTCGCCAATCGACTGAAGGATACTGGGATTGTACTTTCGTATTTCTATCGGTGGAAGATGATAATCTATGTCCCAGCGTTGCTCAGCAATTAATTTGCCGTACTTAGTTTTTAATGACTTCATTTCCAGCCAATCTCCTTATGAAAAAGTTCAGCAGCTTGATCGATTTCCGATCCTACCTTAAATCGTCCTGTTGCATCATATCCCACATTTTCAAGTTCGATTAACAGCGTGTCAGAATCAGAATCAATAGACTTGTTTTCCTCAAGTTTCTGGAATATGCAAAGCGAGGTTTTTACCATTGCACCGAACGACTGGAACGCTTCTTCTGGTAGACTGATAATGGTCTTGATTTCAGCCACCCCTTCGACCCATTTCCTAACATACTTTGAATTTTTATTTTTTAGTAAACCATCCGGCAAAACTATAGCGAGTTTTCCACCTGGCCGTAAAAACTGAAAGCATCGTTCTAAGCCTATATATTCCATGGGTAAGGTCTTCTTACCTTGACCTAAAGCAAATCGTCCAACCATCTCCATAACTTCTTGAGTCATCAGACTACCGAATGGGGGATTAGTCAAAATAATATCGAAAACTGCTGGGTTTGTATTTTCATCCTCTTTGAGCTGCAGAATATCGGGATAATTTTCGAAACTCAATAGCGAGTCAATATTTCGGATATTAGTGTGTCCATCGTCATGCAACATCATATCAGTCATGGCGATTCTAACCATTCGATCAGACTTTTCAATGCCATGTAAATGGAAAAACTTAAACTGATACAGTATGTATGCGTCCACTACATTTGAATATTTATTAATTACATAGTCTAAACTCTTGCTCAAAAAGTGTCCTGAACCGCAAAATGGGTCTAAAATCAAATCTGACGGCTTAGGCTGAACAATCTTTACCGCCAAATCAACAATCGGGTCTGGCGTGAAGTATTGCCCCATACCTGCCCTGATGGCTGAGCTTAGGACCCCCTGAAACGCCCTGCCTTTAATATCCGCATTACTGTCGATAAAAGAATATGCCTGTAGTTTCTCGACTACTTTATACAACGCGATGTCGCTCAGACGGATATTTGCTTTGAAAACACCTCTGGAGCGTTCATAATTAGGGATTCTTTTGGAGTAAATCTCCAAGTCTTTGTTTCGGGCCTCTTCGTAAAGTTCACGAATATTTGCAGCAACCTCAGCGGTATTACTTGCACCATAAATCTGAAATCTAAACTCCGCATTTTCAGTTTTCTCAGTTGTAGTCCGTTCATCATATATTTTACAGTAAATTACTTTGCAGAGTTCGTCCAGTGCCTCATCCGCATGCAATCCATCAGTATCTCGAATTACACTATGACATTCAAAGAGCAATTTTTCGTATTTTTCACTCAATGGGGTTAGGCCGGTTTTGGATGTCGCAGTGATTTTAGGGATTTCTCGCACAAGTTTTGCTTTTGTTGCAATTCCATCTTTTGAATAGGTTGGTAAATCTGCAATGAAGTCAAAATCATTGGGGTCAATTTTCTTCCTGATACAACGAACTTTGGTTCCGTTCGTTACCATACCTATGGTTGCTGTATGAGTTGCCGCAAGGTATGTTTCTAATTGCCTTTGCGCATCCTCAAACTCAACGTCAGAAATATTGCCTTTCTTTGTTTCAACAAACAAAAAGGCTCGTCTGTTGTTATTCTTTATTGCAATGTCCGCTTCTTTTTCTGTTGAACCCATTTTCACAGGTTCTTCAATTTGAATTTTCTCACCTAACCACTCAATAGGATAGTGATAGACCTCTATTAGCTGTTTTAGTGCCCATTGTCTAACAAACTCTTCAATTTCTTGCTCAGCGCCTTCGTAGGTTCCCTTTGCTTCAAACCATTGATCAGCTCTCCGTTTAGCCTCTCGTACATCGCCATGGGTTGCCATAAGCCACTTATCGGGTTCAACAAGATAATATGTTCCAATTAATGCCATATCAATATCCCCTTTTATTTATTCTGATTGCTATATCAATTCTTCTATGTAAGCAGTCCATAAAACGGACTAACATTTACTATTTGTAAGTCCAGGGTGTTCCGAATTTTGACATTCGTCTTCTTTTACGAGCTCAATAATATCGCAGAAATCACAATCCAACACGGTACAGATTTTCGTCAAAATTTCTGTGCTGACATGCTGGTTCTTGCCCAGTTTGGCAAGGGCGGTCGTAGACATGCCGGTAGCCAGACGCAGATCCTTCTTTTTCATGTTTTTATCGATCAGGAGCTTCCACAGCTTGTTATAACAAATCGTCATTGTAACACCTCATCCCCGGAGTATATACACTAATACAGGCCAATTTTAGCATAGAGGCGCCATTTTGTCTATCAAAAATCCATTTTTCAGATCTGTGTTTTTGATTTCAGAGAGAAGATTTCGAATCATCTGGTCACGATGAAAAAGCCACGGAAGCGTTCCGATTCGCTTCCGCGGCTTTTTTATTGTTTATGGCGGCTCAACCGTTGAGCCGCCGCCTATGTTCTACTCCTCGTCGCCATCAGACCACGAGGAGATACCATTGGCTTTTTCAACTCCACATCGGCAAAAAGTGGTTGGTATCATAATATGATACCAACCACTTTTCGGTACAGCAGCTTTCGTAATCAAGTAGCATAACCGCTCCCAGCAGATCCTGTTTCAGCCCATGCTCCCGATTTTATTGCC
>OIZX01001193.1_pt1 | contig 14109 bp, 11 predicted proteins | sample 1588621 | NCBI WGS metagenome assembly OIZX01 (sample SAMN03283276) | human gut metagenome | biome: human-associated habitat; material: feces | host: Homo sapiens | place: Peru | collected 2012
TATTATATCAGACTTTCTAAAATGTTTTCCATTTTTCGGGAGGTATTTTTACGGGGATGATGCTATAATAGTTTTCAATCCAACCTTTTTCTTGGAATGTTCTTCCTTTTTTTACTAAAAAATTTGTTTCTCCCTTATTAAAATCATAAGTATCAACAATTAGCATGCACAAATTATCCATATCATCCAAATGTATATTCATCACATCTACATTCCCCAATGCATAATGTAAGTCAGAATTGCTAAATCCGCCAAATGTGCTGTTTTTTGAGTTTCTCCTGAATAACAAATTGTTTTTATTATTTTTTGCATAGTTTTGTATTCTTGCTAAAAAGTTTTTATCGTTTTCAATTTTTTTTGAAATAGAACTGTTTGTATTAAATAAAAATCCTATCGCTTCAGTTGCATTAATTTGTTCGTTTAGTTTTCTTCTGATAAAACATTCTAAATTTTTATTGTTCAAATTAGATACCTTTGGAATAAATACCCCGTTTTCTTTTATATACTTTTGACTATCTTCACTTGTAAACTTGCTTGATGAAATATCCCATAATGCAGCTGCATTGGGAAATTTCTTTTTGAAAAAATTAATACCTAAATCAAATATTGCTTTTTCTTTACTGTCTATAGTTGTATATTTAAATTTTGCCAAAGTATTTGGTATTTTTAATATTTTTTGTTCCATTTCTTTTATTGCATTTTTTACATCTGTTAATTCTTTGATTTTCTGTTCATACATTTTTTTATAATTGTAAACAACCTCGATTCTGTTTGCTTTTTGAATTTCGCCACGCAAAATAATAACTTGTTTTTCAAGGTCATTAGCCTGTTTTTCAAGTTTTTGTATTTCTTTTGGATTGTCATGAGTTTCTTGCGGTGCATTTTGTATCGTTGTGCCGTGGTATTCCTCGACCTCGCATTTGCAATTCGGGTGAGGACGATTGGGGACTTTATCGCCCGAAAAGATTTTTCCGTTGAGACTTTGGCACTTTTCACAAGTCGTTTTGCCCCTTTCGGATATCCAAATATACTTTTTGTTTTTGTCAAATGTTTTGTTCCAATAATTTTGTTCCATTTTTCTCCTTTGAAATTTTGAAAAAAATCTTGCTCATATTTTCACTATGACACATTTCAAAAACCTTGCAAGGATGGGTGTATAACAGGTGGGACAAGTAAAACAGGCGGAACGGACTGTAAATTATCTGTTACAAATTCCTTGTCCGCGTCTTAAAAATTTGCAGCAAAAAACAGCAAAAACCCTCACCGTTTCTGCAAAATCAGCACATCAAAATCCCCCAACCCCCGCTGATACTGACATTGTAAAAAAATCCCTTTCATAGAAAAACGAAAGGGAGTGAGCAACCGAGTAAAAGAAGAACAGAGTGTATGTTGCAATAATCTTATCTGATTTTTCTGACGGTTTCATTGTCCTTTTCTACTGTTTTTTGCCCTGTTGGTTTTCAAAATGATTAATGCATTCGTTTGAGTTTTGCGCAATATTAATCAATATTAATATTTAGGACTTCTAAAATCCGCAAAACGGCTGATATTGTAAAAATAATTTCCTTTTAGATATGTTTGTTTTATAATGTTTTCAGATAATACAGTAAAGGTCAAAAAGATGAGTGTAAATTTAGAAAAAAACGAAAATAACGAAGTATTGATGGATATTAAAGTCGATGCGGAAGAAGTTAAAACCGCTTATGACAGAGCTTGCAAAAAAGTGGCTCAATACGTTAATATCCCCGGATTCAGAAAAGGCAAAGCGCCTAAGAAAATCGTCGAAAAACACGTTGGTGTTGAATACATCCAAAGAGATGTTCTCGACAGCATTCTTCCCCGCGTTTTGACAAACGTAATCAAAGAAAACAACTACAAAACAATTGACGAACCGTCAGTTCAAGAATACAAGTTTGAAGATGACGGTACTCTTTCGGTTAAGGCAAAAGTTGAACTCCGCCCCGAATTTACTTTGGGTGAATACAAAGGTATCGAAGTTCAAATCGACGCTTTCAAACAACCTGAAGACGCAATGGAAAAAGAATTGAACGACATCAAAGACAAACATTCAACATTGAACAAAGTTGAAGGCAGAGTTTCAAACGATACAGACTTTGTAAACATTGACTTTGAAGGATTTGTTGACGGTGAAGCAATTAAAGGCGGCGCTGCAAAAAGTTATCTCTTGGATTTGGGTCACAGCAACTTCATCCCCGGCTTTGCAGAACAATTGGTCGGTAAAGAAGCAGGTTCGGAATTTTCAATCAACGTAAAATTCCCTGACGAATACCACGATGAAAAAGTTAAGGGTAAAGATGCCGAATTCAAAATCAAGTTGAACGAAATTAAAGAAAAAACTTTGCCGGAAGTTAACGACGAACTCGCTAAGAAAGTCGGCAAATTTGAAACAGTTGACGAATTAAAAGCAGATATTCAAAAATATCTTGATTTCTCTGAAAAGTCAGAAAACGACAAGAGAGCAACTGCCGTAATTTACGAAAAACTCTTGAACGATACCGAAATCAAAATTCAAGAACCGATGATTCAAAGAGAAATTGCTGCTATGAAGGCTGAAATGAAGCAAAAAATTGAACTTTCAGGTCAAGATTTTGACAAACTTATGGAAGAACAAGGCGGCGAAAAACTCGATAAAGAAATGCACGATGAAGCTGAAAAACGCATCAAAACAGCATTGATTATCGGTCAAATTGCACAAAATGAAAACCTCATGGTTGGTCCTGAAGATATTGAAGCAAAAATCAATGAAATTTCAAGACTTTACGGCACAACAAGAGAACAAATCATTGAAGAAATCAGAAAAAATCCGAACTTGTTGTATTCATTGAATCAACAAATTTTGGGACAAAAAGTTACACAATTCCTTTTGGACAATGCAAAAATCAGTCCGAAAGCATAGTTAAAGACAAAACAGGAGAAAAATAAATGAGTTTTGTACCGGTAGTAATTGAACAATCCAGCAGAGGGGAAAGAAGTTTCGACATCTTTTCAAGATTGTTGAGAGAAAGAATCATCTTCCTCGGCACACAAATTGATGATATGGTTGCAAACCTTATCGTTGCTCAATTGTTGTTATTGGATAGCGAAAACCCCGAAAAGGACATTATGTTATACATCAACTCCCCCGGAGGCAGCGTAACGGCAGGTTTGGCTATTTTTGATACAATGCAACACATCAGAGCAGACGTATCAACAATTTGTTTGGGTCAAGCCGCATCAATGGGCGCATTCCTTTTGGCAGCAGGCACACCCGGCAAGAGAATGGCTCTTCCTCACTCAAGAGTGTTGATTCACCAACCTTTGGGCGGCGCTCAAGGTCAAGCAACGGATATCGAAATCCAAGCTGCTGAAATTTGCAGAATTAAGAAAACATTGAACGAATTTCTTGCAAAGAACACAGGACAGTCATTGAAGAAAATCGAAAAAGATACAGACAGAGATTACATCATGACTCCTGCGGAAGCGCTTGAATACGGTATGATTGACAAAGTCATATCAATGGGCGAAAACAAATAATTGCAAAAATACATTCGGTAGTTGATTTTCAACTACCGAACTTTGCTTAATAATCTTATATATATCAATTATCTCGTAGGAGAAGGAGAAAAAATGGCAAATCATGATGACAGCCGTTTACAATGTTCATTTTGCGGTAAGACGCAGGATCAGGTAAAAAAACTTATTGCCGGTCCTGAAGTTTATATTTGCGATGAATGTGTGGAACTTTGTAACGAAATTCTTGATGAAGAATTTTTAGAATCAAAGGATAAAAAAGAAGAAGGTGCGGAAGTTTCCAAACAAGATGAATTGAAGGACATTCCGAAACCTCATGAAATTAAAGCGTACCTTGACCAATACATTATCGGTCAAAATGACGCGAAGAAAGTTCTTTCGGTTGCAGTTTATAACCATTATAAAAGACTTGCTCACAACGCAACGGCAACAAAGAACGACATTGAAATTTACAAGAGCAACATTTTGTTGGTAGGTCCGACAGGTAGCGGTAAAACTTTACTTGCACAAACACTTGCAAAGATGCTCGATGTTCCGTTTGCGGTAGCAGACGCGACAACATTAACAGAAGCAGGTTATGTCGGCGACGACGTTGAAAATATCTTGCTCAGACTTTATCAAAGTGCCAATTACGACGCTCAAAAGGCTGAAAAGGGTATTATTTACGTCGATGAAATCGACAAGATTGCGAGAAAGTCGGAAAACCCGAGCATAACAAGAGATGTTAGCGGCGAAGGTGTTCAACAAGCACTTTTGAAAATGATTGAAGGTACGGTTGCGAATGTTCCTCCTCAAGGCGGACGTAAACATCCTCATCAGGAATTTATTCAAATCGACACAAGCAATATCTTGTTTATCGTTGGCGGTGCTTTTGTCGGACTTGAAAAAATCGTTGACAGACGTGCAGGCGAAGGTCAATCTCTCGGATTTGGCGCACCTGCTCCGAAAACTCAAGCAGAAAAAGAACTTGAAGAAGGCAAACTTCTCAAGAAACTTCAACCTGAAGATTTGTTGAAGTTCGGTTTGATTCCCGAATTTATCGGTCGTGTTCCGATTTATGCGGTTCTCGATCCGCTTGATGAAGATGCGCTCAAAAATATTTTGGTTGAACCCAAAAACGCACTTGTTAAGCAGTACCAATGCTTGCTTGGCATGGACGGCGTAGACTTGAAGTTCTCACCTGAAGCAATTGATGTTATTGCAAAAGAAGCGCTTAAACGTAAAACAGGTGCAAGAGCGTTGCGTTCGATTGTTGAAAACCTCATGCTTGACGTAATGTACGAAATTCCGTCGGATTCTTCGATTAAGGAATTTACGATTACTGCAGATATGGTTAAAACACCCGAAAATTTGCTTTCTTTGGTACATTCCGATAAAAAGGACGACAATAAGGTCGAACTTAAAAAGGTAGAAAAAATCGAAGATATCGCGTAGTTTTCGATAAAAAAGAACTTAAAAGGCGGTCATTGACCGTCTTTTTTGTTTTGGGCTTTGTCTGATAAATTGTTATACCCTTGGTTTTAACAAGACCCTAAAATTATTTCAGGGTCTGATTAATAGATACTTCGGCTAAAGCCTCAGTATGACGGTAAATATTCTACGTCATTCTGAGGGATTCATCCCGAAGAATCTGTTTTGATAATATTTAGCACTTCTTTGTGAATAATAAGATCCTGAAATAAATTCAGGATGACAACAAATTAAAGCGGAGTCAAGAAAATCGACTACCCGAAAATTCAAGAGAGCGAATTTTCGGTAGAGTATAGTCGAGCGAAGCGAGCGAACTCGTGAGTAGAAATTGTATGTTTCAACGATATCGCTAAAACTTACAAAATTAAGACCCTGAAATAAATTCAGGGTGACTACAAATTATTTATCATGCTGAACTTGTTTCAGCATCTTTTCGCTTACAAAATTTCAGTAAAATATTTTTAAAACAGACGTATGTTGGATTTAAATCAACACAAAGATTCTTCGCTACGCTCAGAATGACGCTTTATGGTTATTTTTTTGTCATTTTGAGGTCTTTGAAAAGCCCGAAGAATTTTAGCCCAAATTATTTGTCAAAATCAAAAATGTCCGACAATTTAACGCCCAATGCTCTTGAAACTTTAAAAAGCAACTTTACCGACGGATTGTTCTTTCCGCTTTCCAGTTTGCCGACATAAGTTGGATGAATACCGACTTTTTCAGCCAAAATCTCTTGTGTCATACCACAATCGAGCCTGTACTTTTTCAGATTTTTGCCTAAATTTTCCAAAACCTTAGTATTCATGTTTGACAATATAGACTGACACGCTTATTATTTGTATAGACTATGGCGCTTGTTTTTGTGTTGTATTGCAGTTGTTATAAGAAAACTTTAAATGATTACAAAAAGAATTATTGTTTTTATATTAATGATTTTTATTCAAACACAGTCGTTTTGTGCAATTCACTCCGAAGCAACTTACAGGCATTCATGGTGCAAGGCTCACAACGGTATTGAAGAATTTAAAAACAAAGATTATACAAGGGTGGACTGTTTAACCTCAACTCACGCAGTAGAGTTTGATTTTGCAAAAAAATGGGCGGAAGGAATCGGACAGGCTTTACATTACCAAGAAATGAGCGGCAAAAGGGGAATGGTTGTTTTAATTCTTGAAAACCCGAAAAAGGAAATGATTTATTTTAACAGAATAAAGAAACTATCTGTGAAATATGATTTTGATGTTGAATATATAACACCGGATGACTTGGTTTTGATAAACAACAAACATCCCTAGTTAGGTCAATATTTAATACTAAACCGTCATTCTGAGCGTAGCGAAGAATCTTTGTATTGATTTAAACCCAACATACGTCTGTTTTAAAAATATTTTACTTACGAGTTTGCTCGCTTTGCTCGACTACACTCTACCGAAAATTCGCTGTCTTGATTTTTCGGGTAATCGATTTTCTTGACTACACTTTAAGACTTCGTCTTGTCGTTTCGTCGAAAATCTCCTACTTACAAGTTCGCTCGCTTCGCTCGACTACACTCTACCAAAAATTCGCAAAAAAAAGAGACTTTTGCAAGTCCCTCGAAAGCTTTTACGCTTCCTCGTGTGTAAGTGAAAGGTTTAGTGTGTATGGTAAGTGTGTGTGGAAATAATTCTCTTTTAAAAAAAACCTCAGCAAAAAATTTATCTCATCTCTCTATATATATAAAGTATATACTCAAAGCAAAATTGCAAGAAAAATCGGCATGCTTTTGAACTAATTTTTGAAATCCAACAACCGTACGCCTTAAACACCAAAAATTAACTTTTACAAAAGTTCATATTTGCCCGAATTTTTCTGTTTTCGACATCAAAAATCCTAAAAACTTCAAAAAATGCGTAACAAAACTTCATAAACGGTCATCAAGAAAACTTGCTCTCAAAATTGTGTCATCAAAATCATTACGATTTTTTAAATTTTTCTGATTTTTTCCGAAAATAGTTATAATTTTATCAGGTGGTATACAAATGGAAGAAACAAAATTTAAAATAACCTCAGAATTTATCAAAACCGTTGTAAGAAGGTTTGTTTTTCTGTTTTTTGGGGCATCAATAGCGGCTTTCGCAATCGAATGTTTTTTGGTTCCAAACAAAATCATTGACGGCGGTATCATTGGTATTTCGATGATGTGTGCTTACAAAACCAAGTGGGCATTGGGTTTGATAATTTTGGCATTAAATTTTCCTTTCATTCTTATGGCGCTTAAAAAACTCGGAAAAGCGTTCGTGTTTTATACCTTTATGGCGACCGTATTTTTGGCATTTGCAACTGTCTATATCCCCGTGATTACGCACCACAAGGAATTGCACAATCCGTTTTTGGCTTGCATTTTCGGCGGGGTGCTTTTGGGTATCGGTGTCGGCTTAATCCTCAGAAACCACGGCTCAACCGACGGTACTGAGATGGTTGCGGTATCTTTTGCGAAGAAAACACCGTTCTCTGTCGGCGAAATTATTATGTTTTTCAACATATTTATCTTCTTCGCGGCAGGAATAGTCTACGACAGTTGGGAAAGTACAATGTACTCCGTGCTGACGTATTTCATCGCGTACAAGGTTATCGACATTGTTCTTGAAGGTTTAAACGAGTCTAAGTCAATCTTTATTATTACGGATTTTTCGGATCAAATCGGCAAAGCGATAATGGAGACAATGGATGTCAGCGTTACATATATCGACGCTGAGGGCGGATATTCGGGCAGAAAAAAACGTATAATTTACTGCGTAATTTCGAGACTTGAAATTACAAAAATAAAATCGCTCACGAAAGAAATCGACCCGACTGCGTTTATTGCGATAGAAAACGTCCACGAAGTCGAAGGTGTCCGAATAAAGAAAAAACACTATTAGATTGCCAAAGGTATTTGTGTAAATGTTTCTGTTGGAGGCAAATCAACTTGTTTGAATAATTGGCTTGCCATATATTCTATAACTTTTACGTTAACTGCGTTTCCGAATTGTTTATATGCTTGTTTATCATTAGAGTTAAATTGAAACGAGTCTGGAAAACTTTGTAATCTGGCGGCTTCTCTTGGCGTTAATCTTCTTTTTTCTTGTCCGATTATTGGAATTTGTACCATTGCAACCAATGCAGGAAAAACGCTTGGTCTTTTTACTCGAATACCTGATGGTCTGAATTGAATTAATGCTTCCCATACAGAAGAGCAACTTGTTCCGCATTGCCACTCGAATTTTTGCTCAGTATTGGTAAAATCTTTAAGGTGGTTCCATTTTGATAACCATTTATCAAGAAATTGTTTATTGTTTTCGTATAATTGTCGATTTTTGATTACAAAATTTTCTTTCCATTTGGGAAGTTTAAGAGCATTGTAATCATAATTTTGGTTAAATTCAAAAGCCCAAATGGGGAAACCTATGATCTTTTCTTTTATTCCTTTTATGAATTCATCCCAGCAATTTAGGACCATTTCTTCATGTTCTGAAATATGATATTTTGATTCAACTGGCGAATTTTCAATGATTGAGGAATTAATGAAATCAAGATTATTTTTGTCAACTTGAGGTATTGAAATATTCAAACTCTTGACACCAATAGATTTGTGGATGCCAAGAATAACTACGCGTTCTCTGATTTGCGGAATTCCGAGTTGATGTGGGCTTATGATTAATGGTTCTTCGGTAATAATGTAATCAAGTTCTTTAAGGGAATTTTTAATAACATTCCAAGTGTTTCCATTGTCATGAGCGGTCAGGTTTCTGACATTTTCCAAAATAAAATAAGGTGTTTGGTGAAATTTTAAAATTCTTAGAATTTCAAAGAATAAGGTTCCCCTGGTCTCGTCAGCAAACCCTTTTTGGTGCCCTGCTTTTGAGAATGCTTGGCAAGGAAAACCGGCACAGAGAACGTCGTGTTTTGGAATATTTTCTACCTTTACATCTCGAATATTTATATCGGGGTCAATGCCATAATTTTTTTTGTATGTTTCGATTGCGAATTTGTCAATTTCAGAGGCAAAAACACAGGTTCCACCAAGATTTTTCATTGCTTGATGAAATCCGCCGATACCAGAAAATAAATCTATGAACTTAAAATTTTTTAGCATAAATTCTCCGAGAGATAATTACACTTTACAATATCAAGATTGAAAAATCTACTGATTGTTATTAATGTTAAATCTTTGAATTTTTAATGAAAGATTATTTTTAACATCAAGCATAAGTTTGGGATTTCTTGCAGAACCATCTGCATTTCTGAATTTTGCTTGAAATTTTCCGCATGATTGAATATTGTTTTTGTCGACAAAAACAAATATTAGTTCCTTTGGGGTAAAATTAGTTTTTCTTTTTCTGGATGGTGCTTTTCGTCTGATTCGTTCTTTTTCATAACTACTTGTTCCGCCTTTAAAAATATCATGCCATTTTTTGAATGTTTGATTTTCGTCATCAAAATCGCTATCTCCAGATATTATAATAAAACCTATTGTTCCATATTCTTCAATTGCTTTGATTGATTCAGCAGAACCGTTTGTGGGAATTTTGCCATTATCAGATTTGTTTTTGTTTATGCTGTGTGCTTTAAAATCCCATGGGATTGTTTTGAATCCGTCAAATTCAACATTTCCGTATTTAGGTCCTGGAACTTGCATAAAGTCATTTTTGCTCAGGATTTTTTCGCACATAAATTGAAAATAAAAGCCAATCCATTCCATTTGTTTCCAGTTTCTACAACCATTTTTTTTCATATATTCAATACATTCTTTTCCATCCCAAAAATCGGGAAGATTTTTGGATAATTTTTCAAAAATCTCATTCATTTCTCTTTCAAGCATGCTTTTCTCCTTTTTTCTTTGATTTTAACATATATGTAATCTAAAAAATTTTCGGTTTATTGATTTAAAGATACCTTTGTTGTTAAATTGAGTTACTTGTACAATATTGAAGGTGAGAAAGACATTATGACAATAACATCAATGAAGTCTGATTTTTGCGGTGAATTGAGAGCAAAAGATATCGGCAGACGTGTTACTTTGGCCGGTTGGGTTTCTACCGTTAGAGATTTAGGCGGTATTATTTTCGTTGAATTGCGTGACAAATCGGGATTTTTCCAATTTGTTGCCGATCCCGAAAAAAATTCTGAAGTTTATCAAACTATTAAAAGTTTAAAAGACGAATATGTAGTTCAAATTGAAGGTGAAGTTTCAAAGAGACCTCAAGAAACTTACAACTCGAAATTGCCGACGGGCGAAGTTGAAATGTATCCCGATGCAATCGAAATTCTTGCAAAAGCAGACACTCTCCCGTTCCCGCTCGCTGATGAAACGGTTGGTGAAGATGTTCGTTTGAAATACAGATACCTCGACATCAGACGTCAAGAAATGCACGACAAGTTGATTTTGCGTCATAAAGTCGTTACGGCAATGAGAAATTATTTCAACAGCCACTACTTCACGGAAGTTGAAACTCCGATTTTGATTAACACAACTCCCGAAGGCGCAAGAGACTACCTTGTTCCTTCAAGAGTTCACGAAGGCAAGTGCTACGCGCTTCCGCAATCACCTCAAATTTTCAAGCAATTGTTGATGGTTGGCGGTATGGAAAGATATTATCAAATCGCAAAATGCTTTAGAGATGAAGACCTCAGAGCAGACAGGCAACCCGAATTTACACAAGTTGACTTGGAAATGTCTTTCGTAGGTCAGGAAGACGTTATCGAATTTGTTGAAGGCTTGACGAAGGAAGCATTCAAGGTTATTGACGTTGAACTTCCCGAAAAATTCCCCAGATTGACTTGGCAACAAGCAATGGATAAATACGGCAGCGACAAGCCCGATACCCGTTTCGGTTTGGAATTGTTCGATTTGGGCGATATTCTTGCAGAATCCGATTTCGATGCCATGAAAGAAGTTCTTGCAAACGGCGGTATCATCAAAGGTATTACAATCCCCGGTGCTGCAAGTTACTCTCGTAAGGAAATCGACGATTTGAGACCCATCGTTCTTTCATACGGTGCAAAAGGTCTTGCAAATATCATCTTTAACGCAGACGGTACGGCAAAATCACCCGTTTTGAAGTTCTTAAAAGAAGGTCAACTCGAACAAATCAAAGAACGTGCAAACGCAAAAGATGGCGATGCGGTATTCTTCGTAGCAGACAAGCCGAAAGTTGCTTACGATGCAATGGGCAGATTCAGATTGCACTTCGGTAAAAAATTGAACCTCATCAATCCTGATGACCACGCGGTTCTTTGGGTTGTAGACTTCCCGATGTTTGAATACAGCGAAGAAGAAGGTCGTTATATGTCAATGCACCACCCGTTCACAATGCCGAATCCCGAAGATTTGGATAAAATGGAAACGGATAAGGCACATTGCCGTTCTATCGCATACGATATCGTTTACAACGGAACAGAACTCGGCGGCGGCAGCGTAAGAATCCACCGCGGCGATATCCAAGAAAGAGTATTCAAGGCTTTGGGCTTGAGCGAAGAAGATATCCAAAAGAAATTCGGCTTCCTCGTAAACGCTTTCAGATACGGAACTCCTCCGCATGCAGGTTTGGCAATCGGTTTGGACAGATTGATTGCACTTATGGCTAAGACTGATTCTATCCGTGACGTAATTGCATTCCCGAAAAACTCAGGTGCTAAGTGCTTAATGACTGACGCTCCCGCGGAAGTTACAGAAGAACAACTTAGAGAATTGCACTTGAAATCAACTGCAAGACTTCACAAAGTATAGTAATCGGACGGAAATGTTAGACTTAAAAGACAAATGGAAGCAGGTTTTAGACCTGTTGAAATCAAGAGAAGAAATCCCAAGCGAATCTTATAACGCTTGGGTTCTTCCGCTTGTACCGTCGGGAATTGAAGAAAACAAACTCACCTTGTTATCTCCGCACGGCTTTACAAGTGTGTCTTTAAATCGTTATAAAGAGCCGATAACAAAGGCTTTGACCGAGGTTTTCAAAGAGCCTGTAACTTATGAAATCATACAGGACAAAACTTTGGCAGAGTTTTATGAAAAAGAGCAGAAAAAACAAAAAAAGGCTGAACGCAAAAAAACCGAAACCGCTTTTGCAGACGGCAAATACGACCACTTGAAGCAAATGCAGTCTGATTGTAATTTAAACACGAAGTACACCTTCGATAATTTTATAGTCGGAAATGCGAACAAGTTTGCTTTCGGCGCCGCAAAAGGCGTTGCAGAGGGCAAAATGAACGATAAGTACAATCCGTTGTTTATTTATGGCGGATCGGGGCTTGGCAAAACGCACCTTTTGTACGCAATCGGCAATTATATCTTGTCAAAGCGCCGTTTGAAAGTCAGATATGTTACGACGGAATATTTTTTGAATGACTTGCTCGAAAACCTATACCACGGCGTAGAAAAAGATACTTTTTCAAAAGGTGCCGAAAAGAATAAACGTATGACGAAATTCCGTCAAAAGTACAGAGACGTCGATGTTTTGCTGATTGATGATATTCAGTTCGTTTCCGGCAAAACAAGAACAGAGGAAGAACTTTTCAATATCTTTGATGCGCTTCATCAGGCAGGCAGGCAGATTGTGCTTACGAGCGACAGAATGCCGTCGGAAATCCCCGGAATTTCCGAACGTTTAAAGACCAGATTTGAGTGGGGCTTGATGGTGGACGTCGGTGTTCCCGACTTGGAAACCCGTATGGCTATTGTTAAACAGTTGGTCGAACAAGAAGGCTCTATCGGTTTAAGTCTTGAAGTTATTGAGTTTTTGGCTTCTGTTTATAAAAATAATATTCGTGAACTCGAGGGCGGTTTTAATAAAGTCTGTGCTTATTGCGCTTTGTGCGGAGAGGAGCCGACTTTGGAAACCGTTAAGAATGCCATAAATTACAATGCGGTTCAAAAACAAGTGACGGCAGATACAATTGTTGCAGAGGTCGCGAAGTTTTACGATATGAAAGCCGACGATATTAAGGGTTCTTCGAGGGTCGGCAAGGTCGCTCATGCAAGAAAGGTTGCGATATACGTAATTCGAGAATTGACAGGCAACAGTTGGCAATCAATCGGAGCGTCTTTAGGGGGCAGAAAGCACACAACCGTAATGTATTTGTACAATGATACAAAAGATGATGCGAAAAAAGACGTCAAACTTTCGGGCGAAATTAATACATTATTTAACATAATTAACCAAATTTAGAGAATGTGGTAAAATTCCCTTATATACATAGGCTCAGGCAGGGGAAAATGAAATTTTCAATTGAAGAATTAATAAACGCAACAGGCGCAAAGCCAATACTCGTAAATGATTCGGAAGACGAATTGACGGTTTGCACCGATACTAGAGCGATTGGCGAGGATATGATTTATCTTCCGTTAAAGGGCGAAAAATTTAACGGCTTTGATTTTATCCAAAACGCTTTAGATGCGGGTGCTTCGGGATATTTTACCGAAAGTGCCGACGACGTTAATTTGGATGCGGACGTGATTTTGCTCGTGGAAGATACAAAAACCGCTTATTTGCAAATTGCGGAATATTACAGGAAAAAGGTCAATCCGATAACTGTTTTGATTACGGGCAGCAGCGGAAAAACGACCGTAAAAGAAATGATGTCTGCAACAACGTCCGTAAAGTTCAGAACACATAAGACGAAACTCAATCATAACAACGAAATCGGTCTTTGCCAAACGTTGCTTTCTATGCCTGAAGATACTCAGGTCTTGATTGCGGAAGGCGGAATGCGCGGCTTGGGCGAGATTGAACTTCTCTCAAAGCATACTCAGCCTGACAGAGCGGTTATTACAAATGTCGGAACGGCGCATATCGGACGATTAGGCTCGGTTGAAAATATCGCGAAGGCAAAGTGTGAAATTGTTAAATATTTGAAAAAGGACGGGGTTCTTATAGCGCCCGATTCTCCTTTAATTAAGCAGTTTAATACCTTTGCGGGCAAAAATTCTTACGTTAATTTTGACGACGTAAAGGTGCTTAAAGCGGATGTTGACGGCTCGGAATTTGTTTATAAAGATAATACGTATTTCTTGCCGCAAGAGGGTGAGCATAATGTTCAAAACGCTTGCTTGGTAATAGAAACAGCGCTTTCTATCGGAATGACACCTGC